>ERZ1504840.182-NODE-182-length-27477-cov-4.302130_pt1 | contig 27477 bp, 29 predicted proteins | sample MGYA00572104_ERZ1504840 | MGnify/ENA primary metagenome ERZ1504840 (study PRJEB39906, sample SAMEA3182061) | gut metagenome | biome: human; feature: gut; material: Stool; isolation source: human stools | place: Canada | collected 2013-01-14 ...
CTGCTGTGCGGCGCAAGCTCCATCCGCGATGTGATCCTGTTCCCAACGATGAAGTCTTTGGATAAATAAAGCCAGTAAAATCAAGGGTTTGCAGGTTTGGAAGTTGTGATTTACTACAAATTTACTACAAATTTGCTACGCATAATACGGGATAATACTTAATAATACGTTTTGTGCGGCATCCAATTTCATATTTTGCACTTTAAGGACATTTTTCTAAAAGAGATTTTAGAGGGATGTCCTTTTTTGTTATGGTCAGAAAAATATGATTATGATTGGAGGAAAATCAAATGGCAAACACAGCGACAAGAGCGGAGAAAAAAGATTCCCGCACAATTACTTTCAAGAACAGGGAACACGAAAAATTTTATAAGGAATATCTGCCGAAGTGCAGACATCAGGATGTATACCACATGGCATTGATCTACTGCCTTGGAATTGACAGGGATACAAGGGACCATGTGAAGAGGATTTATGATTTTAAAACAGGCAATGTGAAACCGGAGTGCTTACGGGAAGGGTGGCAGACCAGTGGGAGCATGAGGATTATCCGGATGGCGTTCAACCTGTACTGCAATGGGACGCCGAGTGTTTATAATTATGACGATTCTGATATGGAAGGACAGTTGAAGGAAGTGCAGCGCTATACCGTAGAAGAATTATTCTGCTGTGGTTATGCAAAATATTTTTGGGAAGCAATCAAAATCCGGTATCCGGAGTATTGCTTCTACGTGGATTGGGAGGATATGTATGCTGAAGATTAGGATGCAGGGAACGATTAAAGATATTCGGTGGTTTAAGGGGCTTATGGAACGGCATGAAGAGATAAAGGTCAGGACAGTCTCAGAACCATTTACAAACAAGGGAACCAATAAATATTTTCGTGTTTATGCAGAAGTAGAAAAAGAACAAAAGTAAATCGGGAGGAAAGTATATGTGCAGAGTAATCGCAATCGCAAACCAGAAAGGCGGAGTGGGAAAGACCACTACCTGTGTAAATTTAGGGATCGGACTGGCAAGGGAAGGCAAAAAGGTGCTTCTGGTCGAAGCGGACGCACAGGGAAGCATGGCGGTAAGTTTGGGGATCGCAGAACCGGACGAGCTGGATGTGACGCTGGTAAATATCATGGAAAAGGTAATCAATGACGAGGATTTAGAGCCGGGGGAGGGGATTATCCACCATGAGGAAGGAATTGACTTCATCCCGGCAAATATTGAATTGGCAGGGTTGGAAACCTCCCTTGTAAATGTTATGAGCCGGGAAATGGTACTACGCCAGTATTTATATACACTGAAAGGGCAGTATGACTATATTCTGATCGACTGTATGCCTTCGCTTGGGATGATTACGATCAACGCACTTGTAGCGGCGGACAGCGTATTGATCCCGGTTGAAGCGGCGTATCTCCCGGTAAAAGGGCTGCAGCAGCTTATCAAGACTATCGGGAGGGTACATAGGAAGTTAAACCACAACCTCTCCATTATGGGGATTCTGCTGACAAAGGTTGACCAGAGGACGAACTTTGCAAGGGATATTTCCGGGCAGATCCGGGAGGTTTACGGGGATAAAATCCATATTTTTGAGAACTGCATCCCGCTTTCTGTAAGGGCGGCGGAGACTACGGCAGAGGGGAAGAGCATTTATCTGCACGACCCAAAAGGGATTGTGGCAAAGGGCTACCGTTATCTGACAGGGGAGGTGCTGAATGATGAAAAGTAAGAGCGCACAGAAGGTAAAGCTGACTTCTTATGATGATTTATTCGGAACCAGTGAGCCGGAGGGAGGGGAAGTGGTAACTTCCCTGCCGATCCGTTTGTTCCATACGTTTAAAGGCCATCCATTCCGTGTACTGGATGATGAAAAGATGCAGGAAACGGTTGAAAGCATAAAACAATATGGTGTTTTAATGCCGGGAATCGTGCGCCCACATCCGGTGGACGGGTATGAGGTAATTGCCGGACACCGCCGCTGGAGGGCGTGTGAACTGGCGGGGCTTACAGAAATGCCAGTGATTATCCGGGACTTGGATGATGATGCAGCCACAGTGATCATGGTGGACACAAACATCCAGAGGGAGGACATCCTGCCGAGTGAGAAGGCAAAAGCCTACAAGATGAAATATGAAGCCATGAAGCACCAGGGCAGCAAGGGGGACAAGTTTACGGCTGATGCGGTAGGGGAAGCCGCCGGGGACAGCGGGAGGACGGTGCAGAGGTACATACGTTTGGCGGAGCTTGTGCCGGAATTGCTGGACTATGTGGATGCGAAAAAAATCCCGTTTGTGGTCGGGGAGATACTGTCCTATCTGAAACCGGAGGAACAGAAATGGCTTGTGGATGCGATTGAAAACAGCGGTACATTCCCGTCCAAAGCACAGGCGGAGAAACTGAAAGAAAGCAGCAAGGCGGAGGGACTGACAGAGGGTGGCGTATATTCAGTCCTTATAAAGAAAGAGGGCGGCAAAAGCAGCGTGACGATTTCTGCAAAAAAGATTTACAGTTATTTCCCGCCAGCGTATACAAAAAGCCAGATTGAGGACGTGATCTATTCGCTTCTGGAAGAATGGAAACAGAACCAGAGAGAGGGGGAGAGGGAAGATGCAGAAAATACAGTTTGAGTATTTCCGTGGTATGGAAGCGGAACAGTACAGCTTTTACCGGGTTCCGAAAATATTGTTTACAGCAGAGTGCTTTAAATCTCTCTCCTGTGAAGCGAAGGTTTTATACGGTCTTTTATTAGACCGTATGAGCCTTAGCATTAAGAACCGATGGTTTGATGAAGAGGACAGGGTGTATATCGTATTCACAGTGGATGAGATTGCGGAGCTTTTAAACTGCGGGACGCAGAAAGCGGTCAAGCTGATGAAAGAACTGGATACGGAAAAAGGGATCGGCTTGATCGAAAAGAGGCGGCTTGGTTTGGGGAAACCGAATGTTATCTATGTGAAAAACTTTATGGTAAAGGACTGCCCGGAGACGGAGAAAGAGGAAGAGCAGGCGGAAAATGCCGGAAATACGCTGAATTGTGAAAATCACAATTCAAGAGTTGTGAAAACCACAATTCAGGAATTTCCAGAATCACAATTCAAGAATGATGAAAACCACAATTCAGGAGTTGTGAAAACCACAATTCAAGAATTTCCGGAATCACAATTCAAGAATGATGAAAATCATACTTCTGGAATTGTGAAAATCAAAACTCTTGAATTTCCAAAATCACAATCTAATAATACTGATATTAACAAGACTGAATATAGTGAGACTGATGATAACTATACGGATCTTAACGAGACGGATATTAGTAAAACGGATGCTATCCAATCAAATCCTATCTGGCTAAAAGAGAAAGGACAGCCGGATGGGATGGATGTGATGGAGAAAATGGGCGCTTACCGTGAACTGATCCGGGAGAATATTGATTACCAGTACCATGCAGGCGAGGATGTGGACGAACTGGTAGAGCTGATGGTGGAGGTTATGATGATGCCGGATGATGGCACTCTGCGGATTGCGGGAGTGGACAAGCCTGTGTCTCTTGTTAAAAACCGATTTATGAAACTGAATTTTACGCATATTGAGTATGTCCTGTTCTGCCTGCACAGGAACACAAGCAAGGTGGGGAATATCAAAGCCTACCTGCTGACAACGCTTTACAATGCGTCGCTGACGATCAGCAATTTCTATCAGGCAGAAGTAAACCATGATATGTATGGAGGTGGATAACATGAGGATGGGTGGATTTTTGAGGAAAGTAATCGTTCCCGTAGGAGCGGCAATGTTCTTAGCAGCAATGTTTTATCCCCTTTGTGTGGAAAACGGCGTGTGTGATTATCTGAAACTGTGGATACTTACCGGGATTCCTTTTGGCGTACACCGGATGTTTGTATGGGTAATCCCGAAAGGGTTTGATATAGGCGGTACGGTAGGTGTATTAGTGATGAACCTGTTGGTTGGCGGTGTGATCGGCGGCATTATCCTGATCTGGAGGCTGGTTGTGGCGGCGCTTTATCTGGTTCAGTGTGTGGGAACGGGAATTTTCAGACTGACCAGAAAGTGTATGGCAAAATAGGCAGGGCAGCCGGAAAGGACAGTGAAGGCGGAAAAGTGAATAAAGGTTCCTAAAAAGCAGCTAAATCCATGTTTGGCTGTTTTTTTCGTGCAAAAAAAATTTTGAAGGCAGCTTTGCGACACGATGGCGTAAAGTATAGTTTTCGGGGAAGGAGGTGCCGTATTGGGCAGCCGTGCCATATCGCAGGGGTTGATTGAGACAGGGGAACGCATCCGGAAACGCAGGCAGGAGCTTTGTCTGTCACAGGAAGAATTTGCAGAGAAAGCCGGGGTCAGCGTTAATACAGTCATTCGGGTGGAAGGCGGGCAGTCGGCAACATCCATTGAGGTTTTTGAAAAGATGGTGGAAGCGTTGAAAACGGATGCGAACACGCTGTTAGGAAAAACGTCGGCTGTCCCGGCGGAAGAAAAACAGCTTTACAGCATGGCCTGCCGTATACGGAACCTGGATAAAAAGGAACGGGAGATTGTGATGCGGACAACAAATTTTCTGATCGATGAAATCAGGAGACAGCGGTAAAGCGGATTCCGTATCTGGCAGATAAACACAGGATTCCCCCATTCATGCAAGGGAAACAGGAATGAGATTTTGGTAAAATTGGGAAAGACAGGACGGATCAGGGCTACAGGAAGGAGGGACGAAGCATGACAAGGGAAGAAAATCTGGCGTACCGGAGGGAATGCCCCTATGATGCGATGGGCGATTATTCGGTGTTTTTTGCAGAGAAAAAGCAAGAAAGTGGGAAAAATGAGGTTTCCCAGCCGGATATTCCAGCAGAGCAGATAAAGTAAATGATATATGCGTGATCTGTTGCAGGCAGTAAAAGGAGTTCCAGGCTCCCGTTAAAAAAAACGGGTGGGCCGGGAGCAGCTTTTTACTGCCTTTTCGGATTCCTGCAAATGTTCTGTTATCAGCCTGCCCGGAGCCTTCGGGCGGAAAGGTGGCTGTATGCGGACATTACGGGAAATTAAACAAAGCATAGAGAATCCGGGAAAAGGGAACAAAGTACCGACAGAGAAATATTTGCTGGAGACAGGGCGGCTGCTTGTCAGCAGGCAGATGGGAGCAGATACGGGCATCCGTGTATACCAGTGCGGATATGCGGTGTACAAACTCGGAAAACATACAACGGTGTTCCCCGTCCATGCCTGCGGCGATTATTTTTATCCTTTGTGTGGGAAAACATTTTGCATCAGCGAATCTTTTTTTGACAGCCAGGAATGGCATGTACGCCTTGTCCTGGAAGGGGAGGACAGGGTAAGCCGTAACCGGGAAGCGCAGGAACAGGGTAAAAATATCTCATACAGTGCAGTATCGGAGGAATGGGGAATGCTTGCGGATATGGGGCAATCCTCGCTGGAGCAGATCATTGTAAAGGAGAGTGTGGGGGAAATGCTGGAACTTCTGACAGAAAAACAGCGGTTGATTATCAGCCAGTTTTTCTTCTGCCGGAAAACACAGAAAGAAATCGCAAAAGAGCTTGGTGTTGCCGCCCCGATCATATCAAAAGCCATTTCCAGTTCCATCCGGCAGATACGGAAAAAATATCCGGATATTTCCCAAAGAAATAGTCTCAGTCTTGCACAGGCGGGGAAAGGGGGAAGCGTCTATGCGGGGTAAGAAACCAAAGGAGCGAAAGTGCTATATCCTGCGTATGGGAGATGGGACGCTTATAGAAGTAACGAGAGAAATTTATCTGGAATGGTATCAGTCAAGACGCAGGGAACGGTATCAGCAGGAACAAAAACAGAAATATGGTGTATGCAGCCTGGAAGAATTAGAAGAAAGAGGGACGCCCGTCATAAGCGTGACAGACAGCTTGGAAGAAACGGCAATGAAAAAAATCTGTGTAGATAAGCTCAAGGCGGTAATGGAGAATCTGCCGGAGGAAGATATGTATTTGCTGTATCTGCTGTTCTTTGAGGAAGTTTCTGTGAAAGAAGCGGCACAGCTTTGCGGATGCAGCCGGAAAACCATTGAGAACCGGAGAAAAAGGATTTTAAAGGAGCTAAATGTGGAAATGCAGGAGATGGGGATTACCGGAGGGTGTTTTTAAATAGGGTGCGGTTATGGTTTTACTGGATAAATGGCAAAATTAGATAATAATACTACTTTATACAGCCGAGTGATTTTATAAAATGAGTCACCCGGCTGTTTCTATAAAAATGACAATATCTTACAAGAACTTTTTGAGATAAGATTGGATTTGTGGAAGAGGGGCAGCGTGTTCTTTCCTGTAGGAATAAAGAGTTAAAAGAAGGATATAATTTTTAGCCGCTAAATCTAGCATATCTTGACAAAGTTAAAATAAAATGTTATAGTATCGGCATTGCAAGCAAGGAGAATAAACATGAACTACTATATAACAAATCAACCTAAAAAGAAACTCAACTCTGTACAATTCAATCCGATGAAACATTGTGCAGAGTATAGCGAATAACAGACGCTTTTGATTTCATCGGGAAAAACATGATAGAGGGAAATTATCTGTATAGTGGCATTGCTTAGCTATGCAGTTTTTCGTTATCAGTTTTTCCTGTCTTGGTTTGTTTTTTATGGCTATAGGCAATGTTTTGTCTATAGCCTTTTGTTATATATATGATTAACTGTTTATTGATAGCAGAAGGCAATATCCTTATTTGAAGGGGTGCTTTCTGCTATTTTTTTGTGTTCTGAGATATAGAACATCTTGCAGACAAAATATGAAAGGATGTTTCGATTATGAGTTTACTAGACATTACTGGACTATCGCATTCGTTTGGTGATAACCAAATCTTTAAAGATGCAGAGTTATCATTGAATAAGGGAGAGCATGTAGGAATAGTTGGGCAGAATGGAACGGGAAAAAGTACTTTAATTAAAATTTGTACTGAGCAAGTTATTCCAGATGCAGGGCGGATAATATGGCAGTCTAAGATATCTGTTGGTTACTTAGATCAATACGCTCAAATTCCAATGGAATTTACGATGAGAGAATTCCTGAAATCAGCTTTTGCAAGTTTGTATGAAATAGAAGATAAAATGAATAAATCGTATGAGGATGCCGCTAACGGGAAAATAGAGGTATTGGAGGCTGCGGCTCGCTATCAGGAACAATTAGAAATTGAGGATTTCTATTCTATTGACACCCGAATAGAACAGGTTGCATTTGGTTTAGGGCTTACTACTATTGGGTTGGATTGCTGTATCATGAAAATGAGTGGAGGACAGCGCGCAAAAGTTATTTTGGCAAAGTTACTTTTAGAAAAACCGGATGTACTTCTTTTGGATGAGCCTACAAATTTTTTAGACAAGGAACACGTTTCCTGGCTGGCAGAATATCTTTCGGGCTTGGACAACGCATATATGGTAATTTCACACGACTATGAATTTTTGGAGAGAATTGCTAATCGTATATGTGATATTGATAATGAAAAAATTTCAAAGTATTATGGTACTTATTCAGAGTTTTTAAGAAAAAAGACTCTTTTAAGAGAAGATTATATCCGCCAATATTCAGCGCAGCAAAAGGAAATTAAAAAGACCGAAGAATTCATACGAAAAAACATAGCAGGACGTAAATCAAAAATGGCACGAGGTCGGCAAAAGCAACTTGATCGTTTAGATCGAATGGAGGCTTTAGAACAGAAGGAAATTAAGCCACATTTTAGTTTTACAACACTTCCCACAACAAATACAGAACATTTAAGCGTAAAGAGGCTTGCTGTAGGCTATTATTATCCAATCTTATCAGATTTGAATTTTTCGATAAAGGGAGGACAGAAAGTTGTTATTACTGGTTTTAATGGAATTGGAAAATCAACCCTATTGAAGACTCTTATAAATCAGATACCGAGCTTGGAAGGGGATTTTGTGTTTTCTGAACAAGTTACTATTGGCTATTTTGAACAGGATTTAGTTTGGGAGGATGAAACATTATCTCCTGTGCAAATTATTTCAAACGCATATCCATCTCTGGTTGTAAAAGATATAAGGAAACATTTAGCCAGATGCGGTATTTTGAGTAAACACGCCATGCAAGCAATCGGAACATTAAGCGGAGGAGAACAGGCAAAAGTTAAGATGTGTTTATTAACAATAAAACCTTGCAATTTTTTAATCATGGATGAGCCGACAAATCATCTTGATGTGCAAGCAAAAGATTCCCTACAAACGGCTTTGTCAGAGTTTAATGGGACAGTACTTCTTGTTTCGCATGAGGAGAGTTTTTATAGAGGCTGGGTACAAAAAGTGATTAATGTTGAGAAAGGATAAAAAATGAATATAAAACGTCTGCCTGTCATCCAGTGTGGAAATCTTACCATTGATTTACAGTGTTATACAGTCACATTGGACGGAGAGAAAATTGATCTTGATCTTTATTCAAAAGAATTTGATGTTCTCTTCATGGTAATAGAGTATCCCGGTTAGAAAACCTTTTATGTTGTCAATCCGAAAATACAACGAGGGGGAATGGTATGGGAAAAGTATTGATTGCTATATTTGATGAAGATGAAATAGATTTTGAGAAAATAATACCTTTTATAGAGAAGAAAAGTAAACTTATACTGATGGATGATACATTTCAAAATGATAAAATCTTAGAATATAGGGATATTATTATTGATCCGAGATACCGTACTGTTAAAGTGGAAACCGAGAATATAGAGTTGACAAACTATGAGTTTGATATTCTCTACCTATTGGCAAAAAGCCCCGGATGGGTATTTTCTAAAGAGCAGATATATAATCAAGTCTGGAAGGAACCATATTATAGAGCCGAGGACAATGTGATGAGCCTGATCCGGAGAATACGAAAGAAAATAGAGCCTGATCCACGAAAACCTATGTATATTTTAACTGTGTGGGGAATTGGATATAAATTTAATAGTGCATTGTCGAAATAAGCAGTGATTATAAAAAAATAACACTGCTTATTTTTTTTTGCGAAATTTTAAAAATATTTTCATAACAGGGTATTTTTCGCTCCTTGAAACCTGCAATTAGTGAAGGGGTAAATATCTGTCTTTCATGCAAATCAAAATATTTCCCTTTCTTTGTACCTTGACAATTTCATCGCCTGCCGGATTGATACCCGCCATAGGAGTGTGCATTTTGCGTACCGTGGCGGAGAAAACGCTGCGGAAATGGAAAGCCGGGGCTGGAACGGGTTCGGGAAGAACACAGGCAAAACGCTCAAATGATATTCAAATATAAAAGATAACAGTAGATACCATGCAGGGGAACAATAAAAGTTTCCCCGCATTAATGTGCTGTTATCGGGACAGTACAAAACTTACTGAGGGGAGGGATGCTGCCATGAGAGCATAACAGATAAGATAGCAGGGCGTTTAGAAGTAGAGAATGAAAAGCGAGGTAGAACAGAATGAAAGGAAAAGCAAAAAGACTTCTTTCCGGTATGCTTTCGGTAATGACAATTTTCACTTCCTTTGTGCAGCCGCTGACAACCTTTGCGGCGGAGCCGGAGCCTGCGGCGTATGAAGCAGAATACCCGGCGTTTGAAAAAGTCCAGGCGGAGCTTTCCGAGGATGAGATTGTTACCGTGAAGGACTATGAGATGGAAGCGGGGGACAGCTTTGATGTGGAATCGGATTTCTCCGGTATGGAGATAGAAGAGGAAAAAGTCAAAGTAAAGTTCCATGAAGCAAAGGACAAAGACGGGCAGGATTTTGACCGCAACCGTGCTGGCACATATCAGGCGGTGTATTTTGTGAAGCCTGTCAGTGGAAATCCTTCTTACCATGTGGTAAGGAAGATTATTGTGAAAGAGCCGTCGGAGAATGCAAAAGCGGGAAAGTCCGCAGCGTCCGGTAAGGAAACCGGAGAGACAGAGGAATCCGGGGGCGAAGATGGCGAATCAGAAGCCCACCCGGAGATGGAGGCAGGGATAGGAGCTGCCGCAGAAACAGAATTAGAGGCGGTACAGACAGAAACTGTGCAGGATGTACAGGAAGAAAACAATCCGGTAGCGGATGAAGAGACGAAACCTTCAGAAGCAGCCGGAGAGACAGAAGTGTTTTCGGAGACAGAACTGGATGAAGCGCTGGAGGATGCACAGGGACAGGACACTGTGGATGAAGAAACGGGGCTGACGCTTGGCGATGTGATGCTGCAGGCAGTGGAGCAGGACATTGACATTCTGGAACTGGAAGAGGGGGAAAGCGTGGAATTTACCGCAGCGGCTCCCACGCTTTATGCGGCAAGGGCCACGCAGAATGTAACGGTAACGAGAGGGGCCTGGTATTACTATGCAGATTATGGGCTTGGTTCTTATGTGACTGCCCCATATACCGTGACATTTGGAAATGTTTCGGCAACTGCTTACTGTGTACAGCCATCAAAGCCGGGACCGGATGATGGAACTTACACCATTGAGAAACTGTCCGATGGAAAAACGCTGGCGAAGGTATGTTACTATGGTACAAAGGCATCCGGCGGAGAAGGATTTTTTGAGGAAAATCATCCGGATTTCTCAACAGGCAAGCGTTTTATCATTACCCATCTTGCGGCATCCTATGCCAATGGGAGCAGCGACGCTTTTGAAGGAACGAACAGTACAGGGCAGGCTCTTGCGATGGAGTTATACAATTACTGTGTGAGCCAGCCGGATATTCCGGATGTAGTAATGTCTTTTACAAAAGCAAATGTGACCGCTTATGTGGATGGAAACAGCCAGAGGACAGAAGAGATCACATTTAAAGCGGACACGCTGCAGACGATCACTATGAAGCTGCCGGAGGGCGTAAAATTCCATAACGTGACTACGGGAAAAACGAGCAAGGCCGGCGCAGAAGTGGAAGTGTGCGGCGGCACGAAGTTTTATCTGTCTGCACCACTGACACAGGCAAAAGATGTATCCGGCACTTGGTCAGCTACCATGAAGGGAAGTATTACGAAAGATTATTCTGCGTATAAGATTACAACGGGAAGCAATACGCAGGATTTAGCCCTTGTATTTGGAGAAGGCGTGACCGATGAAAAGTATGTGGATTTTTCCGTGAAATGGCTGGAACTTGCGAAGATTCAGGTTGTGAAGGTGGATTCTAAAAAGACGGATGCAAAGCTGGCCGGTGCGGTATTCGGTGTCTATAGTGATGCGGAATGTACACAGCTTATTACAAAAATGCCTGCTACAGATCAGAATGGTGCGTCTACGGTGGAGATTATTAAGACGCAGGATACGGTATATTTAAAGGAGATTACGGCTCCGACAGGCTATCGTATCAATACCACTGCTTATAACGTGAAACTGACAGCAAATCAGACTACTTCTGTAACCGTGCAGGACGAGGAGCAGTTGGGAGAACTGACGGTTTATAAAGAAGGACAGGTTTTGACTGGGGCGGATGTGACAGATTCCGGCGTGATATTCCGTTATGAGAACCGGAGACAGCCGGGAGCCATCTATGATGTGTATGCCGGGGCGGATATTCATACCGCTTATGGTGCGCTTGTTTATCAGAAAGGTGATCTGGTAAGGGAAAATCTGACTACGGATTCTAATGGTGCGGTTATCCTGAAAAACCTGCATCTTGGTACTTATGTGGTAAAAGAAAAGCAGGCTCCGGAGAACTTCTATAATGCGGGGGAAGAAAAGACGGTGACGCTTTCTTATGCAGGACAGAATGTGGAAGTTGTATTTTCAGAGACAACCTTTACCAATGACCGCCAGAAAGCGAAAGTTACAGTAACAAAGAAAGATAAGGACACAGAAAATCCGTTGGATGGAGGTGTTTTCGGACTGTATGCTGGCAGCAATATTACTGCCTTTGATGGTACAGTGGTAGTGAAAAAAGGCACTCTGATTGAAAAAGCCGTAACCGGAGAAGATGGTATGGCAACATTCACAGCAGACCTTCCGATTGGATTTGGATATGAAGTAAAAGAGGAACAGGCTCCCGAAGGCTATGTGAGAAATGGGAAAGATGTGTATTCTTTTACTTTCTCTTATACCAATGACAGCGAAGCAGTGGTTTCCTTTGCCCATACTTTTACCAATGAGCGTGTCAATGCGAAGATTTCGCTGCTGAAAAAAGATAAAGAAACAAATACCAATCAGCCACAGGGCGATGCTGTACTGGAAAAGGCGGTATATGGCTTGTATGCCCGAAAGGACATTGTGCATCCGGATGGGGCAACCGGAGTGATTTATAAAGCCGGGGAACAGGTAGCAACCTTGACTACGGATAAAAACGGGGAGGCTTCTGTCGGTAATCTTTATCTTGGGGAGTATTTTGTAAAAGAGATTACACCGCCTGTAGGTTATCTGGCAGATGAATCAGAGCATGACCTGATCTGTGATTATGAGGGCGATCTCGTGGCAACCGTAGAGAGGGACTGCGTTTCTTTGGAGCAGGTAAAAAAGCAGCCTTTCCAGATCATCAAGGCGGCGGATAATGGCAAAACGGACGCTGATCTGCTGTCTGGTGCCGGATTTACTGCTTATCTCGTTTCCTCCCTCAAGATAAAGGAAGATGGCAGCTATGATTTTGATTCTGCCGATCCGGTAATTATCGGGGAAAATGGTGCGACAGAAATCTTTACGGATGAAAAGGGATATGCCTGCAGTATTGCGCTGCCCTATGGTACATATCTTGTCCGTGAGACAACTACACCGCACAATTATGCTCCGGTAGATGATTTTATTGTCACGATCAAAGAGCATCATCCCAATACGCCGCAGGTATGGCGGGTACTTCTGGATGATGAGTTTGAAGCGAAACTGAAAATTGTGAAACAGGATGATGAAACGAAAAAGGCGGTACTGGCAAAAAACACGGAGTTTAAAGTATTCAACCTGGATACCGGGGAATATGTGGAGCAGGTAACAACTTATCCTACCACAGTTACCCATAAATCTTATTTCACGGATGAACAGGGATATTTGATTCTGCCGCAGAATCTGAAAATCGGACATTACCGGATTGAGGAAGTAAATGCCCCGTTTGGATATACACTGAATGAAAACTATTATGAGGTTGCGGTGGATTCCAATACGGCTTACCAGATAGACAGTATTTCCGGCGATGCGGTGATCGAGGTAGTATACGAAAATCATCCGGTAAAAGGAGAATTGAAGATTGTAAAGCAGGGCGAAGTGCTGGATGGATTTGATAAGAATTTTATCTATAAAGAAGAAAACCTTGCGGGGGCTGTTTTTGAGGTTTATGCCGCAGAAGATATTTATACGGCAGATTTCCAGAAAGACAGTGAAGGAAACCGGATTCTGGAATATGCAAAAGATTCGCTGGTGGCAACGCTGACAACGGATGAGAACGGAGAAGCGGTGCTAAACGATTTACCGCTTGGCTCTTACAAGGTTGTGGAGACAAAGGCTCCGGATGGCTTCGTGTTAAATGGAGAACCGCAGACGGTAACATTCTCCTATGCAGATCAGAATACGCCGGTAATCAAGCAGGAGGCTGCCTTTAAAAATGACCGCCAGAAAGTTGAGGTATCTGTTGTGAAGCGTGATTCGGAGACTGAAGCAGGAGTAGAAGGCGCTGTATTCGGTCTGTACGCCAAAGAAGATATTCTGTCACATGGAGAAGTGATCGTGAAAGCTGACACACTGCTTGGGAAAGCATTAAGCGGCGAGGATGGCAAGGCTGTATTTGCCCTTGATGTGCCGTTTGGAGATTACTATATCAAAGAGCTGACTGCTCCGGCAGGCTTTGTATCTTCTGATGAAGTGTTAGAGGTTTCCGCTTCTTATCAGGGACAGGAGATCAAGGTGGTTTCGGTTGCATCGGAATTTTTTAACGAGCCGACTACGGTTTCCGTAAAGAAAACGGACCTTACAACAGGTGTGGAACTTTCCGGCGCAACGCTGACTGTGCTTGACAAAGATGGAAATGTAGTGGATACATGGAAGTCTGTCAAAGGAGAGGAGCATATCATCAAGCGTCTGACCGTAGGCGAAACATATACGCTGCGTGAAGAACTGGCTCCGTATGGGTATCTGCAGGCGGAAGAAATCACATTTACCGTGGAAGATACGGCGGAAATCCAGAAAGTGGAAATGAAAGACGATGTGCCGACAGGACTGCTCCTTATTAACAAAAAAGGGGAGTTCCTTGAAAATGTGTCCGTACTGGATTCGATTGGCGGCTGGATTGCCTACCTGTTTGAGTATGTGTCCGGTTCCCTTAGCGATGTAACCTTTGAAGTGTATGCTTTGGAAGATATAAAAGCTGCTGACGGGGAAAGTGACGATTACTACAAGAAGGACGAACTGGTTGCAGAAATCACTACAGATGATACCGGAGTGGCAAAACTCTCTGATCTGCCGCTTGGAAAGTATTATGTGAAAGAAAAAGAAACTGCCGATGGCTTTGTCCTGGACGGGGAAATCCGGGAGATTGATCTGACTTACCGTGACCAGAATACGGCGGAAGTCACCTATTCTTCTGACTGGCAGAACAATCGCCAGAGGGCAGAGGTTTCCGTGCTGAAAAAGGAGAAAGATTCTGACCGTGTACTGGAAGGCGCTGTATTTGCTTTGACTGCAAATGAGGATATTACCAATCAGGACGGCAAGGTAATCATGGAGGCCGAAACTGTTATTGAAGAGAAAGCAACGGATAAAGACGGAAAGCTGACCTTTGCGGCTGACCTGCCGATTGGTTTTTCTTACTCTGTAAAAGAGACAGCTCCGGCTCCGGGATTTGCCACTACAGACGAAACACAGGAATTTATCTTTACTTATGAGGGTGCGGAAAAAGAGGCGGTTTCCTATGAATTTGTTTTTGAGGACGAGCCTACGGTATTTGAATTTACCAAAACGTCACTGACTGACGGAAAAGAGGTAGAAGGGGCGCATCTTACGGTGACAGATGAAAACGGTGAGGTAGTAGATGAATGGGTATCCGGCAAAGAGCCGCATATCATCAAAGAACTGGTTGTAGGTAAAACCTATACCATGACGGAGACGCTGCCTGCAGACGGCTATGTAACCGCCGAGAGTATTACATTTTATAATCTCGACGCCTGGTAATCAGCCGCAGCCAGATATAAAAGTGAGCAGTTTCCGAATACAAATTGAATTCGGTGGGCTCGCTGGTGGGCTGGGCGTACCCTCGGCAGAACCGTGTCAGGGTGTCCAAATTCCGAAACTCCGGCAGTTGGAATAGCGCATCCTGGAAAGCATCAATTTCACGGGCAACTTCCAGAACAGGCGTATCCTTTTGGCACTGATGCCAGGTGGTCCACCATTTCCATCCATCATAATCAGAACGGGAATAGGCTATCTCGCTGGCAGGACGGGAGCCTTGCTGAAACAGATCTTCAAAGGCGCAGGAAGTAGTCAGTAGCGGATCTTCAAAATTGGTCTGCTGCTGGCTCAAACCGTTTTTGACAGCTGCCCATTCTGTTAGAGGAAGTGGGCAACGGTTGGCATCACGCAGGGCTTCATCCATACCGCACGCCTCGCAGATATGGACATCTGCATAGCGGCTCAGGGCGTTGATGACCAGCCGGTGGTCCAGTGGCTGCCCACATCGAAGACACAGGGGTGGTTGCTCCGCTTCTGGGGTAAACAGCAGTTTGTCCTGCTGCCATACGGTTTCCAACATGGATTTGGGATAGATATGGATCTTCATGATGATGTCCTCCTAATTTTATTCCTTTAATATTCGTACCGTTTCCTCCGGTCTTCAGACCAGGGAGGGTAGACACGCAATTCTTCCTGAAACATGGCCATCAGCTCGGTTGCCATGTCCTCTTTACGCCGATAGATGCGCTGCTTCTCTGTACCATCTGCATAGAGGATGGTAGTTTGGAGTGCGGGACCTTTCTGCGTGAAGATGAATTTGCGGCCATGAGAAGGGTCAAATGCCTCGATCCAGAGGGGCAGGGTGGAGGAACTCCCATCCAGACACCGCCAGCCGCTGTAATCGGTGTAGCTGAATCCGTTGATTTCTCGCGCCAGTCTTCGCAGGGCGAGATACAGCCGCTCAAATCGGCGCCCAAGTTCGCCTTTCTGCCGCCGGATGTAGAGGGTGTGCCCCTCATGATCCAGAGCATCCAGTTCTTTGCCATTAAACAGGTATTCGGGGTAAAGGCAGCCATCCGATTCAAGAATTTGCCCGGTAGGTTCCGCAAGGTGATTGTCTGACAGCCAGACTGGAAAAAGTCCGTCTGCGGCTTTTATATTGATGAAAGCGCAGTAGTCGGGCCGGATTCCGGTTAAGTTGGTGGTAAGGGTTTCCCAAAAAATCAGGATGCCGTGATCCTTTTCATAAAGCTTGATGGCGAGATTGCCGTTGGGATAGGTACTGATTTTCAAAGTCAGCTGGGATCGGTATTCGCCCAGCGTAAATGCGAGAGTATTCATAAGCGTTTTCCTCCAAAGAAGCACCGGACGTCTGCAAAAATGCAGATTTCCGGTGCTTCTTAGTGTGTGTTCCGGACAAGGAAACCGGAGCAGGGAGAGGAATGCAGTTCCTCTCTGGTCATCGTCAGCTACACAGCCAAAGTTTTTGACTCGAACTGATAGCGCAGAACTTGAGCCAGCTTTGTCCTGTTTTCACAAGTAATGCGATAGGTAGGGCCATAGTTGTGCCGCTGTTCATCCATCCTTCGAATGGAAATGCTAAATCGGGTGCCCTCCTGAGTGATCCACAGACGCCTGCCCGTGGCAGCATCTTCAGCAATAATCCATAAAGGGCACTGCATGGTCATGTAGGTCTGGGGGTAAGCACGCCAGCCGCTGCGGTCATGGTAACAGAAACCGGGGGTAGTCTGCCGCCTTTCATTCAGTACATCATAAATTGCCTTATATTTCATGCGCTGCACCGCCTTTCAAAGTTTTTCAGGTAGCCTGCATACCCTTCCGGGTCCAGCTCCTGCAGCCGGTTGGCACGAAAACGATATTCAGGATAGGTGCAGAACCCACTCTGCATGGTGCGGCCGGTTGGGATAGCCAGACCATGTCGGATGAGCCAGGTGGGAAATTCCGAATCGGCATTGGTGTCGATAAAGGCATGGTCTTTTTGCCGTTGGCCGGGCAGGTTGACGGTGAGAGTCGCCCAGGGTTCCGGGTCGCCGCTTTCCCATGTCACCATTTGTATGGCAAGGTTTCCATTCAGGTAGGAAGTCACCTGCAGCTGGATGGGGTGCGTGGCGCCAAATTTCTTGTAAGGCAAGGTAACAGGTGCCGCATCGGTATCAGGTTCTTCGTCCTCCACGCCCAGTTCCCAACTAAGGGACAGAATCTGGCTCTGGCTCAGCGTGCGGGCATATTTCTTTGCGTATTTTGGCTTGAAGAGCAGGGCCCCGTCCTGCAGGAGCAGTTTTCCTTCTTTTTGTTCCTGGATACAGCGCAGGCCATGCAGACGGGGCTTTGCGCGCTCCACCGCATCGTGGACCTTCGGATGGTCAAACCATATGGAATACTGTACGGCTACATGGAGATGGGGATGCTCCTGAAAGCGTGAGCATAGGAGCTCCAGCACCTGTTGACAGACTTTTTTTCGTTTCTCCAGCGTCTGACGCTCGTTAAAGGTCAGCGTGAAATATGAGAAATCCCGTTCGGATGCGTCTGCGGCGCCGTTAAAGGGATTACACCAGAAGTACAGGTCCCATCGGTCGCTGCCATAGGACACAGGGATATTTTCGTCATACTGGTAGCAGACAAAGTCCTGTGCGATAGCTTCCATGACGGGTTTCATTGCTGCGCTGCTCTCCAAACTTGCTTGGCGGATATACTGATCCCATTCTTCGCGGGTGTGGCTGTCGTAAAACTGTTTGTTGGCTGCTGCCTCTGCTTCGGTGCATAGAGACTGCAGGCGCAGGGAGTGGACATCTTCTTTGATATAGCCTTTTTCAAACCATCTGGTATCAATATTCATATGAGAACGATCTTCGTGAATTTTCATTTTGCATCCTCCTTGTGTATAGTTGCTGCATTTTTTGACGCAGTGTGGTCATTGGTCTTTCCAGTCATAGAGCAGTAGGTCATGTCCGGAAGATTTGGCTTCGGCTCTTTTGTCCCGGAAACGGTAGTTGGTAAACACAAAGCCGGTGGGCTTGTGGGTATAGCGGACAGCCAGAATGTGGAACTGACTATTTAGCCATTCAGCTGAGTCTACGGCTTCCTCAACGGTGTTCTCAAAATCGGTGGCAAAGAGCCAGTTTTCCCAGTACCAACCATGCCCAACCGTTTCTCTGGCATCCGGCAGGGAGAGCAGCTTTTCCCTTAGTGCTTCCTGATTCTGCAGGTGCGGATATTGTGTATGAACGGACTGCACCAGCGATTGGCGGAATTGGCAGAAAGGTACGAAGGGTTTCTTGCCTTCAAAGTTACCATTGCCGTCCAGTGCACAGACTACGCCATCTGCAATCACTTCAAAGATGAGGTCTTCCCGGATGAGACTGCCATTTTCATTCCAGTCCGGTGTAGAGCTGTACCATGCGCCGCTTTCGGTATCCCGGTTGTAGTAGCGTACCGGTTCTGCAATGGTGCAGAATACATCTATACAGAATCCGGGATCTTCAAACAGAAAAGATATTTGTCGTTTTATCATCAGGTGTTTCCTCCTAAATGAAAAAAGGACCGGCAGGCCGCTAAATGCAGTCTGTCGATCCTTTCGGTTATAAGCCGCAGGTAATGCGGCAGGGTTCCTCGTTAAATCAAAGAGATAGGCACGATCAGATTGTTCTGATTAAAAGCGCCCAACTGGTCAGCCATGCACAGGATAGCACCAGTGCCGCGCTGCAGTGGGGACTTGTCGATCAGGTCAAATACCTTCGTCAATTTCTTTGGCGGCGAGGCCATCTTTTTGATCTCGATGGGAAACAGTTTTCCGTCCCGCTCCAGGATCAGGTCGATTTCTCTGGCATCCTTATCCCGGTAATAGTACAGGAATGGCTCCTGACCGGCGTTCTGATAGGTCTTGATGATTTCCGCTACGGTATAGTTTTCCAGTAGTGCGCCGCTCATGGCTCCTTCCATGGCTGTCTCCGGACTGCTCCAACGGGTCAGGTAGCAGACAATGCCGGAGTCGTAGAAGTAGAGCTTGGGTGTGGATACGGTGCGTTTGAGGACATTATTGGAATAGGGCTCCAATAAAAAGATGATCCCCAGCGCCTCCAGAACATGAAGCCAGTTTTTGGCCGTGGTCTGGTCGATCTCCGCATCATCGGCAATGCCCTTGTAATTGACCTGCTGGGAAGTCCTGGCGGCGACAGAACGCAGGAACCGCAAAAACTTCAAGCTGTCAATGTCATTGGACAGCCGCCGCACATCCCGTTCCATGTAAGTGTCAATGTAACTGGAATAGAAGATGGAGGCATTGGAATAGGTTCCTGTGACCAGGGCAGGCATCCCGCCCTGATGGATACGCTGAAAGACCTCTGGCGTGTTCAGCATTTGGCGTCCGTTCTGCCGTTCGGACAAAAGAGGCAGCTCCAGGCTGAACGGTGGTTCAGGAGGCCGTTTCATGATCTCACTCTGGGAAAGCGGTGAGAGGTGGAGCAGAGCCACCCGGCCTGCCAGAGATTCCTGTACGCCCTCCATCATCTTGAAAAGCTGAGAACCCGTCAGCCAGAAATCGCCGGGCTGATGGCGTTCATCTACCATGATTTTGATATATGGGAACAGTTCCGGTGCGTATTGCACTTCGTCAATGAGCAGCGGCGGCTGATACAGCTGAAAGAACATCTTTGGGTCCGTCTTGGCGAGTTCCCGCAGCGTCAGATCATCCAAAGAGACCTTTTTGCGCCCCTTGCCCTCGACCTCTATCAAATGTTCCAGCATGGTAGTTTTTCCAACCTGCCTTGGGCCGGTAAGCAGAAGCACAGGATACTGTTCATTCAGCTCCATCACCGGTTTCTCCATGTGTCGGGTGATATACACAGGCGTTCCTCCTTTCTTAATTTCGGCTGATATATTATTATATACCTATTTTAGCCGAAAAAATCTGATTTTGCAAGTAGGCAGTCTGCAAAGTAAATTTCAGTAGCGATTTTAAGGGTCATTCCTGCGCAGCGGAGGGGTTGATCATTTCCTTCAGACTGGCGATATACTGCCTCCATGCCTGCCTGGATTCCTCAGCACGCTTCAACTCGGCAAGCTGTTCTTCCGGAGACAGGGCTTCAAACTCGCATTGGCGGCAGTCTCTATCAATATCCTGAAAGATACGGTTCAGGATGGAGAGAGCCAGTTCTGTAACAGTGGGGCTGTGTTCATCAAGTGCCCTGCGACCTTGACGGAACAATTCCAGATAGTGCTCATACTGCTGTTCACTGATGAATTCCCAGCCGTAGGCTTCCTGGATGTCGCTTTCGCTATGGTATTGCATGGCCGCTTCAAATTCTGCCTCGCGGTCTGCGGCTTCCTTTTCGATGTGCCGCCTGAGCTTGGCGCGGATGCGCTCCAAGTCTTTGAGCAAAAGCTTGCAGGCTTTGGCCTCCATGAGATAACCGTGTGCTTCGCTGTTTAGATATTGCTGAGATGTTTTTTTCATGCGGCAGCTTCCTCCTTGGATTTGGATTGGACAAAGAGCAGGAACCCTTTGCTGGTATCCTCCAGAAGCTGCCATGTGCCATCCCGCCAGACACAGGCGGTTGCATCGTTGTAGACTTCCGGCGTCTTGGGTGGGTCGTCAAAGCATTCCGGCGTCACATAAAGGCACATATGTCCCATATAGAAGGGCTGTAGAGCTGCGTCTATCTCTTTGCGCAGGGCAAGGGCGAGTGATTCGATCTCGTCAATATCCTGACGCTGGAAGGCAGCATCTGAGATCTGTTTGAGCCGCTTGGTTTGCTTCACAGCTGCATCAATATAGGGTACGGCCTCATCAAAGTATTTGTGTTTGATCCGCATACCGTCGAATACCAGAAAGCGGGTATAGGCGGTAGCGGCTTTACAGATGTCTTGCCGCAGGGCATCAAATGGTTTTTTGTACTTGGTTTTCAGCACCTCCATGGATACGACCTGCAGATTGCGCCGCAGGGTTTCCAGATGGTTCACTAAAGTGGTGCGTAGTTCATCTCGTTCCATAGGCATCCTCCGTGGGTAGCTTCAGGGCGGTTATCCGCGCCGGAAGTGGCGGCAGTGCTTATGCACATTGGCGTGGGTAAACGCAAAATTCTTGCAAGCCAGCAATCGGTTCCGTTCTCTGGGGGATTGTCGGGCAACGCTTGCATGATACTTTTTAACAGGTGTTTTTATATGGTTATTCGAGTTCAGGTTCCCAAGGGGTATCTTCCTCATAAGGCGCAGCCTCCTTTTCATTGTCAGCGGACTTGCCGGCAGCCCGTACCGTCAGCAGAAGGGCATCTTCCCCGACATCGTTGCTGTGGGACTTTCTGGCTCGTTTCTTTTTGCATCTTTCCACGGCTTTGTCATAGTCGTAGCCGATACCAGCTTGCAGTTTATCCGCAATTTTACGCAGTTTTTCTGCATGGTACTCGTAGGTAGCACGATGGAATCCAGTCAGCTCCCACTGATCGCACACCGATTCCAGAAGCCGGATATAGTCCCGCAGTGCATTGACCGTTTTATAGATATCGCCATAGCAGGTAGTAAAGGTATGAACGCCATCAAGATCCCGAAAGCAAAAAATCAGTTCTTCCCCCAAAAACTGTTCCAGTTGGACTGATTGTGCGATCATTGGCCGAAAAGCTTCCTGGGGCAGTTCGGGCAGTCTGTTCTCATCCATTATTATCCTCCCCATGTTCCGGTACTGGCGGCTGTGGGCCTAAGCCTGCCGCAAACATCTGCACAGCGGTACGGTAGCCAGAGGCGTATGCCTGTTCTAATACAGTAGAATTGCGGCATTGTACCGCAGCCTGATACTGTTCAAAAGCGATGGACGCCTCGTTGGAGAGCAGCGGAAGCAGAGCTTTTTCTTTCTGCTGTACTGCCTGATTAAAAGGCGCGAGGCGTTTATCGGGCTTGAACACATCTGCTTCATATTCACCATAATAGAGCGAAGTGAGAAAGTGTTGGTCTGCCGGAAAGGATATAGCAGATGGTGCAGGGCGGGAAAGCGCCGCCGCAATATCTTTGAGTGTGTTGATCAGTGCAGGGAGCTGAACATTAAAAAATCTTTGCCCCATTGCTGTTTCGTGTAAATTCATAAAATAAGGCCCCCTTTCTAAAAGCCATTTGCCTTTTACTGTTCCCTGACAATCCGGTGCAGGTCTGCTAACAGATGCCGGTTATTCTGCTCATACTGAGGCTGAAAAGGCTGGCCTAAATCAAAATTGTAATAGCGGTAGTAGAGCACCTTGAATACAATGCCTGGCCGCATGGCAGGATCTATGGCGCGCATCAGTTTGCCCAGTTCGGTAGCGATCTCATATTCCCGCTTTACATATTCTTTGTCTTCCCGCTTGAAATTCTGATACAGCCAGTCCTTGACGGATACCCGGCTGCCGGTAAAGTGGCTCTGGTGCCGATCCAGACATAGGCAGTATTCAAAATCGCGGCCACGCTCCCCTGGACCTACGGTAAGAGGATAGATACGGCAGGTGCGGGTACGGGCAGGGTAGACAGAACAGCGCCCATCCGTAAGGAAGATGCAGGAGCTGTTAGGGGCTTTTGTCTTGAGCATATAGATGGGGAAGCCTTCCTCAGTCAGTGGTTCAGGTTCGCAGTAACGGAACAGGAAATCCTCTATTCCTTCGATGGGCTCACCCTTTGCCCGGAGGTAGCGGGCCAGACGGTAGGCGTCCAGACTTTCCACCATGACACAGCCTTCGATATTGCGGCAGCACGCCCCGCATTGACGGCAGGAAAAGGTAAACTGGTCTTTGGGGCGGACTGGTTGGATCTCATTCATGATTTCTTCGTTCATTTTGTTCCTCCATAAAAAGAGCCGTGACGGAATGGTATCCGCCACGGCCAGAACTTGTGGAATAGTCAGCGTGAGCCGGCTGTTCCAATCCATTTACAGCCCCTTCACGCACATGCGGCCAATCTCACAGGGAGCGGACTGACAGCCGCCAGCGGAAAAGGGGACATGGAGAGATGGTAGTGGGAGTTCTGCGTTTCAAAACGGACGCAATCCTCCGACTCCTCCAGAATCGCCACCACACGCGAAGTATGGTAGATGTTTCCTCCGGCGTGCAGAATCGCACCCCGTCCAACAGACAGTGGACGCAGCAGAGAACCATTCAAAACGATCTGTTTCTTTTCTTTCTTCATTCGGTTTGACCTCCAATCTTTTTGAAAATGTGGATGTAAGGGTATTTCTTATCTGTAATGGGTTCATCCATAGCAAATATCCAGCAGCACATCATGGACTTCAGCCAGCAACTCTTTAATGCGCCGCATAGGAACCTTCTGGGTGCGGGCAATCTCACGGATGCCATAGCCGCCCTGTTTCAGATGCACAATATCCATTTGCTGCTTGGATACTCTGCCGGCCAGCTCGTGGAGAAGAAGGTCCATTTCCAACTGCTGCATGATTGGGTCATGGGCAGGAATGGTATCTTCTAAAGGCGCACCATCAGGATATAACCCGACATGAATACTGAGAATCTCCATATTGCGTTTGCGGCGCTCCTGAGTGCGGAAGTAATCGAACAAGCAGAACTTCATTCTACGATTAGCAATGGTGGAAAAAGTAAACTGTTGTGCAGTGAGGTCAGAGAAATAATCCCGAACAGCTTTCAGATAGCCGAAAATAACTACATCGTAAAATTCATCTTCCGGCAGACGGTTTTCGTTCAGAAACTTATAGACTAGGCTATGATGGGCGGTGGCAAATGTCTGCTGTTCTTTGGTTAATGGTACTTCACATAACATAATGGTTTCCTCCTTAAATAAAAAAAGAGGGATACCTCCGGTGTGTTAGACCGAAGGCATCCCGTTGTTTATGTGTCATGTGGCACAAACCACATCAAGATACTTATGCAGGCAGCTGTTCGCAGTCACCATTGATCTGACTGACAGTATAGTGACCATCTGCCGGCTCGTTGGTCATGGCGCCAGGCTCGATTACATAATCGCAGCCGGTGTCGCGCTGCTCCTCAGTGATCTCGGCACGCTGCTGGAGCAGGAGTTTGATCTGCTCCTTAAAACTGTTGGCGTAAGCCCGGATCTGAGCCAGCTCCTCGCCCTGGAAATCCTGCAGCAGTTTGAAGGTAGCAACACTGTAGTCATTGGTGCCGTTGTTCTCACGCTTGAGACCAATCTGCACGATACTGCCGTAAGTGGCGCGGCGGCGGAGCATGAAGGCCCGGTTCAGAAATTCCTTGAAGGGCTTGATGCTGGTAGGAGGCAGATTTACCTGCAGAGGCATGTACTCACCACTGCGAAGCAGGTAGAGCACACGCATATTTTTACAGGCTTTTCCTTTGCTGCCATCAGGTGCAGAACCAAAGCGGTTCATCACGCAGGCAGCACAGGCGCCTCCGGGAGTGCCGATGCCAACCTTGCCATCCACAGAAGAACAAAGCGGCGTGGTATCGTCGTCATATTCGCTGCCAGCCGGCCAGTAGGCGCAGGTGGCGTGGTTATGCAGAATGACGCCTACCAGATTCTTTTCATAGTCGGGATTGTCCGGATCATCGGACGGCATCTCAAATTGGAGTGTGCCGCCGGCGGGAATCTTGACACGCTGAAAACTCATCTGCAGACCATCGGCGTCCTCAGCCAGTTCCTCGGCGCTGAAATCGCCTTCGATCATAGTGGGGAGCATGAATTTTTCCTGTTTCATCAAATCGCTGTTCTGATTATACATAGTGGTTCCTCCTTAAAAACTGTGATGGTTGCAGATGGTCAGGCGGCCATCTGATTGATACGGTTCCACTGCTGTCGGGGCATGGACAGGATATTGTATCCGATCCCCTCCAGGGCAGTGGCGCGGTCATAGCTGTCCACATCCTGACTAAAGCGTGTTACGGCATTGGATAGCCCATAGAGGGTCAGATCTTTGCCTTCAATCAGACGCTGCAGAACGCCGGTGCTTTCTTCCTCGGTGATATTGAAATCCTTGCTTGCCAGACGGACAACGCCGGGAATATCAGTGGTATTCATCTGAACGGTTGTGGCTTCACGCATCATGCCAACTACACGTGTAAACCGCGTTTCATCCACGGCGGCCATCACGGTATCTTTGATCTTCATGGCAAATGCGTGGTCATCAGCGGCCAATGTCTCCTGTGAGAACAGTTGAAAGTTTTCATCTGCCTCATTGACCCGGCCGATGTGAGTGCGGCGAGTCTGGGCATCGTTGACGACCATGCCGTTACTGCATACCAGCCGATAGACCAAAGGCTGGATGTTGACGGAACCCAGTCCAACTTCACTATTGCTGATGATAACACCGGACTGCACGATGTCACCGGGTACAACTTCGGCTTCAAGCCGCTTGTTGACTACCTTGATGTACATACGGCTGTCCGTGATCTGGCAGCTTTCAAAATAGGCGTCCTCCATTTGCTGAATGACAGGGAGGACGATTTCTGCAATGTCCAGATTATCAATGCGGCGATAGCGGTTACTTAAAAATGCCCGTACAGTGCCATCCAGAGTACGGACCATACGCTGGGTCGGTTCCCGCTGGAACCAGGAATTCACATTCTCCGCCAGCAGTTCCGGATAATCGGAAAGCATACGGTCATAGTAAGCAGCCGGAATCTTCAGATGTGTGCCGATCTGCCGATGGGCGATCTGGTTGATCTCCAGTGGCTCCACCAGTGGGTCATCATGGTCGTCAAAGGTATGGAGATAAAGTTGAGAACCAAAAGGTTCTACTTGAAGTCGCCGGGTATCAAGCAAATAGTCTTGCTTGAGTTTGGATTGGCGTTCAATCTGCTGTGCCATTTCCACGATGGTAAGTCCTGATTTCATTCGTCAAGTTCACTCCTTTCTCTGTGTTCCTTGGCAGCAGAAGCATTACCAGGATACCTGAATGCCCTGGGCAGTGACTTCAGCGGCCAGACCATTGCTTTCCAGAACCTCTGCCAGACGGGGCCAGTAGACCTTCTGGGGAAAGTTATTCAGATGCTCCTGAGAAACAGCATCTTCGCCCTGCTCAATGCAGATATCACCGTTTTCCCGAAGCGTCAGTTTGCTGTGTCCGCGGGAATTAAGGTCGGAGATCAGTGCTTCCAGTACAGAGCGTCCCTGCGTTTCATACCAGATACGGGGATCAACAGGCTGCCTGTTCGGAGGAGTTGCATCATCCTCGCTTGTTTCTCCGCCGACCTTAGATAGCGGAACGATCTTGACCATATCGCATTTGATATTGGCGTTCTGATCCAGTGTCACATCAGCGTGATCAAACTCGTCAATGCCAAACACACGGATGCGGCCGGTACCGCCATTGCGGATCAGCTGCTCCGGCTGCTTTTCACACCACTCGAAGGTGGCTTGCGGATAAGCGGAGCGCAGATATGCCAGAATACGATGGTTGGTGTGGCGAATCAGAAGGTCATCGGAGTTGGTGGCGCCCAGATCAGGGATCTCAAAACTTCTTGTTTGGTTGCCTTCTGCATGGAGCTGTCTGGTGCGCTGTTGACGCTGGCGACGCCGCTTAGCCTGCTGCATATAGGGGAGAAGCAGGATCAAAACTACCCACAGTCCCCAGAGTGTGAAAATGCCCAGAAGCAGCCAGACTTGCCAGGGCCCGCGTACCAGAGCCATAATTGCGATGACTGCACCAATCAAGATCGTGATGCTGCCGCTCAAAAGTCCTCTGTCATTATTCATGTTTGATACCATCCTTTTTCTGAATTTGTTGGAAAACAAAAAAAGAGGGACCGCACCAAGCTTTCAGTTTCATTCTGAAAAACTTGATACGGTCCCTCTTGGGCGCCGAAGTAAACTACTCCGGCAGGGATTCACGGTCACCGTCCAATACCTCTGTGGGAGGCGGTGCGGGTTCCGCAGTAATGTCCGGGTCATTCTCCTGTCTGTTCGCTATGGCGGGCTGTTTGGGGAGGAAACCAAAGTCATTTAGACTGACCTTCAGTTTCTTTTCCAATTTACCGTCCTTCATGCGAACATCTACCAGCCGCTGTGAGCCGGCAAGCCAGATCATACTGCCTTTTTTGACCTTGAATTGCATGAGCCGGGTGACATCTGCATCCCAGGCCCATACCTGATAGAACTGCGTCCAGTTTTTGGTGCGTTCCATCAGATCAAAGCATACATAGCTTTGTTTGGACTGGCTTTCTTTGGGTACGAGGTCGTTCATGACGCGCCCGAACACAAAAATCTGTGCCATAACACTCCTTTCTGCCATTGGCATTATTATCTATATAAAAAAGTGCCAGCAGTTTTTCGGCCCTAAAAGGGCGCAAAAAATCACTGACACTTGCATACAAACTTAACAGCGTGTGCAATGCAGGCTTTTGGCCTACGGTACAGATCAAAAAGACCTGTATTCCCAAATGGGATACGCACAAAAATCAATTACAAGCTCAGTATAGCACTGTATCTTGTGCCTGTC
>ERZ1504840.249-NODE-249-length-19978-cov-4.406264_pt1 | contig 19978 bp, 14 predicted proteins | sample MGYA00572104_ERZ1504840 | MGnify/ENA primary metagenome ERZ1504840 (study PRJEB39906, sample SAMEA3182061) | gut metagenome | biome: human; feature: gut; material: Stool; isolation source: human stools | place: Canada | collected 2013-01-14 ...
AGGCGGCTGCCTCACCGAGAAGCACCTCGACACCCCCATCGATTACGACAACCTGCTCGCCAGCGGTTCCATGATGGGTTCGGGCGGCATGATAGTGATGGACGAGGACGACTGCATGGTCTCTGTGGCCAAATTCTATCTCGAATTCACCGTCGAGGAGTCCTGCGGCAAGTGCACCCCGTGTCGCATCGGAAACAAACGCCTGCTGGAGATACTCGACCGGATAACCAAAGGCAAAGGCACCGAGGAGGACCTCACGGAACTCAAGAACCTCGCGGGCGTCATCCGGGACTCCTCCCTGTGCGCACTGGGGCAGACTGCCCCGAACCCCGTTCTCTCCACGATGGACAACTTCTGGGACGAATACGTGGCGCACGTACGCGACAAATCGTGTCCCGCACACCAGTGCCGCGACCTGATGAGCTACGTCATCGACCCGAAGGTCTGCAAAGGGTGTTCGCTCTGTTCGCGGGTATGTCCCACGAACGCCATCAGCGGGGTACTCAAACAGCCCTATTCGATAGACCAGACGGTCTGCATCAAGTGCGGCACCTGTATGGACAAATGTAAATTCGGCGCTATCAGCGTAAGGTAAATCTTGAGAGACAATTCAGCATGGAAACGATAAAACTGACCATAGACAACAAACAGGTAGAGGTCGCAAAGGGCACCAACCTCGTGGAAGCCGCCGCATCGGCCGGCATCCGGATACCCACGCTGTGCTACATGAACCTCCACGACCTGGGTTACGAAAACAAGCCGGGCGCCTGCCGCATCTGCGTGGTCGAGGTAGAGGGACGCAAGAACCTCGCCCCCGCCTGCAAGACGGTGTGCACGGAAGGCATGGTGGTCCGCACGCATACCCCGCGCGTGGTGAATGCGCGCCGGACAGTCATGGAGCTCATCCTCTCCAACCACCCCAACGACTGCCTCACCTGCACCAAGAACGGCCACTGCGAACTGCAGCGCACGGCGCAGGACCTGGGCATACGGGAGATAAAATACCGGGGCGAAACCACCAAATACCAGAAGGACATGTCCGTATCCATCGTGCGCGACATGGACAAGTGCATCATGTGCCGCCGCTGCGAGACCGCCTGCAACGAAATCCAGTCGGTAGGCGTCCTCTCGGCCGTCAACCGCGGTTTCCCGGCAGTGGTGAGCACCGCCTTCAACGACCCCATACAGACGACCAACTGCATCAACTGCGGACAGTGCGTGGCGGTATGCCCCACGGGCGCACTCTCGGAGAACTCCAACATCGCCGACGTGCTCCGTGCCATCGCCGACCCCTCCAAGACGGTAGTGGTACAGACCGCTCCCGCCGTGCGCGTCGGGCTCGGACAGGATTTCGGCTTCTCCGGCCGGAGCGTGACGGGCAAGATGGTTACCGCGCTGCGCCGGCTCGGTTTCGATTACGTGTTCGACACCGACTTCGCCGCCGACCTCACCATCATGGAGGAGGGTACCGAGCTGCTCGGACGCCTGAACGCTGCCATCGGGGGCGACAAGGGCGTAAAGCTGCCGCTCATGACCTCCTGCTGTCCCGGCTGGGTGAGCTTCATGGAGAAGCACTTCCCGGAGCTGGCCGACAACCTCTCGACGGCCAAATCGCCGCAGCAGATGTTCGGCGCCATCGCCAAGAACTACTTCGCGCAGAAGCTGGGCATCGACCGCAAAGACCTCGTCGTGGTCTCCGTCATGCCCTGCGTGGCCAAGAAGGCCGAAGCGGCGCGGCCGGAGTTCAGCCGTGACGGCGACCCGGACGTGAACATCTCGATAACGACGCGCGAACTTGCCCACATGATACGCTTCGCCAACATGGATTTCGCCCTGCTCGAAGAGGACGATTTCGACCGGCCGCTGGGCGAATCGACCGGTGCCGGCGTCATCTTCGGCGCCACGGGCGGCGTAATAGAGGCTGCCGTGCGCACGGCGTACGAAGTGCAGACGAAAAAGCCGCTCGACCGGATAGACTTCACCGAACTCCGCGGCATGGAGGGTGTCCGTTCGGCGACGGTGGACTTCGACGGAACGCCGGTAAGAATCGGCATCGCCCACGGGCTCGCCAATGCCCGGCAGCTCATCCGAGAGGTCGTGAACGGCACGTCGCCTTACCATGCCATCGAAATCATGGCATGTCCGGGCGGCTGCATCGGCGGCGGGGGACAGCCCTACCACCGGGGCGACATCCGGCTGCTGCAGGAGCGTACCGAATCGCTCTACGCCGAAGACGCACACAAGCCCCTGCGCAAGTCACACGAGAATCCCTACATCCAGTCCCTCTACCGGGACTTCCTGGGAGAACCCTGCGGGCACCTCTCGCACGAACTTCTCCACACCCGTTACTATAACCGCAAGCCGGTCGTAGAACCATGTTCCACCAATACCAAGAAATAGCAGCCACAGCGTATGGAAAAGATATGTATGTCCCAAAAGAGGATAGATGAGATTAGGGCCATCTGCAAGGAGCACGGGAACGACCCCGGCGAGCTCATCAACATCCTGCACACCGTGCAGGGGAAACTCGGCTACCTGCCCAAGGAGGTGCAGGAACTGATAGCCATGGAGCTGGGTATCCCGGCGGCGAAAGTCTACGGCGTGGTGACCTTCTATTCGTTCTTCACGATGAAACCCAAGGGCAAATACCCGATTTCGGTCTGCATGGGCACGGCGTGCTATGTCCGCGGTGCGGAGAAGGTGCTCGACGAATTCAAGCGCCAACTGGGCATCGAGGTGGGCGAAACGACCGCCGACGGCCTCTTCTCGCTCGATTCGCTGCGCTGCGTGGGTGCCTGCGGTCTCGCTCCGGTCGTGATGGTGGGCCAGAAGGTATTCGGCCGCCTCACGCAGTCGAGCGTCAAGGGCATCATCGACGAATTCGTAAACCTGGAACGGGAGGCCTGACCGCTTTTCTCCCGACCTGTCCGAAAGGGCGGTGCGCATGTCGCACCGCCCTTTTCACATACACCCTTTCCGGTTCCGGCGACCGCAGCAACCGGGACGCGCCGACGGCCACCCGCTCTCCTCCCTACGACAGAGACCGCAACCGGTCCGGACTTCGTTTTCTTCGTTCATTTCCACAGGAAAACAACCCCAATATATTAATATTCTGTCTTTTGACATATAGGTTTGTTACAATTGTATAGAACAGGACTCCGAGAACGGGGATATCCGGAATCCCCCGCTCGGTTCCGTCATGAACCCGATTAATTACTTAACCGAACAACCTTATGAAAAAAGGCATGTACTGCAAAAGCGTTCTGCCGCTTTTGCTCCTCGTAACCGCAACCGGCTGCACGCAACCCACCGAAGAGGTCCATTACATCAAGGTAGACATGATTGCCTGCTCGTTCCAGGGCACCGATGCCGTTCCGGTACGGATAACCATCTCCTCCAATCCGGGCCCGTGGAGTGCGGAACCTTCGGCAAGCTGGATACGGATAACGGAACAGACGGAGGAGGGTATCGTACTGACGGCGGACGACAATCCGGCGAGCACCGAACGGGAGGGCGAAATCACCGTGACGGCGGGAGAGATGACGAAGACCATCCGCGTCACGCAGACGGGCGACACGTTCGTACCGGCACGATACGACGTTTTCCGGGATTACACCATGGGAGCCGTCATCTCCCCCAACGGGCGTTATACGGCGGGCTTTATCGGCGTTCCGGATGAAAACGCCACGGACCACTGGTTGCTCCAGGTAGTCATCACCGACCTGGAGAGCGGCGAGCAGTATCTGCCGGCCCCCTTCCTCGACTCCCTCTATCCCCTATACGACCCGTGTGCGATAACCGACAGCGGCACCGCCTTCTTCCACTGCGAGGACGGCCGGATAATAGGCTTCAGCATCAGCGGCGACATTACCGTGCTCGACAACGTTCCGGGAGCCGGCAAACCGTGGCTGTCGCAGGTCGCTTCGGACGAGAGCGGCGTATGGGTAGGCTGGTGTTCCGGCGGCAGTACGGTCTATTCGCCGGTCAAGTGGACAGATGGCCACCCCGAAATACTTCCCCTGCCCGAAACGACCTTCCGGGGAGCAGCATGGAATGCGGGGGCCATGGCCCGCGGATGCAGCCTGGACGGTAGCATCATCTACGGCACCGCCTGGGAAGGATTGGATTCCGGCCTCATCTGGTGGGACAGGGAGGGCACTCCCCGCTGGGTGGGCGACAAGGTACGCAAACTCAAGTCCGTGAAGATATACGACACCGCTACCGGCACCTATACGGACTACACCCTCGTAGACGGCATCGTAGGTTCCAGCGACCCCTACTATATGAGTCCTTCCGGCAAATGGATTGCCGGAACATATCGGACCGAGGAGCTCGCCGAAAACGAAACCGACGTCATCTATACGTCGTGCCCCGCATTCTACGATACGGAGACCGACGAAGTGCACATCTTTTCGGAGTATGAAGGGGCGGTTGGCATGACCGTCACCGATGAAGGGCTGGGCGTCATCGGCATGAACGGTGCGAGCGGCATCATCTCCCACACGGTCATGGTGAACATCCCCACCGCTACGGAAGCCGGCACGAGTACCGAATGGATATACGACACCTACGGCATCATCATTCCGGACAACTCCCTGCTCGAATACATCTCGCCCGACGGCAGAACGGCATTCGGTTACGACCTGAGCGGTGAGATGGAACCGATGAGGAAATGGTACGTCACACGGAAAACAGCGGAGTAACGGCAGGAGCCGGCACTCCGCCCGACCGGGAAGGCCGTTCCTCCCCCCGATAGACAACGACAAATCCGACCGATTAAAACAGAGAAAACATGAAACGATACGCATACTTATTGGCCGCAGCGGCACTTGTCCTGAACATATCGTGCACTGGCCCCGAAAACCCCGCACAGCCCGAAGCGACGCTGAAGGCGGAACCCGCATCGCTCCGCTTCGCCGCGGCAGCAGCACCCGCCCAGACCGTCACCGTCACGGCCGAAGAAACGGAGTGGACACACAGCATCCCAGAAGATGCCGGATGGCTGACGGCAACGCGCGACGGAGACCGCCTCTCGGTCAGCGTCGCGGACAATGCGGATGAGACCGACCGCAGCGCCTCCATCACCCTCAATGCCGCCGCCGAAGGGGTGGAACCGGTGAAGATAACGGTCCGGCAGGAGGCCGCGGAAGCTCCCGAACCGGAAAAGCCTTCGCTCTCGGTATCGCCCGAAAAGCTCGTCTTCGCCGCTGCGGGAGCACCGGGACAGGAGGTGACGGTAACCGTAACGGGCGGTATCACTTGGAAAGCATCCCCTTCGGGTGCCGAAGAGTGGATACATATCGTCCCCGCCGAAGGGAAATTCACCGTCACGGTGGACGACAACCCGAACGCACTGGAACGGAACGCATCCATCAACGTCTCCCCGAGCGACAAGACCATCCAGACCGGCAGGATACATATCACGCAGGAAGCCGCCGCCGTACCGCCTTCGATAGAACCCGTACTGCCCGACGGAACCACTCCGGAGGAGGGTCTCGAACTGCCGTTCACCGCAGGGTTCGCCAAGTTTGCTGTCAAGGTAGCACCCGACGCGGCACAGTGGTCGGCTTACGCACGGGATGAAAACGACAAAACCCCGGACTGGCTGACCGTACACGCAGTCGTAGCTCCCGAACAGCACAGCATCACCCTCGAATACAAGATAAACGATGCCACGGAGACCCGTACCGCCTACCTGTTCCTCCAGCATGAATCGGAAGAGACGGAACCCGTCAGGGTCACCATCACCCAAAAGGGAAAATCGGATGTCAACAGTACGATATACGAAGATGTGGAGACCGGCCCGATGCTTTACAGCCGGGTAGAGGTAATGGCCAACAACGACTGGCGCGACTTTCCCTTCGTACAATGGACACTGAAGCTCTATACCGACGGCATCACTTACGATACCCTTTGGGGACGCTGGGGAGGCACAGGCGACCGCATCACAATTAGGATGACCGGTTCGCCGCAGCACGAAGACGAAGTCGTGCTCGAAGAGATGACCTACGAAGTCGTACCTTACGAAGAATACAACAAGATGCCCGCATCCGACCGCAAACCGGGTTGGGTATGCGCGGCACAGGGCAGCGGCAACGACGAATATCCCTCCGGAACATGGCATCAAGTATACGAGAACGGTTCTATTACGGGGTGCGCTAATGCCGTCGGCGGTACGGTGACCGTCACCCGCAGCGGCGACGACTACACCATCACCTGGGACTTTACCAGCGATGCCGGATGCAAGGTGACCGGTTCCTATACCGGCCCGATTGAGATACAGCGCTCATAATCCATTCGACCTTTCATGCAAAGGAGGGTTCCCGCTGTCGGGAACCCTCCTTTTTGCTGCCGGCTCCTCCACACCGCCGGACCTGCCGGTCAGGAAAAGATACCCGTTCCATCCGACGGACGTATCCGACCGCCGGAAACAGAGTAACCCATCCCCTCATTTTACATACCGCACTTCCTCCTTGAAGTCCCATTCGACGCATAAATCAATAATATGTTATTTTGTCATTTCCATAATTGTTAATATTGTATATACAGATAGCATGCACTGTTAATTATCGACACTTCAAAAACAACAAATCTCAAAAACAGAAGATTATTTAACCTTGAACCTCATGAAAAAGCATGTTTTTGCATCGGCAGCCTTGCTGCTGCCACTGTTCGGAGGACTCGTCGGATGCACCCAGCCCGGACAAGACGAAGTACAGTACATCAAAGTGAGCATGGCCTCCTGTTCGTTCCGCGGCGTGGATGCGGAACCGCTCCGGATAGAGGTCTCGACCAGTCCCGCAGCGTGGAACGCCGAGCCTTCGGCGACATGGATACGGATTGTGGAAAAAACGGACAACGCCCTCCTGCTGACCGTAGACGACAACATGTCGGCAGCCGAACGCACGGGCGAAGTGACGATAACGGCAGGCCAGGCCGAACAATCCATAACAATCGTACAGGTCAGCGACCACGCCCTGCAATCGACCTACGGTACGACCGGAGAATTTACCATGGGGGCGGTCATCTCTCCCAATGCCCGGTATGTGGGCGGATATACCTGCATATACGACACCGAAGCCGGCAATTGGGTCAATCAGGTCGTCATCATAGATATTCGGAACGACAAGAAATACATGCTCGACCCGTTCCCGGACACTCTCTACCCCCTCTATGACCCGTGTGCGATAACCGACAGCGGTAACGTCTTTTTCCACTGCGAGGACGGAAAAATAGTCATGTTCAGCCTCAGCGGGGATGTCACGGTGCTCGACAACATTCCGGGAGCCGGCAAACCGTGGCTGTCGCAGGTCGCCTCGGACGAGAGCGGCGTATGGGTAGGTTTCTGCCTGGGCGGCGAAACCTTGTACTCCCCCGTCAAATGGACGGACGGCGTACCGGAAATACTCCAGAAACCTGAAACCACCTATCGCGGTTACGGCTGGTATCAGGGCTGCATGGCACGCGGATGCAGCCTGGACGGTACCGTCATCTACGGCACCGCCTGGGAAGGACTGGACTCCGGCCTGATGTGGTGGGACGCAGAGGGCAACGTCCGCTGGGTAGGCGACGAACTCCATAAAATCAAACCGGTACAGATGTTCGACCAACAGACCCAAACCTATTACGACACCAACCTGGTGGACGGCATCAAGGGTAACAGTACGCCGTACTCCATCAGTCCCTCCGGCCAATGGATTGCCGGTACATACCAGACCGAAGAGCTCAGTGAAAACAAAACCGAAATCATTTACACGGCATGTCCCGCATTTTACGACACCGACAACGACCAGACCTACACTTTCCCCGAATACAGCGGTGCGGCGGGCCTGGGAGCCACGGACGACGGCATAGGCATCATCGGCATGGACGGTGTGAGCGGCATTGTGAGTTCGACCGTGCTGATTGACATCGCTACGGGTGTCCAGATTTCAGAAAGCACCGACTGGATATACGAAAACATGGGAATCATCATTCCCTCCTACTCCTATCTCGAATACATATCCCCGGACGGACAGGTGGCCTTCGGCTACGACCTGCTGGGTACGGGCGGAGAGATGATGCGGAAATGGTATGTAGCTCCCAAGCCACAGAATTAATACGCTACCGTTCCGCCGGTCACGGCTCGTATACGGAAGAGTCCGGCGGAACATCATACGGCATTAACCTATTTACCACCGAAAACATGAAACGATACGCATACTTATTGGCCGCAGCGGCACTGGCCCTGAACATATCGTGCACTGGCCCCGAAAACCCCGCACAGCCCGAAGCGACGCTGAAGGCGGAACCCGCATCGCTCCGCTTCGCCGCGGCAGCAGCACCCGCCCAGACCGTCACCGTCACGGCCGAAGAAACGGAGTGGACACACAGCATCCCAGAAGATGCCGGATGGCTGACGGCAACGCGCGACGGAGACCGCCTCTCGGTCAGCGTCGCGGACAATGCGGATGAGACCGACCGCAGCGCCTCCATCACCCTCAATGCCGCCGCCGAAGGGGTGGAACCGGTGAAGATAACGGTCCGGCAGGAGGCCGCGGAAGCTCCCGAACCGGAAAAGCCTTCGCTCTCGGTATCGCCCGAAAAGCTCGTCTTCGCCGCTGCGGGAGCACCGGGACAGGAGGTGACGGTAACCGTAACGGGCGGTATCACTTGGAAAGCATCCCCTTCGGGTGCCGAAGAGTGGATACATATCGTCCCCGCCGAAGGGAAATTCACCGTCACGGTGGACGACAACCCGAACGCACTGGAACGGAACGCATCCATCAACGTCTCCCCGAGCGACAAGACCATCCAGACCGGCAGGATACATATCACGCAGGAAGCCGCCGCCGTACCGCCTTCGATAGAACCCGTACTGCCCGACGGAACCACTCCGGAGGAGGGTCTCGAACTGCCGTTCACCGCAGGGTTCGCCAAGTTTGCTGTCAAGGTAGCACCCGACGCGGCACAGTGGTCGGCTTACGCACGGGATGAAAACGACAAAACCCCGGACTGGCTGACCGTACACGCAGTCGTAGCTCCCGAACAGCACAGCATCACCCTCGAATACAAGATAAACGATGCCACGGAGACCCGTACCGCCTACCTGTTCCTCCAGCATGAATCGGAAGAGACGGAACCCGTCAGGGTCACCATCACCCAAAAGGGAAAATCGGATGTCAACAGTACGATATACGAAGATGTGGAGACCGGCCCGATGCTTTACAGCCGGGTAGAGGTAATGGCCAACAACGACTGGCGCGACTACCCCTTCGTACAGTGGACTCTGACGCTCTACACCGATGGGCTGACATACAACAACAAGACATGGGCACGTTGGGAAGGTTCGGGCGAACGCATGCGGATACTCCTGCTCGGTTCGCCTCAGCACGAGGACGATGTGAAACTCGAAGAGATGACTTATGAAATCGTACCTTACGACGAGTACAACAAACAGCCCCTCACCGACCGCCAGCCGGGATGGGCATGCGGCAGCCGGGGCGACGGCAAAACCGTTCTCTATCCCGCCGGAACATGGTATCAGGTCATCGAAGCAGGCAAAGCGACCCAATGGGCCAGCGCAGAAAGCGGTACGATAACCGTCAGCAAAAACGGAGACGACTACACCGTATCGTGGGATTTGACAAGCGACGCCGGATGCAAGGTGACCGGTTCCTATACCGGCCCGATAGATATCATCCTTTAAGTCCGAACCTTCTAATCGACAGCAGGGAGGGAGCCCGATACCGGGGCTCCCTCCCTGCTGTTTCCGAGATGTCCGGACGCCTCCTCACCCGCCGGTGCAGGCCGCGAGAAAAGGCCGGAGACCACAAGACGTCCGACCGCGGCACATGTTACCGCCCGAGCCGACCAGCTCCGACAAGGTACTCGGCTATCTGTACGGCATTCAGTGCGGCTCCCTTCAGAATCTGGTCTGCCACGCACCAGAAGGTCAGCCCGTTGGGGTTGGCGGTATCCATCCGGATACGCCCCACATACACGGGATACCTGCCCGCCGTGAAGAGCGGCATGGGATACTCCTGCCGAGCCGGGTCATCCATGACAACGATGCCTTCGAAACTCCCGAAAGCCCGGCGGGCCTCTTCCGGAGCGACGGGCCGCTCGGTCTCCACCCATACGCTCTCCGAATGGGCCCGCATGACGGGTACGCGGACGCACATGGCGCTCACGGCCACATCCGAATGCATTATCTTCTTGGTCTCATTGACCATCTTCATCTCCTCCTTCGTATATCCGTTGTCTGTGAATACATCTATCTGCGGGATGAGATTGCCGGCGAGCTGGAAGGCGAACCTCTCCACACGGGGCGGCCGTCCGGCAGCCATATCGGCATACTGCCCCTCCAGCTCGGCCATCGCGCCGGCCCCCGCGCCGCTGGCGGCCTGATAGGTCGAAACATAGACGCGGCGGATATGGGAGATATTCTCTATCGCCTTGAGTGCCACGACAAGCTGGATGGTAGAACAGTTCGGATTGGCAATGACGCGGCGGGGTGCATCCAACGCATCCTCCGGATTGACCTCCGGCACCACGAGAGGCACGTCGGCATCCATGCGGAACGCGCTCGAATTGTCTATCATCAGCGTCCCGTGTTTCGTAATGGTCTTCTCGAACTCTTTGGAAGTACCGCCGCCCGCCGATACGAACGCCACATCCACCCCCTTGAAATCGTCGTTGTGGCGGAGCTGCTTCACCTGCACCCGCTCGCCGCCGAACTCATAAAAACTGCCCGCGCTGCGCTCCGAACCGAACAACAGCAACTCATCCACCGGAAAATTCCTGTCTGCCAATACCCTCAGGAACTCCTGCCCTACGGCGCCGCTCGCGCCGACAATCGCTACTTTCATTTTCGATTATGTTACAATTCCTTCTTTCCCGTCCATCGTACGCCCCCACTCTCCGCAGGTTGCGGCACCCGTTCGCCGGTTTGCCCGGCCGGGCCGCACAGAACGGCGACATCAGACCGACCCCGCATCAGTCGAAAAACTCGTCGTCGCCCGAATAGCCCGTCCCCTCCGCACTGTCAGGGCAACGGTACTCTATGGCTCCCGGCGGACGGTAGAAACGGTCTGTCCTCCGCACTCCCAACGAGGGGTCGGCATACACTCTCTTCATGAACTCCCCGAATACCGGAAGCGCCAGCGAAGCGCCCTCCCCCCCCGTCACCAGGTGGGCGCTTTGGTCTTCGCAGCCTATCCACACACCTGCGACGAGGTTGGGTGTCACGCCCATGAACCACGCGTCGCGATTCTCCTGCGAGGTACCCGTCTTGCCGCCGACCTCCACGTCGCGGAAACCGTACACGTTGCGCAAACGGACACCCGTCCCCGCTATGACGTTGTTCTGGAGCATCTGCACCATCGTATAGGCGGTCTGCTCGCTGATGGCGTCGCTCACCGCAGGTACGAAGCTGGCGATGACGTTCCCCTGCCGGTCTTCGATGCGTGTAATGAATATCGGTTCGGTAAATACCCCCTTGTTCACGAAGGTACTGTAAGCCCCCACCATTTCGAACAGCGATACGTCGGCCGTACCGAGAGCCAGCGAATTGACCGGGTCGATATAACTGTGTATCCCCATCTGGTGGATGAAGTCGGCGACCGCCTTCGGGTCTTTTGCCTGCTTCATTATCCAGGCCGAATAGTTGTTGCGGCTGCGGGCAAGCCCCCACCGCAGCGGATGCAGCACGCCGTCGTACTCCACCCGGCCCGCCTCCTTGGGCTGCCACGGCTCCATGTTCTCCGTTTCGAGCGTTACGGGAAGATTGGGCACCATGGTGCAGGGCGTCATGCCCATATAGTCGATTGCGAAGCAGTAAACGAACGGCTTGATGGTGGAGCCGATATGCCGCTTGCCCTGCTTCACCATGTCGTATTTGAAATATTTGAAATCCGGACCGCCTACATAGGCCTTGACATGGCCCGTATTCGGATTCATGGCCATGAACGAACCGCGCATTATCTGCTTGTGGTGCAGGATGGAGTCGCGGGGCGTCATCAGTGTATCGACCTCACCTTTATAGGTGAAGATGCGCATACGTACAGGAGTACGGAAATCCTCCTCTATCTCCTCCCTGCTCGCCCCCTGCTTCACCAGGCTGCGGTAACGGTCGGTATAGCGCATGGCATTCTGGATGATGCGTTCGGCCGCTTCGTTGGAGGTCTTGATGAAGAGGCGCCCCGTCCGCTTCACCTGGGCATCCATGCGGGGCTGAATGGCGGCGAGCTGCTGGCAGAGAGCCTCCTCGGCATACTCCTGCATGTCGTAACTGAGGGTGGTATATATCTTGAGGCCGTCGCGGTAGATATCGTAAGGGGTTCCGTCCGACTTGAAGTTCTTGCGACACCAGCCGTAAACGGGATTGCTCTCCCACCGTGCCAGTTCGGCCTCGTAATCCCTGCCGTACTGTTTTTTGGTCGGACGCGGCATGTTGAGCACGTTGCGCACCATCTCCCGGAAATAGGTCGCTATCCCGTCGTTATGCGAAATAGGTGCATACCGGAGCTCTATCGGCTCCTGTTTCAGCGAATCGAGCTCCCCGCGGGTAATGTAGCGGTTTTGCTGCATACGCGTCATGACCGTATTGCGGCGGGCAAGCGCCCGTTCGGGATTGCGCACGGGACTGTAACGCGTCGGCGCATTCACCACCCCCACCAGCAGGGCCGCCTCCTGTACGTTCAGCTCGGAAGGCTCCTTGTCGAAGAAGGTCTTGGCCGCCGCCTTGATGCCGTAGGCATTGCTGCCGTAAAAAACCGTATTGAGGTACATGGCGACTATCTCCTCCTTCGTATAGTTGTACTCCAGCTTGACGGCAGTCACCCACTCCTTGAGCTTGGTGACGACCATCCGTCCGCCGCGCACGAGCGGATTGCGGTAAACGGTGGTGTCGCGCGGAAAGAGGTTTTTGGCGAGCTGCTGCGTGATGGTGCTGCCTCCCCCCTGACTGCGGTTGCCGAACGCGAGCGTCTTCACCGCCACACGGGCGAGCGAAATGAAATCGATGCCCGAATGGCCGTAGAAGCGGGCATCCTCGGTGGCGACAAGGGCGGCGACGAGGGCGGGCGACAGCTCCTCGTAATCGACATACGACCTGTTCTGTATGAAGAACGAACCGAGCAGACGGCCGTCGTCCGCATATATCTCCGTAGCCAGGTTGCTCTTCGGGTTTTCGAGCTCCTCGAACGAAGGCAGCCGACCGAAAGCTCCCGACGCGGTAAGTACCAACAATACCAGAAATATCCCTACCGGAATACACAGAATGGTCCAGAACCATTTCGTGAACCGTCTGGCACGTTCCTCCTTTCCCAATTTCTTGCCTTTTCCCTGCATAATCCTGCAAATATAGCTATTTACCGCCTATGTATACAGGCAGTGTCGCAATAAATTTATCCTGAAAAGATATTTATTTACATTTTGCGGTTTTTCACGCCGAATCCGTTAAAAGAGGACTGCCGGACGACGGAATACCTACTCCGTCTCTCCCTTAAACGACTTCGGGCCGCCACCGCTCCTAAAGAACGGTGTACGGTCCCGAATATTTTAACCGCGTTCCGCAGGAGGCGGGCCCAGACCCGCCTTCTGCCGCATCACTTTATCCGCTCCATCTCCTTCCGCAGTTTCGCCGGCAGGTCGGGCACGTGCTTGTGGCACTTCATGTCGATGGTGTACATACGCCCGATGCAATAATTCTTGTGTTCGCATCCGCTGCTGCATGCCATATCGCCGTCGTTCTCCCGCATCCGGTTCACAAAGTCGGGCTGCGTGACCAGAGCACGCCCCATCTGCACGAACTCGAATCCGCTGTCGAGAACGGTTTCGACATTGGCCCGGCTGACTACTCCGCCCACATAAACCAACGGCAGCTTCAACTCTTTGCGGAAACGGAGCGCATCTTCGAGAAAATAGCACTCCTTGAAAGGGACGGTGGGTATCATCATACGCCCGGCGAGCTTGACCCCTACCTTCAGCCACGGAATATCCATATAGTAGGTCAGCGTCTTGATGGGCATCTGCCCCCGCATGACATACATGGGTGCACGGCTTACGAACCCGCCGCTGAGCACCAGCGCATGCGCACCGCAGCGTTCGAGCTCCCTGGCTATCTCCAGCCCTTCGTCCAGCTCGATGCCCCCCTTGAATCCATCGCGCATATTGGTCTTCACGAGTACGGCCATATCGCTGCCGGCGGCCTCCATCACCTCATTCATCGCCATCTTCATGAAACGCATGCGATTCTCCAGCGAGCCGCCGTACATGTCCTTGCGGTGGTTGGTATAGGGCGACAGGAACTGACTGAGCAAATAGCCATGCCCCGCATGCACCTCCACGGCATCGAATCCCGCCTCACGGGCGAGGCGCACGGCATGTCCGAACGCCTTTGCCACCTCCTCTATCTCACCGGGCCGCATACCGCGCACGAAAGTGGGCGAGTAGATATTCAGTCCGCTGGAAGCCGATATGGGTAGCTGCCCCGCCACGCTTTTCTTCGACATGTTGCCGCAGTGACCTATCTGAATGGAGGCGGCCGCCCCCTCCCGGTGTATCGCATCGGTAATCCGGCGCAGGCCGGGCACTATCTCCTCCCTCATCCACAATTGCCTCTTGAAGGAGAGGCCGTTGCGCGTTACCGACGCATAGGCGAGCGTCGTCATGCCGATGCCGCCCCTGGCCACGGAGACATGGTAATCTTCGAGCATCTGCGTCGGCGAATTGTTCTCGCACATGCTCTCGAACGCAGCGGAACGAATAGTACGGTTGCGGAGCGTCAGCGGCCCTATCTTGGCCGGAGTAAAAAGAAGCGAATTTTTCATGTCGTCAGAATACTAAGTCTAAGTCGTCTGAATCTATCAAAATATAAAAGGCAGGATACTTTTTCTGCCAAGCCTCCGGAACTCGTCGCCGAACTCGGCCTCGTAACGTTTACGCAGGGAGACGGCGCGGGGCGCGAGGTTGGCGAACGTCCACAGGGCGAATACCGCCCCCGACCACGACCATGTGAGTACCGCGAACCCTACCCACTCCACGAACTCGCCGAAATAGTTGGCCGAACTCACCCAGCGGAACATTCCGCCGTAAGGGATATGGTGAGCCGTATCGCCGGGGCGGCGGAGGTTCCGGATGATATGGTCGGAGTGTATGTTGATGACCATGCCGGCGATGAAAACGGCCGTCCCGACGATGAACTGCGGGGTTTTGAGCCAAGCAGACGTATAGAGCCCCTCCGGAGCGAGGTAGAATATCCAGCCGCCCTGCATGACGGCGTTCACCATGTTGAAGAGGATTCCCATGGCGATAATCGCCAACGGCATCCTGCCCCGCCCCTTCAGCAGAAAGGGAAAGATGAAGGCCCGCTGGAAATAGTGGAGTTGGGGCAGGAAGAGAAAACAGAGCGGCGCCGCCTCAAAACGCCTGTCCGACATCAGCCACAGCACGGTCATCAGCAGGAAGACGGGCGACTCCATCACGAACCAGCCCACTTTGTTGGATACTGTCTTGCCCCACTTCCGGTTCAGCAGCATGCCGTACCCGGCATCCACGAAGAAAAGCGCGATGAAAACCACTACGGCCAGCACAGCCATGACGATAAGCAAGATATTGAATGCCTGCTGCATATTTACTGTACATTAGACACAAATACAGGGAACATTCCCAACGAGAACATAAGGTATACCGGCTGCATCGAAGCCGCTTTGCTAAGCAAATATAGGAATATATTCGATGAAAACCGAACGCAATCATCGAATAACAGCCCAGTCTGCGGGCGCAGACACGATTCGGTTGAGGTAAACACGAAAGAACTGCAAAGACCGGATGCCGCCTCTATATGTGCCGATACGCCGCTCGGAGGCCCTCACAGAACATAACTCCGGCTGCAAACAGAGAAAACGCTTTTTCCGGGGGTTTTATCCCGATAAACCCGCCGGGAACGGCCGAGGCCGCCGAGGGCAGAAACGAAAATCGCCCATACATTTTTTATATGACATACAATTACTTACAATGAAATATGAACAATAAGACGCAGCGTACAATCCGGTCGTTTTCGCATTTGAAGAAAAGGCGTACCGTTTTGTACGAAACGACATGCCGACCCGGCAGTCGTGCTGCAAATTTGCATCGGAAATCAATTAACACATAAAAAACAAAGAAATGAAAAGGATTTATTTAGTATGTATGGCCATGCTCGCCATCTTTTCCATGACTTCGGTTTCCGCCCAGGAGTTCCGCCACGGTTTTTCATGGGGCATAAAAAGCGGCACCAACCTGAGCACCCTCATAACGGAGTCGAAGATTCTGCAGGAGGATGACCATATTGCATCGCGCTGGGGGTATACCGGCGGCGGTTTCATCAATTACCGTTTTTCACGGCGCTTCATGCTATCCTTCGACATCCTGTTTTCCGGCAAGGGGTTTAAAGCCGACCTCATCCCGGGTATCACCGATGCCAAATTCAGACTGAACTATCTGGACCTCCCCGTATTGGCCAACTTCTACGTCTATAAGGGATTGGCCCTGAAGGTCGGCTTACAGCCGTCCATTCTGCTCAATGCCAACGTGAAAGGCAAACTGATTAAAAAACAGCCGGTTCATTCACGTATCCGCAGTTACGACTGTGCGGTACCTCTGGGCATCTCCTATGACTTCACCGACCGGCTCATACTCGATATACGATACACAATGGGAGGATACGGGGTACTCAAGAATCTTGACATCAACAACCTGAACAACAACTCCGTCCTCTCCGTCACCATCGGGTACAGACTTTAAAAATACGATACGGTATGAACAACAAAGCAACAAAAGCCCTCTCCTCCTGTATCTACCTGCTGGCTGTCGGAAGTATCGTCGCAGGTACCGTCTCTTGTAAAGGGCACCTCTTCAACAAGGAAGCCGTCATCTCCGGAGTAATCAGAAACCTCGATGACAAACAACTGCTGCTTCTGCAGGAGGAGAGCGACAGCGCGGATACCATTTCAGTAAAGGCAGACGGTACTTTCCGATACCGCTTTGCCGTGGAGGGACCTTCGGGAACCTATCTATTGTACATTCCGGAAACCTCCACACCGGTCTATCTATATGTGCGGAAAGGTGCCCGCATACGTATCAGGTTCGATGCGAACGAACCCGGACAGCCGCCCACCCTACGCGGCAATGTGGCAAATGAATGCGAAATCGTCCGCTGGATGAACGAAGCCTTTTCGGGTGACGACCCCGAAGAAATCGCCCGGATGAGTTTCCCGGAGTACCGCAAAAAGCTCATGGACGAATACACGGCCGTCGTGAAACTGCTGAAAAAGGTCAAAGACCGGAAATTCGCCGAATCGGCCCTAAAGGAGCTGACGGCCCGCAGGGACTACAACCTTTACTGTTACCGCGCCAGCTACAAACTCTATGTCGCGCCCGAGGGCGACGTGGAGGATGCGATGTTCTGGGACTTCGCACGGAACATTGACCTGAACGACATAGCGAATGCCAGAAGCGGTCTGACGGAACTCGTGTTGGTGTGGGACATGCAATCGGCGCATATCGAACGCTCCGACCTCAACGTGTAGAAGGAACTGGCGCGAAGAGTCTCTAATCAAGAGGTACTGGACTGTCTCTCGGGAGAGTGCATGTATTCCGCTCTCCTGAACGAAACCGCCGTCGAATCGCTGGAAGAAACCTATGCGCTCTTTACCCGAATATGCCGGGACACCGCCACACTGCAGGATATGGAACAAGCCTATGAATCGAAAATAACGGCCATCCGGAAGTTCGGCCCGGGCAAGGAACTGCTCGACCTGGAGATGGAGGACCGGAACGGCACGAAGGTAAACCTTTCCAGCCTGAAAGGGAAAGTCCGCTATGTCGACGTATGGGCCTCCTGGTGCGGCCCCTGCCGCTACGAGATGCAGTTCCTCGAAGAGCTGGCGCAACGATACGAAGGAGACGACCGCCTGGAAATAGTCAGTCTCTCCATCGATACGGACAGGGAGGCATGGCTTCAAACGGCCATGCCCGACCGACCGGGTTGGAAACAATACCTGGCCACACCCCAATCCCGACAGGTCCTAGAGGAGGAGTACAGCATCACGGCAATCCCCCGTTTCATGCTGTTCGACGGACATAACAGGATTATCGACATACACGCTCCCTCGCCCTCCGATGAGGAAGAAATTGACCGTATGTTACAGGAGTGGCTGGGCCCGGACGGGAACAGTACTGCAAAACGACAACCTTGATTGGAACGGAACATCGACAGGCCGCCCGGAGATTTCGGGCGGCTTCGCCGTACCGAAACGATGGGCAGTTCTTCCCGTCCGATTTATCTGCCGGGGGAGCTGCTCATATACCTTTTCCGGTACTCCGAAGGCGACACCTCCATACATTTCGCAAAGGCCCTGCGGAAAGCGCTGGTCGAATTGAACCCGGCCAGTTCCGCTATCTCGTCAATGGTCATCCGAGAATCCGTCTCGAGGAGACGCCGGCTCTCCTCAACCCTGAACCGATTCACATAGTCGGAGAAAGAGACTCCCAGCGCTTTGTTGAACAACTGGGAAAGATAGGTCCTGCCGATAGGAAACCTCCTTTGCAAATCGGACAGGCGCAAATCGCCCCGAAGGTAAGGCTTCTCCTCCCTGAACCACTGTTCTATCTCTTTCACATAATTCGTTCCGGTGAGGAAACCGATTCCGGTATCATTCGCATCCGCCCCTTCGTCGGGACACCGCCAACCGGCCCGGAAAGATACCCTCCACGGTACCTCTTTCAGGAACAGGGCCCGGTAGAAAAAATAGTACCACAAGACGAGGATGACGGCCTTGTCGATTACATACAGCAGCGTATTGTGCGTGAACAGCAGCACCAGATAGAAAACATACAAAGTCGAAAGGATGAGCATAATCCTTTGCAGCCAGCGCAAGTCGTAATTTTCCGGGTCGGATACGTTTTCCCGCAACATCGCAGAGTACGCCCGACCGTCGCGGATTGTCAGGTAGGACGGGATGAGCATATACAGAATATTGCACGCTATCAGCGCACCCCGGAACAATATGTCGATATCGGAGAAGGAGAGCAAATCTCTCGGGCTGTAATAAACCGGCATTTGCCGACGGTAAACGTAATAAACTCCGAAAAGGAGCGAACAGACGATGACCGGAGAGAGGAAAAGAATAAAACGTCTGAATGTAAGGAATCCCGGACGCAGAATCTCAATGATGTAGCATGTAGTGACAGCCATCCCGAATCCTCCGATAATGAGGATAAGCGGCTGGAAAAGGGGCTTGGAACTGTCCAGCCAAGGATTGACCGCCAACCGGAAAACGATTAACACCGCCCAAAGCAGCATACCCGCCCCAAGGATGGATTTGGCTCTGCTTCTCCGCGGGTGTGCCAACAGGGTAACTCCTCCGAACACACACAGACCCAGAATCATCAGGCTCAGAATCAACTGGATATTCCTCAACGTACCATCGAATTCCATCATACGACAATCCAGATTCCGGAAATCAACCATAAAACATGACGCCGAACATCTCGTACCGACCTACCCGCCTGCCGGACGCCGTACCCCCGAACAGAAATTCATGTGCCGGACAGCCTCCCGAAACGGCAAGCGGCAATTACCTTCAACCGTCTCGATTCCAGCATGCTACCCCACCTCCCTGCCTTCGGAGGCCGTATAACAAATATAGAATATCACTTCCAACATTCCAAAAGATTCCCGAATTTTATCGATTCATAAAATCGATCTTTTACGGTACCCGCCTCTTGCCGTTGCCCCGGCAACGTACCGTCCGGACAGCCACAGCCCTAAAGGGCGGCCTCTTTCAAATGCGGCCGGAAGGAACGCCCCGCCTTTCCGAGAAACAGAACCTGCCGACGGTATATCGTCGGCAGGTATCCGGCAATCGCAACCCGAACGGAACCGTCAGTCCCGCTCTTTCAGATGCATACGCTTCATCCGCCTGCCCAGCCGCGACAGGCCGAGGTCGATGAA
>ERZ1504840.325-NODE-325-length-16110-cov-3.184927_pt1 | contig 16110 bp, 22 predicted proteins | sample MGYA00572104_ERZ1504840 | MGnify/ENA primary metagenome ERZ1504840 (study PRJEB39906, sample SAMEA3182061) | gut metagenome | biome: human; feature: gut; material: Stool; isolation source: human stools | place: Canada | collected 2013-01-14 ...
TCTTGCGTCCATGTCCGCGCAAGCGCCGGGCGGTCGGTAGCTACTTGTCCGTTTTTACGAATCCAGCCCGACGCCTCGTAATTAGCGCAGAACCGTTCGACCTCATAATCGGGATTTATGAAATTCTTGAAAAAAAAGATTTCAAAAAAACTCTCTTTCTCTGCCGTCGTCGCGTGCGTACACGCGAAAGACAGAGATTCTTTATAATTATTTAATTCTTTATTATTATTGTTTGTTGTCGTTTGATTGTCGGTCGTTTGTCGGTCGTTTGTCGGTTGATTGTCGTTTTGTTTGTCGCTGTCGTCGGCTATTGGCTGGTAAACGTCGTATTTACAGACGGTTATAATGCTGTATTTGTTTGTCGTTTTGATTGTCAATTCTCCGGATGTTTGCAGGTGCGATAGCCGGGTGCGAATTTGTCGGGCCGTCTGCCCTGTTGCGGCGCATAGCTTGTCGACAGACGCAACGAACGACCCTCGTTCGATTTCGATTCCCTGCCACCTTGTCGGGGCGTGGTTCGCTTTGAGTAGACAAACGACCCATAGTTGCAGGGCCAGCGGGTCGCAGAACCATTCCCAACCGAGCGTGCTGCGATATAACCGCACCCAACCGATATTTGTTTCGTTTGCCATTGCTGCTGATTTGAGCCGTTAAATTTCGCTTTTGTTGAGTGCGACGATTAAACCCTTGTCCGCCACGAATACACGCGCGAAACGGGCTGTTTTACGCATCTGTGCAGCAAAGGCGTCGGCAAAGCTGTTTGCGTTCGATAGGTGAAGCAGAACGACTGTCGAAAGTTCCGCCGTTTCGTTCGCTTTGACCATATCGCACGCCGCCCCGATGGATAGGTGCGACGTCCGCACGCGCGCTGCCTGCGCCGGGTTAATCGTCCCGCGAGCGATGTTTTCGTCTAACTCCTCTTGTGAATAATTCGCCTCGATAAGAATATGATTCAGCCGCAGGGATTTGAAGTTATACCGAATAAAATGTGTGTCGGTGGCAAAAAGAATCTTCCCGCACTCCTCGTGTTCGATAATATACCCGAACGGCTCCGCTGCGTCGTGCTTCACGTCGAACGCGCGGACGACGAAATCGCCGACCATTGCGGACTGCATCGGTCGCAATGCGTGTGTGCGGTGCGTCTTGTCGATGTGGCACGCCGCGAGCGTTCCCCGCGAGGTGTAGACGTCGATTGCTCGGTCGGCGTATTTGCCGATGTGGGCTGCGTGGTCGCCGTGTTCGTGCGTTACTATCGCACCGACGAATTTTCGGGCGTCGATACCGGTTCGGGCGAACATCGTTTCGGGCGATGCGCCGCACTCGATGACGAGTGCAGACGCTTCGCTCTCCAAAACGTAGCAATTGCCAGCCGACGACGAGGATATGACATGCAGCTTCATAGGGTTACAGTTTGAATGGGTCGTCTTCAATGGTAGCAGGGGCCGCCTCTTCGGTTGCCTCCTCGCGTGGAATGGGCGTCGGCGTAGGGATCGGCGGCATCGTTTCGGTAGGTACGGCCGATTGTGCTGCGATTGCGGCCGGGGCGACCTCTTCGAATTTTGCATCTTCGATATTTGCCCCGGCGGGTTTGGCTTCCGCTTCGTTCGTTACGCGGCGCTCTTTCTCGTCTTCGCTCAACAGCCATGCGTCGGACGACGAGTTGATGATGTGCTTCATGGCGGAACGCTCGACTGTTCGTCCGGCCATTTCGCTGGTAAAATTTCGGTGTGCAGGAGAGTTCCCCCGCGTCGCGCCCTGCATCCATGCCTGCCGGATTTCGGTCATCGTCTTGATCGTCGTCGAGTGCGAACCGTCGGTCATGGTCGTCACGGCGTAGGCGGCGACGATCTTATCCTTGTTGATCCTCGACAGGCTCGGAACGTGTTTCGTTACTTTGGTTTCGCCGTCCTCCGTATACATGTATTCGAATTCGTCGCCCTCGTAGACGACGACCGAACGGACTTTCTTCATGCCCTGTGCGCGGGCCAGTTTCTCGTCGCCGAAATACGACCGCCAGAACGTCAGTTCGAGCTGTCCCGACGCTTTGTTTTTGATCGGGATGAAGTACCCTTGCTTTTTCTGGATGTCCATGCCTTGCAGCACCATATCAAGCAGTGAATTTGCCACCGATGCTTTGGTTACGACCTCCAAAACCGGGTGTTGCACCTTGTCGGCGTCTTCCCATAGCATTTCGGAGATTCGGAGCCATGCAAGGTTCATTTGGTTTGTTACGGCGTAGTCTTTCGGGACGACCAGCCCGCCGTTCGCTTGCAGCTCCTCGATGCGTCGCAGGACGCTGTTCGCAAGTTCATCTTTCATTGCGGCAATCGCTTTCGATTGCGTCGCCGGGGCGGCCTGCGCTCCGCTCTGATTGTTATTCTGTGCCATAGTTATTTGAAATAAAAGATTTGACGATATGTGTTGTAGTTGCGGTCTTCGATAGGGACGTCCTGCGGGTGGCGGCGCGCCTCGGCAAGCCAGCGTTTATAGCATTGCGGACAGTATATCTTATTCAGTACGGCGATGTAATAGCCGCCGTTGGGGGTTGCCATATCCGCCGTGCAGTAGTCGCATTTTGCAGGGCTTCCAATGACCCACATGTCGAGCGTTTCGACGTGGATAATCTTGAATCCTTTTTCGTTACTGACGATCTGTGCCATGTCGTTACGCTGTTTTGAGTTCGAGCGCTGCACCCTCGACCACTTGCAGGCGAACGACCTGCGAATCGAGCGCAAAATCGGTCTGCGAAATGCTTTCGGCGTTGTCGATGAAGACGGGCGCGGTTGCGCCGTAGTAGCGGCAGAACGTGCGGATGATGTCAAGCCCGGCGAGTACCTGCCCGGCGCTGTTCAGCGAGTTGAATGGTACGCCGTCGATGGTGGCTACACATGTTTCGACATCTGCGCCCTCGATGGTCTGTTCGTACATTCGCCAGCGCACGAGGTCGAAACGCGAATTTATCGCCGCTTCGACAGCTTCGATGTCCGCTTTCGTGTAGGCTGCCGCCGCAAATTCGAGGCGTTCGAGTTCGGCGATACGTTCGGCGATCTTCTTTTCGGTGGCCTTGGTTTCGTCTATCAATCGCTGAATTTCCGCCGTGTGCTCCTTGTTTGCAAGACGACGGCGTAGATCGGCGGTTGCGGTTGCAAGGTTCTGACGCACCGCGTCGATCTGTGCGGATATATCCCGGCGGCGCGCCGTGAGCGTGGCGGCCGTGATTTTCGTGGTTGCCGAGGCTTCGAGGGCATTTTGCGCGCGGGTAAGCTCGTCGGTGAGTTTCCGATATTCGGGGGATAATTTCGCCTGTTCTTCCTCCGTTTCGAGGTCGATTGCGGGAACGTCTTTCGCGGTTGTGACAGCCAGCGTCGCCGCGTGATGTTCCGCACGCAGTTGCGACAGGCGCTGATCAAGCATTGCGATTTCCTGTTCTGTGGTCGAAACCAGTTTCGTTAACTTGGCGTAAGTGTCCTTTTCGAGATTGGCGTCGGCGATCAACTTGTCGAGTATTTCGCGCTGGTGCTTCTCGAAGCTCTCGCGGGCTGTGCGGCGGGCTTCCTCGATAGTTGCAGCGGGTAACGGTTGGCCGCAAGCGTAGCAGGTGGTCGTGTCGACGTATTCAAATGCCGCCTTTTTCTCGGCCTCGTATTTCGCACGCATGGCGTCGAGCGCCGATTTGATATTCGCCTGCTTCTTTACGCAGGCTTCGAGGGTTTCCCGTTTCGAGTTTGCCGCAGTTTCGGTTTTTTCGATCTCGTGCAGAATTGAATCAGCTTTCGCTTGCGCGTCCATGATGGCCGCGTCGCGTTCGGAGTTATACCGACGGGCAGCGGTCAGTCGCGCGTCGATATGATCGGACAACGACTTTTTGATGTCGAGCACCTTTTTTAGTTTTCGGTCGTGGACGGCCTGCGTTTCCTCGTCTATCTTCGATGCGTCGGCGATTTGCGCGTCGAGTGCGTCGATCTGCCGTTGGTGGGCCGTAATTTCGTTTACGGCCACGGATTCGCGCTGCGCGATTTCCTGTTCCAGCGCTGCGTAGTCTTCTGCCGGGGGCATCGCATTCTGATACGCTTCAATCTTCGGGGCGAACGTGTCGAGTTCCTTTTTGTTCTTGCGCTTTTCGGCCGCCAGTCGCGCTTTGAAATCCGCAAGGGCTTCGCCGTTCATTTCCGCGAGCAGGTCGGCAAACTTTGTCTGTATCGCCGTGCGGTCGATGTTGTCCCCGACAAGGGCCAAAAGTGCGGCACGACGGCCTTTCCAATCGACGCGAGTATTGAAATACATCGGGTCGGTAAGCATTCGGAATACGTCGTCATTTATCCATTCCGAAATGATTTTGTCGTATTCCGCTTTGGTGCCGACCTCCACACCATTGACAGCGAACATGCTTTCGTGTCCGACGAAACGCAGATCGGATGATCCGCGCGGCTTGCTCCAGATTTCGCGGTATGTGCGGCGCAGCGTCTGCGTAGAGCCGTCCACATCCAATGCCACCTCGACGAAATGCTCGGCGCGGTGCATCGGTTCGCCTGTGGCATCTATTGTCTTGATGTCGATGTCGGCGCTGTTGTGCGAATCCTTGCCGAACAGTACCCACGTCAAGGCGTCGAAAATGGTTGTTTTTCCCGTGCCGTTGTCGCCTATGATCGTGGCGTTATGGCCGTCGAAGTCGAACGATACATCGCGCAGTCCTTTGAAATTGCGTAGGGTGATTGATTTGATCTTGATGTTCATAGCATCGTGCGTTTTGTGATGATTGGTTGTTATGCGTTTTTCCTTTGTTCTCTGATTATGGCAGCGGAAAGCGTTACGAACGCGGCGAATGTTCCGGCAACGGCGGCCCATGAAATCGGGTCTGCATCCATTGCCCCGCCGAGTGCGATCAGCGACAGCCACCACGGGATAGCTAAAATTTTGGTCTTCATGTCTACTTGTAGTAAAAGGTTATTTTCAAGCCGCGCCGCAGTTTGCATTCTATCTTATCCGCCTTGCTTCGAAATGCCCGGTCGAGCAGGTTGTTTGCGAGTTCACTCCCCACCAGCCCGACGAATCCCGTGTAACCTTTGAGTTCATGGATGCCGAGGCCCGAAACCTTGATGCGAAAATTCCGGTTTACCTCCCTTGATGTGTACTTGAGCGCTTGCATGTTATTTTTATCGAATTTCCTGTTTTATCGACTTTCGGGCTGCTGTCGTGTATTCGTCCGCCCGGTGTGGTAAAAGCTGCGAAACCGCTTATTTTGGCTATTCCTGTTGTCCGTATTTGCCGATGATTTCAGCGCGTTGCAGGCGTTCGGCTTCGAGTAAGGCGACGAATTCCGTGCGGCTGTATTTGATCGGTGAGTTCGGGGCCGTTCCGAATCGCTTGCCCTCGATTTTCCCATTCGGGGCGATATGCTTATCGACCCAGCCCCGGCCGAATTCCCGATACAGCGCGCGCTTCGTTACGAGGTCGGCAGCGGGTTGCTGGCGCTTGATGATTGCGCAAGCAACGACATCGGCGACGTGGACGAGGCAATGCTGCAATTCGTATAATTCGGGGAGCGACATATTACGAAAGGCGTTTAATTACAATGGTGGAGGCCGAAGCGGTGCGGGCCTCGAATTTCGCTTTGCCGTTTTTGTTGAAACGGCTAACGGCATTCATGTACGATGCGTAGTCGCGCCCTGTCAGCGTGAATTCGTGTTCTTCTCCGATGGGGATAGCGAGCATTGTCGCCACATAGTCGGTGCGTTTGATGATCGTGCCTTTTTTCATTTCTATTTGATTTTTTGGCGTTAACCCCGCGCCCTTTCAATGGGCGCGGGAATGATTAAACTGTGAAACTATTTCTTGAAAGCGGAAACCGGACGCACGGCGTTTGTGCGATACTTGCCGTCGCCGCTCATGCCGCCCGTGCCGCCGCTGTAGACGAACGCGTAGAGGGAATTGAACTCCGGATCGGGGTCGGCCTCGCTCGTCCAGTAGACGTTTGTAGCGGGCTTGCCGCCGATCTTCTTGAACGCTTCGTCGAGGCCCCGGAACCGGGCGTCGTACATTTCTATCGCCTCGTGGCGGGTTGCGCAGCGGAAGCCCTCGCGGTATTCGGCAGCGGCTTTCTGTGCGCCCTCGAAATTGAATTCGCTCGGCAGGTCTTCTTTAGCGATTTCGAGCATCCCGGAATCTGTTACCAGCACGACGGTTCGTGCGGTTTCGGGATGCGCGCGCTGCATCCACTCGTCGATGGTGAAAAGTTTGCGGAGGTCGTCGGGAATGTAAATCCCGTTTTCCGGAATACCGCAGGTGTCGCGCCAGTTGGCGAGATCGCAGTCGTGAACCATGCGGGCGTTTTCTTTCTGTTTGATGGTTTGTTCCCGCTGCTCGGAGAGCAGATAGTTGCCGAAAGAAACCAATGCGGCTTCGGCGTTCTTTAAGTTTTTCATAGTGCGTTGTGCGTTAGTTGTTTGATAATATGTAAAATGGCTATGCCGAAAGGCCGTTGGATAACCGACAGAATGATCGAAAAGTCGTCGACGTCCGCCGATGTGAAATTCAGTACCTGTTCGCCGCGGTCAGTAAGTCGGAATGTCGTTCCTTTGTTCGATGATTCACTCGTTATCAACCCTGCGGCGCATAGGTGGCCGATAAGAGTGCGCATTTTGCCGTGGCTTATTCCGATAAGTTCGGCAAGTCCGAGCACGCTGCCCGTGCAGGTATTAGGGCTATTGGGGCCGACGTCCTTGTTTCTGTCTTCTTTATTCATCGTGCGTTGTGCGATTGGTTTGATTTGGGTGCGCGGCGGGATTCGAACCCGCATCCGGCTCTCGTTGTTGTTTTCTGGACGTCCGCCACTCTACCATTGAGATACGCGCACCGTTGAAGCTATCGAATATTGTTCTTGATGTATTCGGCGTCTTCCTCGAAGAGAGGAAGCCCCATTGCGATAGTTATTAGAACAACCTCCCTTTCACCGATAAGACGAATTGCAGCCCTGCGAAAATCGGTGTCATTGTAGGTGTGAGCCTTGCCGATTAAGAGTTCCGCCGTTTCGCGCTCGACCTTTCGGCAACTTTGATGTTTTTCCATGAGTACGACGGATCGGTTGTAAAACTCCGCTACCAGCGCACTATCGTTGTGCTTTTTATAGTCCTTGCAAAAAACGTCCTTATTCATGTTTCCTGCGGCCATATACATTGCTTCGACCTCTCTGTATTGCTCTTCGTTGAGTGTGTAGCCCGTTCGCTCGTTAAATTCTTGGCGTGTCATAATGTTTTGCATTAAACAATTTTTGTTATATTTGTGCGTAATTCATGCGTAATCCCTGTGAATTATGATGCAAATATAAAGCAAAGCATCATATTATGCAAATTTTATAAAGCAATTTGTGAAATTTTTGTGAAAGTTTTTTATATATGACTATAAAAGAAAGACTTATCAAGTTCGCTAAATCGAAAGAGCGTTCAGTACGCGCTTTTGAACGCGAAGCGGGGCTAACGATTGGTTATGTGAACACAATCCGTGTATCGGTTCAGCCGGATAAACTACAACGCATTGCATCACGTTATCCCGATCTTAATGCCGAATGGCTAATGACGGGTGTTGGCCCTATGACACGCGGCGGTTCTGTGAATACCCCGGCTGCGGCGAATAAGACTGAAACGCCGGATGTTTTCACAGCTCCGCTGTTACCTCTCGCAGCGCAAGGCGGGACACTCAACGACTTTGTTGTGTCAATTAAGGTTGCTGAATGCGAGCGCGTTGTTACGCCGATTCGGGACGTTGATTTTGTTATGACGGTAACGGGCGACAGCATGGCTCCGGATTATCCGAATGGGGCGCAGGTACTCATCAAAAAGGTTGACGAAAAGGCGTTCATCGAGTGGGGGCGGGTTTATGTTCTCGATACCTGTAACGGCAGTGTTATAAAGGAGGTGCGAAAGGGGGACGATGACGATTCCGTGCAGTGTTATTCTTTGAATCCCGACCCGAAATATCAGCCTTTTGCCGTGCGGTTCGCCGATATTTACGGAATGTATCGCGTATTGATGTGTATGTCCTTAAAATAGCTTAATATAAACACTTTAACCCTTGTATTTATGAAAAAACTTGCTTCGGGCTTCGCCTCTGTTGGGGCTTGCGTTTTACGACGCGTAGGGATTATAAAATTCCCCCCCCCCTCGAAGATTCTGAAAGGGTCGGCACTCTGTCTTGGTATTGGTAAAGTTGTCACACTTTGCGCCGTTTTGTGTTTGACGTGCTGCACATATCAAGCCTATACGGTAAGGTATTCTGTTGACTATGCAGATTATATCAATAACGGTTTTTGGATTTTTCCGTCAGAGGCTCAACCAGCTTATAAATACCTCCCTATTGCCTCGGTTGCGATGGAGTACGGAGAGGAGTTTGGCCCCGGCGCTGCGGATGATATAACCCCTAATAAAATACTTGATATGCTCGTTGAAAGAGCTAAAACGCGAGGGGCGAACGGCTTGATCGGTGTAAGAATCTACCGAGAACTGGATGCAAACAAACGCCCTGTGTGGCGAGCGTCCGGGGTTGCTGTTAAGTTTGAAGATGTACCCCTCGAATCGGGTTTCCAATCTGCTCAATCTAATAACCAGTAAAAACATATCGAGATGGATTTCAAAGATCAAATCAAGCTGTTGAGTGAACGGGTTATCAAACTTAAAGAGAATACCCAAACCGAAGAGGCAACCAAAACGGCGTTCATTATGCCATTTCTTCAAACCCTCGGATATGATGTATTCGACCCGACAGAGGTTGTCCCCGAATACACTTGCGATTTAGGGATTAAAAAAGGGGAAAAGATCGACTATGCCATTCATAAAGACGGCCAGCCGATTATCTTGATTGAGTGTAAACATTGGAAAGAAGACCTTACATCGCATAACGGGCAACTGTTTCGTTATTTCCATGTATCCAACGCCCGTTTCGGTATTCTGACTAATGGCATTATCTATCGTTTTTATACCGACTTGGTGGAAAAAAACAAGATGGACGAAAAACCGTTTTTCGAATTCAATATGGAGAAATACCGGGAATCGCAGGTCGATAAATTGCGCGAGTTCCACAAGAGTTATTTCGATGTAGATACGATTCTCAATACCGCCAGCGAATTGAAATTCACGAACGAAATTCGAAATGCCATTGACCGGGAAATTAACAACCCCAGCGACGAATTCGTCAAATACTTTGCCCGGCCGATTTATCCCGGCCGTTTCAACGACGTTGTAATGGGGCAATTCCGCGCGATTGTGAAACAGGCATTTGTGCAGTATACCAACGATTATATAAACGAACGTCTTAAATCGGCGATCTCTGCTGATACGGTGGTCGAAAATAAAGCAGACAAGGCGGAGCAAGGGGCGGATGTGGCAGCGACCGCAGACACGGCGGAAAAAATAGAGGATAACCGAATTGTAACCACGGAAGATGAATTACAGGGGTTTTATATCGTTCGGTCGATTCTTTACCCGGAGGTCGACGATATTAACCGCGTGCAATACCGTGATACGATGTCGTATTTTGGAATCCTGCTTGATGATAATAACCGAAAGCCGATTTGCCGCTTGTATTTTAATAGTTCAAATAAGTATCTCGAAACCTGTAACGTGGAGAAATGGGGACAGAAACACCTGCTTGAATCTTTGGACGATATTTACAAGTATAAGGATGAAATCATAGCTGCTTGCAAAATGTATTGACCTATGCAAACCGTTGCGGATAGATTTTTCGAGGCGTTCGATGCCTTGCTTGCGATGGGCGAAACGAAGATACAGACGTTTTGTCGTGAGGGTGGCATCGACAAGCGCAATTTTTACAAAAAGCGCGACAACACGGATAGTCGCCGGGAGATTCCGACGGCATGGTTGACGTTTATTGTCGAGCATTATGGCGTTTCGCCTCGCTGGTTATTGACTGGCCGGGGACAGATGTTTACAAAATAGCTCGAAAATATGTAAGAAATTATGTCCGCAAGGGTTAATTTTCCCCGCGAAAATATGTAATGCAAAGCGCCCCGGCCAATCGGTCGGAGCGCTCTTGTTTCGGTGCGGGAGTTATTGTTTCGCCCGTTGTCTTTCCCGCTCTTGTACGGCCGACCAATCGAGCAGACCAATGACGGCGGCGTTGGCCTGCCAAATGACCGACCAATCGCGGTTTATATATCGGTCGGTTATTTTCATATCTGCGTCGACGTGATTCAGCGCCTCGTGTACGGTGTATTTGTCTATTTTTAGCGCCGCTGAACGGGCTATCGTCGCCCAGCTATGGCGCGCGGCGTAGAACGTAATATGTTCCGGCAGGGGCTGATCTTCGCTTGTGGCGTCGTTCTGACGTTGGTCGGCGTCGCGGGCCGCCCGCAACGCGTCGTCAATTCGTTTCAGACCTTGATTCAGCGCTCCGTTAAATGTATTGCCATCCCGGTAGTGTAGATGGAACCGGAATAGTCGTGCGCCTGTCGGGTCTTTGAATTTCTCGACCAACGGCGCGATCTGCGGTTCGATTCTGATGTGCATTTCCGCCTCGTCCTCGCGGCGGCTCGCGGTCTTCTGACGGTTGTAGATGATAACGCTGCCATCGAGGGACTGTGCAGGGCAGGATAGCAGGTCGGCGGCGTTCATGCCCGCAAGGCCGAACGATAGGAGAAAGCAATCGCGGGCAAGGTCGCGGCGTGTGAAATCGGAGATCGACCCAGCGCGACGTGGCTCGTCGTCGAGGTCGATTATTTGTTGGATTATATCGGGACTGACGGCCCGTTTTTTGACCTTTGGCGGCTGCTTGACCTTGTAGGTTTTGAACGGTGATTGCGGTATACGGATGACGCCCAATTCTTCGTCGTTAAACTCCTGTTTTGCGAGATTGTGGATGTGGCGGACGCAGGCAAGATAGGACGATACGGCGCGGCCGCCTTTCTTGGTCTTGTGCAGTTGATGTATAGTACCTTTTCTGCTATGCGTCAAAACTGGTTCGGCTTCGATGAATCGTTCGAATCCCGTAAGAAACCGGGCATTTATTCGGCTGATGTCAAGTGTTTCCGTGCCGATATACCGTACCAACGCATTTAAGGCGATCTGATACCCGATGCCCGTTCCGGGACGCATTGTTTCGGCCTTTTTGCGTCCATAGGCGATAAAATCGAGTTCGAAAGCCATGTTATTTTGTTCCGTCTGCTTGATGTAGTCGACTACCTGCCGGACGGTCATAACGTCGGCCGCAGCTCCGAGCCGTCCGACGATGGCGCGCCAGTTGTCGATGATTCGTTTCGCCTCGTCGATTATGCTTTGGTCTTTGAGTTTGAGCGCGCGCGTCATTTGATGCGCGGCGACGTACATATTCGTCGACAGCTTCAATGTCTGCCGTCGATGGGTTACTCGTATCTTTACGTTGTAGGTTCCGTCCTGCCGTTTATTGTCGGCGTAGACAACGGGTTTGAATGTGGTCGGCATGGTGCAGCTTTTTGACAACTATTTGACAACATTTGCGAGCAAATATACAAACGAAGCGTGCAAAAATGAACGAAGCGACGGAATTTTCCGTCGCTTCTTGTACCCTCGCCGGGAATCGAACCCGGATTTGCGGTTTAGGAAACCGCCGTTCTATCCGTTGAACTACAAAGGCTTACAACTGTTCTATATAATCCGGCGAAAAAGTCGTATATAATTTCGCGCGAATGTTTTGTCCTGCTCTGCCCCAAGGTTTAGGAAACCTTGTATTTATCTAACCTATAAATCATATATTCAGTAAATTGCGAATTGAGGCGAAAAATATTTGACAACAATTTGACAACTTTTGCAAAAATGCGGGGTCGCCGAAGCAACACCCGCACAACGCACGATGCCGTAAAACGACATCGACACAAAGATACAAACTTATTTTCGACCGACAAAACGGAGTACGAAAAAACATCCCACGATGACGGTTGCGCAGATTGCAATAATACCGAGCCAACGCAGATTCTTCGGCGTCGAATCCTCTTTGATCTCTTCCGTGTCTGTGTCTTCCTGTTTGTTCGTCGTCGTTTGTTCATTGACGGCTTCGCGTAATTGCTCGTCGACGATCTGACGAATAACGGATTTATCGACGGTTGCCGTCGTGTTTGTGGTTTTCGTTTCCGTTGTGGTCGTCTGCTGGGGCGGCGGGATTCCCAAGCTGTCGGCAGCGGGGCGGCTCGTATCGTAGGTGGTTGTCGTCGATTTTGTTTCTGTCGTGGTTTTCGAAATCGTTACGACGTCGCGCTGTTCCTCTGTCTGTTCCTGCATTGAGGTTTGCAACTCTGATTCGGCCCGCTCTTCGACGCGCTCCTGTGTGGATGAACGTGAGGTGTTGCGCGTGGATGCACACGCGCAAAGTAGAACGGCTGCCACTATTGCGAAATAGTATCTTTTCATCGGATTACAGATGTAATACAGCCCGGCGGTTGCCAATGCCTTCCATTTTACAAGAGATGTGCAGCCAGCGGAAATTCCGTTCGTCAATAAGTTGGTCGAATGAAATGTCGCTTGCGCGGATCATATCGAACAGTCGCTTGTTCCCCTCGACCGTTCCCGTCGTTATATCAGCAGCTTCGCCTTTGACGTGCTGGCTGGTCGCCACGCCTCCGACGGCAGCATTGAGGGCTGGCGACCGATACCCGCTGTTTACGCCGATAGGCTTGCCCCATAGCCGACGGATTGGGTCGAGGCAGTTATCCATTAGGTAATTCAGGCGTCGCAGAACGTCGTGCGGCGGCGTGTTCTGAATTCTCCTTGCTTCCGCCGTATCGGAGTGGAGCAATTCGGAAAGAGTGAAATACTGTGCCATACCTACCAGCGTTTGAAGATTGCGAAATGTACGATTTCGCCGACCAGCGTGCCGATAGCGTCGGCAGCGATGTCGAGCCAATCCCATCGTCCGCCACTCTGCACGTCTTTGATTTCGGCCGTCAGCCCTGCGCCGACGCCAAACTCCCAACCGAGCAAAGCCGAACCGACAAGGCATCCGAGCAGATGCAGGATGCGATTGGATTTGAATAGAAAAAAATCACTTGATTTTTCCAAAGCGGCGGCCACGTCGAGGACCTTTTTAAGAATGTAATTCATGTTGAATCCGGTTTAATGAGTGCCTTTATTTACTTTTGTTGCGATTTCTTTTTCTGCCCGGACGTCGTCCTCGATGTGGCATTGTTCGAGTTCGTCGATACCGAGCCGTCGCCCCAGCAGCGAAAAGACGTTAAACGTTATCCGCTTGCCTTTTGCTGCAAAATAGTTAGACAAGCACGACGATAATTCATTGCCGTAGATGATGGCGAAAATCAGGTATTTCAGCCAGTCGGCGGCAAACCCTATCGAAATAGTAATGCCGAGCATGACCCAGCACAGGTATTCGCACATTTTGTTGACCGTGCGGCGAACCGCCCGCGAAATGCGTACACGCTCACCTCTTTTTCGGGCTGCTTCGCAGCCGAAAAAGAGGTCGCAGACGATGACCACAGCCGCAACGACCAGCCAAATGATCGAATCTGCAAGGGCTTGATAGAAAATCGACGTCAGTATCGCTGTCGCCGAGTTCTGCACGACGGTTTCGGTCATTGTCGATTGTTCGGTCAATAGGTTCATACGGCGTCGATATTATGCGCCTGCTCTTCCTCGGCTCGCTCCGCCTCCCGCGTCGCTTCGAGTTCGGCCAGCGTCTGTTCGTTACGGTTGTATTCGGCATTCGCGGCCTCGTACCGGGCGAAATCGTCAGGGTACGTTTCGCGGAACGACGTTCCGTTTTTGACGCATTTCGCGGCTCGTTCGTCCGACGATGCCATGATCGCGCGCAGTTCCAACTGACGCGACTGTAATTCGTTAATTTGCTGCTGTGTTTCCATCGTTGAGTAAGTTTTTGAGTGTGAATAAATCGCGTCTGCGTTGTTTGCGGACGTTGTATTTGCAGATTTCCCGTTGCCGGAACCGTTTAACGACCGTTGCTGTCGTGATGTCTTCGTCGAAATGGATGTAGCCGCGCCATACGGTGTCAATCTCCGCGGCGATACGTTTGCGGATGTTGAACGTATCGAAATGCCGCATCAATCCCAAATAGGAGTTTAGGATTGTTACCAGTTTCTCGACATTTCGGGCCTTACGGCGGCTATTGTGTCGGCATGTTTCGTTGTAGTAGTGAATCTTTCCGAAACACCGTGCGACGGTTTGGTTGTTCGTGTAGACACGGTTGTATTTGATAACCGCACCTAAAAATTTGATACCTTTCGAGTAGTGTTGTAGGTAGAATTTCCGCGGGTGCATCGTCAGTCCCCGTTCGGCAGCGAAATAGTTCCGAATGTAAGGCATGGCCGTAAGAAACGACGCCTTATCCCGGACGACGAATGCGAAATCATCGACGTAGTTCACAGGTACGAGGCCAACGGAGCGCATCCACCGCATTGCGGGGGCGTTGTAGAAATTCGCGTCGGATTGCGACGTGAGGTTCCCGATGGCTAAACCGAGAAACCAATCGACATTGTAGAGGCTCTTCGAGCGCGGCAGGTCAGCCCAATCGCAAAGTGGAGTTTTCCGCACGGCGTTGTCCTGCGGATTATGCAGTGTAACGACGCGGATAAGATATAACAGCGTATCCTTATCCCATCCCTCGTAGCGTTTGGCGACCAATGCGACCAACTCGTCGTAAAGACGACGTTTGTCGATGCTCATAAAGAATGATTGCAGGTCGAATTTTGCCACATAACAGTCGGCGGTATAACCTTTCGACTGGTGGAATATCTGCTGCTGTAGGGTCTGTATGGCCGCAAGGTTGCCTTTTCCGACGCGGCAACTGAACATGTTATCGTCGAGTGTTCCGCATTCCTCGAAAAGAGCTTCGAGGCGCATGACGATATAGTGCTGCACGATTCGGTCGCGGAAATCGGCGGCTACTACTTCGCGCAGGCATGGTTTCGTAACGATAAATGCGATGGATTGCCGCGGGACATATTCGCAGCGTCAGATGTGTATAAGAGACAGGCCAAAAGCGCATCGCATTAGCGGTGTGCGCCTTGTTTTTTAAGCACAGGCGATATGCCGCCCGCATTGATTTATAGAACGAGGCGAAAGGGTCTACATTACCTTGAAATTCGGAAACCGGACGCACGGCGTTTGTGTTATACTTGTTGTTGTTGTTCATGTTGCCCGTGTTGCCGTTGTAGATGAACGCGTTGTTGGAATTGTACTCGCCAGTTTTTTGCATTGTCGGTATAACTATGAATGATAGTATGCAAACCCTTTTCAAAATAATAATTTATAGGCTCTCTGCCGACGGCTCGTTATTCTTGCCGACGACACCCTCGCCACGCAGAAAATAGTTTCGCCAACCCCTCGCCTCGTCTTTAATCTTTGCGATAAGCATATCGCATTGTGCTTTTGCGTCGTCGCTCATTAGGCCCAGCGCAACAGCCATCCGTAGTTTTAGCGACAGTGTGTCGATACGCAGGACGAAATCGTAGATGATTTGTGCGGCCCGTTTCGGGTCGGTCTGATGATTCGCCCGCAGTATCATTTCCTGCGCTTCCTCTGCCACAACGTCGATACGGTCGCCGATGGTGAATTTGTATTTGCGATTGAATTCCGCCGTCCGGCGATGCAGGAGCAGCGCCAGTTGGAACGTTTTGTCGAGGATCGAAAGTTTCTTTGCCATAGGTCTAACTTGCGACCCGCGCCGCCCGCCGGAGCGATGCGGCGCGGGAATTAAAAATTTGAAAACTGTTTTACAAAGCGGAAACCGGACGCACGGCGTTTGAGTTAAACTTGTTGTTGTAGTACATGTTGCCCGTGCCGCCGTAGTAGAAGAACGCGTTGTAGGAATTGTACTCGCCCGATGTCCACGGATAATAACCCGATCCGTAGCAGGTCGTCTTACCGAGGCGTGACAGCGTGCGGTTTACGGGGTCGCTTTCCCGGTCGGCTGACGTCAGCACGCGGTCGTGCATAAGCAGGTAGACTTCATCGACGGACGGCAGCCACCACGCGCCCGCTTCAAGTCCGGTAGTTGCGCCCTCTACCGTGACGCCGTAGTCGAGAGCGGCCGCAGCAGCCGGATAACGGGGAACGCTTTCGCCGTGGATGTCGACGAACCGCAGGCCGCCGATCTTTGCGG
>ERZ1504840.346-NODE-346-length-14926-cov-2.996167_pt1 | contig 14926 bp, 11 predicted proteins | sample MGYA00572104_ERZ1504840 | MGnify/ENA primary metagenome ERZ1504840 (study PRJEB39906, sample SAMEA3182061) | gut metagenome | biome: human; feature: gut; material: Stool; isolation source: human stools | place: Canada | collected 2013-01-14 ...
GAGCAGGGCCATCACCAGAGAGTGCCAGTAGACGGTAATCAGCTCGCTGTCGGTGAATACGGCGGCGAAGTGCTCCAGGGAGAAGCTGGTCTGATAGGGCCACTGCTCCACCAGGGGGACCACAAAGATCACCGCGAAGATAGACAGGATGGCCACTGAGATCGCCGTGCTGGAGACGCCCCACCCCGTATCCCGCAGGGGGTTCTTCCGCAGGTCCGCCTGGGAGATGCGGGTATAGCGGATATTGAACCGCTCCAGCAGCTGCAGGATGCAGATGCTGCCGATGGAGGGGATGAGCAGGATCATGGCGATGACCGCCCCCCGGTTGAAGTCGGGGATGCCGCCCAGCATCTGGTTGTAGAGGAGGGTGGCGATGACCTCATAGCCGCCGCCCACCGAGGCGGGGATGCCGAAGTCGGTGAAGCACAGGAAGAAGGCCTGAATGAAGGCGCCCGCCAGAGTTCCCAGCAGGGGGCGAAGAATGGCGATCCAGAAGGTGGCCAGGTCCCGGTCCCCCATGGCCTTGGAGACAATGATGGTCTTTTTGTCCACAAAACCCATGGTGTTGTGGATCAGCAGGAAGGCCACCGGAATGGTATAGATCACATAGCCCACCAGCAGCCCGCCGAAGCCGTAGATGTCAAAGAACTGCCGTCCCAGCAGGCGGGTGAGCAGCCCCTGTCTGCCGAAGGAGTAGATGATGGCAAAGCCATAGGTGATGGTGGGCAGGAACATGGGCAGGGTCGCGATGGCGGTGATGAGCCGCTTGGCCCACCTGGGCAATCCGGTGTAGTGGACCGCATAGGCCATCAGGAAGGCGATGACCGTGGCCGCCATGGCCGACGCGGCCGCCACCGCAAAGCTGTTGCCAAGGGCCGTGAGAAATCCCTCCCGGGTCACCACCGAGGCATAGAACTCCCAGGTAAATCCGCCCTCCCCCACCAGGGACTTGCCCAGCAGCAGGAGGATGGGGGCGGCCAGGAAGCCCACGAACAGAAGGGTGATGATCCAGAAAATCCCCTTCAGCTCCCAATTTTTCCGTCTCATGGCCCTTTCCTCAAACAGCCTCGCCGGCCAGCTGCGGGCGGTCGCCGAACAGGGCGTAGATATTGCCGCGCTTGATCTCCAGCTGGCGGAGGATGAACTTGCGCACGAAGTCGTTCCTGGGCTGGTGGACGATCTCGTCCGGCTTGGCGTACTGGGAGATGGACCCCTGATCGATGATGAGCACCCGGTCGGACAGGGTGAGGGCCTCCTCCGGGTCATGGGTGACGATGATGGTGGTCAGGTGGTACTCCCGGGCGATGGTCTTGATCCGGTCCTTGATGGATTCCTTGATGACTCCGTCCAGGGCGGACAGGGGCTCGTCCAGCAGGAGAATCCGGGGTTTCATCACCAGGGTGCGGGCCAGGGCCACCCGCTGCTTCTGGCCGCCGGAGAGCTGGTCGATGCGCTTGCCCAGGTGCTCCCGCAGGCCCAGCAGGTCGATGAGCTCATCCACCTCCTCCCGGGAGGAGATGCCGGGCTTGTTCCGCAGGCCGTAGGTGATGTTCTGCTGTACGTTTAAATTGGGAAAGAGGGCGTAGTCCTGAAAGACGATGTTGAAGCCCCGCTTCTCCATGGGGGTGCGGGTCAGATCCTCCCCGCTGTATCGGATCTCTCCCTGGTCGGCATCCACGATGCCCAAGATGATATTGAGCAGGGTGGTCTTGCCGCAGCCAGAGGGCCCCAGGATGGAGACGATCTCTCCGTCCTCCACCTGGAGAGAGAGGTCCTTGAGTACAGGCACGCCGTCAAATGCCTTCTGGATATGCTCCAGTTCCAGCATGAAAAACCGCTCCTTTCTCGGTTTCAAAAGTTCTTGTGGGCGCCGCCGCACGTCCGGCGACGGTGTAATCCTAGCAAATTCCAGCTCCGCAAAACAAGCGTGAAAGGTTTAATTTTCCGTTAGAGAAACGTAAAAAGGCATCAAAAACAGGGGGCCTTCCTTGTAGAAAAATTACAAAGAAAGCCCCCGCCGGGGAATCTCACGCCTCCGGATAGCCTCGGTCGGCAATGACCGCTCCGCTTTTGTCCAGACTGCGGGAGAACCGCTCATAGTCGCTCTGAATGATCCCCATGTACAGCAGATCCACCACCGCCAGATCGGGAATGCGGGAGAAGATGGCTGTGCCGTAGATCACAGTGTCCTCTCCCCCGGTATACAGGCACACGTCGGCGTACTTGGCCAAGAGAGGATTCTTCCGACTGGTGACGGCGATGGTGTTTGCCCCCGCCCTTCTGGCCAGTCTCAGCGCCTTCACCGTATCCATGGAGCAGCCGGAGTGGGAAAAGGCTACCGCCACGTCCGCCACCCCCAGATGGGCGGCGGCGATCTGCTGGAGATAGGCGTCGGTGTGCATCCGGCAGCAGAGCCCCAGATAGGTCAGCTTGGTCAGGAGATCACTGGCCGGCGTGCAGGAGTTCTCCACCCCGTAGATGTCGATGGTCCGGGCAGTGGCAAGCATCCGCACGGCCCGGTCCAGCTCCTGGACGGACAGGGACTTCAGTGCCTCCTCCAGCAGGCCGCCGGACACCCGAACCTCTTTCAGGGGGAGGTCCTCCAGCTGGTCCCAGGGCTTCAAGTCGAAGCCTCCCAAGTGGTCGAAGCAGGCCTCCCGGGCCGCGCCGCCGCTGCGGTCCCGGATGAGGCAGTATTTGAAGTTGCGGTAGCCGTCAAATCCAAGGGCCTGCACGAAGCGGATCACTGTGGGCTGGCTCACCTGCACCTGGTCTGCCAGCTCCGAAATGGTGCACCGGGTACAGGTCTCCGGGTCCTTCAGCACATAGTCCGCCACCCGCTGCTCCGATGGCCGCAGGGAGGCGTAGGCGCCGCGCACCCGGTCCAAAACCCGAATATCCTGCCGCATGATCTGATCTCTCCTATCCCGTAGCAAACTTACAAGGCGGTGCCTGTTCTCATGAAAAGAACCCCCCTCAGCGGGAATCGGCCGCTTGTAGAAGAGGCGAAATATTTTTCTCCAACAAGGCCGGCCCGTCGGTTGATACCAGTATAAAGGGAGAGGCGGGGGTCGCTCCACCCCCTGTTTGTAAAATCGAAGTTAAAGCTGTGCTGGAAGGATTCTCTTCCATCAAGGAGCAGGTCCCCCCTCGGGAAGGAACACATCCCCTCCATCTGCATGTCAGCGGCAGTTCCGGACGAGGTCCAGCCTCCTGCCTTGGGCCGTCAAAGCTGACATGCAGAGAAGCGGATCGCGTCTGCCTGCCGCCCTCCGGCTCTATTTCAGGAACCGCCGCCGGCCTAACGGTTGAATGGCTCCCTCTTTGCTCCTTGTCTGGCCCCTCGCTGCCGTGTCCTGCCGTACGGCCAGCGACTTCATGGGACGCCCCTCTATGCCCGAAACTCCCCGGGACGCACAGTGCGTCCCAGGGAGTTTCATAGACATTGCGGCACATGCAGGAGATATATCCATTCATCTCGTATCTTGACGGCTTTGTATCCCGCCATCGGACAGAAAAACAGGGCGGCCCCGAAGGACCGCCCTGAAGCAAAGCATGGTACTTACATCACATTTTCAAAGAACCGGTACAAAATCACCGCAAACTGGGCGCGAGTGGCTGTGCCGGCAGGGTTCAGCAGGCCCTCAGTGGTGCCGGAGATGATCCCCTCTGCGATAGCCCAGGTCATGGGTTCCGTGGCGTAAGCGGCCACGGAGGCGTTGTCCGGGAACGCGGACAGATCGGCCCGCCCGGACACGTCATAGCCCATCTGCTGCGCCCAGCGGTACAGGATGGTCACCATCTGCTGGCGGGTCAGGGCGCCGCCGGGGTTGCTGCCGTCGGAAATCTTGCTCTCCACGGCCCAGTGCTGCGCCTCGGTCATGTTGGAGGGATTGAACTCCGTCAGACGGGCCAAAACCATCCACAGCTGCTGGCGGGTCACCGTGCTGCCGGGGGCGAACCGCTCGGCGCTGACACCGTTCATATAGCCGTTTTCATAGGCCCAGGTGATCTCCTCCACGGCCCAATAGTCCTCCGCCACGTCGGCAAAGGGCAGGTTCTCCTCTTTCTCCAGAGTGAACGTGGCCTCCACAGTGACCTTACTGCCGGGCATGGTAAACGTGTACTTGTTGCCGCCCTTGCTCTGGAGCTTCACAGTGTCCCCGTCCTTGTCGGTGACAGTCAACTCGTCCAGCTCATAGCCATTGTCGGGCTTGACGGTGATGGTCACGGTATCGCCCTTGTCCGCCCGCTTGGGACTGACGGTGACGGTGCCGTGCTTGCTGTTCTCCACGCTGACGGTATAATCACCGCTGCTGGAGGAAGAGGATCCGCCGCCGGAGGGAGCGGAATAAGTAATCGTGATCTTATCATCGCTCACGCTCATGCTGCAGCGGCTGCCCAGCGTGATCTTGTCCTTATTATAAGTGTATCCACCGAGGTCAATGGTCACGCTCTTACCGGAGACAGAGATCTTCTCGTCACAATCCTGCGTCAAAACGATGGTATCGCCGGACTTCGCGGCGTTCACAGCCTCCTGCAGCGTGCCGTACTCGCTCTCACCGATCTTGGCGGCAACTGTCAGCTGGCCGTTGAGCACAAAGGTGCTGAAATGCTTAACATGCAGCACCGCGCAGCCATCCTCCACAGTGAAGCCGGAACCATTCAGATATCGCTCACGGGTGCCGTCATCCGCAATGTGCATGATCTCCTGGGGCTTCAAGCCCTCCGGAATCGGCAGGCGGACCTCAATGAGAGTCTGGCCGTCCAGATAGTCGTTGGGAACGGCAATATTCTCCGCTTTGTCTTCGCCGTTGACTATGACCTTCGCCACAGGCTCTGCCTTATAGGAGACATACATCTTGTCCTCTGTGGTCAAATCCGCTTTATCGGCGGTCAGACTCACGGTGATCTCCACCACCACTTTATCCTCGGGCTTCAGTTCTCCCTCCACCTGATTGATAATGGCATTCTGCGCGGACTCCGTCACCGCGTCAGAAACGCCGCTGACCTGCGCATTGTCGATGACCGCTTCGATCTTTTTCTGGTCTTCCGGCTCGATACTCTCGCTTACTTCAGTCTCCGTCTTCTCCGTGACAATGGGATCGACCTCCGTAGGCTTCGTGGTGGTCACCATGTAGGCGTAGCCCGTCTTGTCGGAAGCGACCACAAAGAGCTTGGGTTCCGCATTTTCCGGTACGTAATCGCTGGGATCAGAGGTGAAGTAGCCGCCGGTAACACTGATTTCGTCGACAGCCTGGGTATCAATCTCAAAAGCGTCCTTTTTGCTGCCGGCAGAGAAGTTGCCTCCGCTGACTGTCAGCGCCGCAAGGTAGCTGGCAATCTTGGTATTCTCATTTGTTGTCCACTGGCCGTTTACACGTTCCAAACGGTATACGGCAATCGCCGCATTGTTGCGGCTGGTCAGCGTACCGCCGGTGATATTCACGGTCATGGTCTGCCCCTCGCCCTGGTAACCGCCGCCGCGGGAAACAACAGACAGGGCCGCGCCATCATCGGTGCTGCCATCCCCCTGGGAAGCGGGCTTGGTGGGAAATTCCGTAAAGGGCAGCGTTGCGGTAATCACAGCATTTTCAGCAATGGTCAGCGTACCGGCGCCGCAATACTGCACGCCGTTCGGGCCGATCAGTTCTGCATCACCCTTGATCGTCAGGTCGCCTACCTGGGGATGATAGATGACATTTCCCTCAGTGGATTCCAGTCTGCCGCCGGTAATCACTGTCTCCGTATAGTCGGCAGAGCCATTTCAGGCAACCGCAAATGCGACCGCCTGTATCTCCCCGCCGTTGATCTCCACAGCGGTTTTGTTTGCCTCATCACCTGTACCAACTGTGTTGATACCATAGGTGCCTGTGTATTTGCCGCCGTCAATTACGGCCTTTGCTCCGTTCTGAATAAAGACGGCATAGTTACCGGAAACCGTACCGCTTTTGAAATACGCCTCAGTGTCCTGACCATTGACAACAACTGCAATATTGTTGCTGCCGGAGCCAGTATTCTGGATCTTGCCGTTCCCCTTGCTGTCCTGAACGGTCACACGGCTGGCTTCCAGCCACAGCGTATTGGTCGCGTTAGAACTTGTAAGCGTGCAGCCATTCAGATCCAGAGTGACCGCTTTGTTGATCGTAACTCTGTCGCTGCCAAGATCCACCTCTCTCAGCAACGTGATGGTATCATTTTCTTTTGCTTCGGCGATGGCCTTGGCCAGCGTCTGATAATAGGTATCGCCGATTCTGACGGCAGCAAATCCCTCTTCGACCTTGCCCACAGTACCGTTGGCATCCTGTCCAAGACCCTCGGCCAGATACTTGCTCACATCGCTGGAGAACGTGCCGCCGGTGATGATTGCATCACCCTTTGCGTAACCGCTGACCGTACGAATATTTCCCTCAAACGTGCCGGCAGAAATCTCCAGCTTGCCGCCGCTCAATTCAATATCGCCGGTAATGGTGCCTGTGGTATGGATCTTCACCGTGGGAATCTCGTAACTGCCAAACTTGCAGGAATCAAAAGCCGTTTGGTTTTTATATGCCTTTATACTCGTATTTCCGATAAACTGAACAGTACCGCAGTTATTGGAAATCGCATACTGACAGGGTGCGCTTGCCTGACTGGCATCAATCACCATATTCTCAAGCGTCAGGTTGCAATAGTTCTGCAGGCCGATCAGCAGGGTCTTCTGATTGGCAAAGATGATAGACCCGTTTTTCAGCGTCAGGGAACCACCCGTCAAGAACTGAAACGCGTTGGTTTCTGTACCGGAAGACCCCACCGTGCTTCCGCTGACCGTATAGGAGTGGGTATTGAAGTCGATCGTCAGGTTCTTTTGGGATGTATCGATCACAATTCCGTCGCCCTCTGTATCTTTGAGCAGCTTAATGACAGAATCGTTCGCAGCCGCTTCCACAGCCTCTGCCAGGGAGGTATACTGTTCCGCCCCCTCTGCGGTTGTGACCTCGGCAACCATCATCTCTTCCCGGGAGCCGACCTCGCCGTTGGCGTTCTGCACATAGCCCTCGGCCAGATACTGTTCATCGACTTTGCTGGAGAATGTGCCGCCAGTGATGTTCAATCCGCCCAAGGCTACATCTACCTTGTAGGCCGGAATTCCTTCAGGTGCGCTGAATTGACCGCCTCTGATTTGGAGAACCGCCTGTTCTTTCAGGCCTCCGTCGTTGCTGTTTCCAACCAGAACGGCAGTCTGCTTCCCCTCCGTCACAAATGTACCGTCATTTACAACAACCTGTACGGCACCGGCTTCTCCGGCCACATAAAGCGCATAGAATACAGCGCCATGCTTCTGGGCGCAATCTACCGTCTTATAGCTGCCGCCATTGACTTCCATTGTCCCAGCGGTCGCACTAAGGGCTCCCTGCGTGCCGGTCACAACAACGCTTCCCTCAGACGACGGCGTAATCGTCAGCTTGGCATCAGGATCGTTGTCCACGCCGCTGCGGACCGTATATCCCCAATTTTGGCTATCGCACCTGCTGCAAGACGTATTCGTAAAAATTCCGCCGGTAATCAGCGTTTCTCCGTTTACATCAACAGCGGGATAAACACTATTTGTAAAGCTTCCGCCGGTAATTGTCGTATTGGAGCCTTCAAAGCTGCGAACAATCGTTGCCCCACCGCTAAAAGTTCCGCCATTAATCACAGCCTTACCGCCATCCTGATTTCTCAGATGAACGGTCATGGCTTTATCAGCTATCTGAAATGTTCCGTTTTCCACAGTCAACGTGCCATAGTTATTGATGAAGCCCTTGTAGCTTGTCGCCTCAGTTGCATCAAAGGTACCGTCGCCTGTAATTGTAAGTGTGCCATTGTTTACGATCAAATTTTTACTGCTGTCCGAAAAGCCAATAGACAACGTCTCACCATTCATGTCTAAAATGATCGTCTTTCCGCTGTCAATGGTCACCTGATCTGACAATGCAATACTGCTCGTCAATTCAATCGTGCCGCTGCCCTGCACAGCGTCAACAGCAGCCTGCAGTGTTTCATACTGCTGACCGTCGACCTCTGCCACATACGAAGTGTCTGCCGCCGTCAGGGCTGCGTCGGACTCGCCTGCGGCCCCATCCTCAGAATTGCCTGTCAGGTCATCCGCAGGTCCCTCTGCCGGATCGTCCGGGATGTTCCCGCTGCCGGAATCCTGCTGCTCCAAAGGCGTCTCGGACGAAGGGGTCTCCTCCGCAAACGCCCCCACGGTCAGCAGACTCATCGTCATGACGACCGCCAACAGCAGAGCCAGCAGTTTCTTACCTGTTTTCATCTTTCTCGCTCCTTCTTCTGTTATTTTCGCCGGAAAACAAAGCTCCTTATTTCCGCAAAGCGGAAATAAAAACGGTATATACCGTTTTGGAGGACGCCGGTCTCTTACACCCCTATCATACTTCATGACTTCGCAGAAAACAAGCAAAAAATAAGACATAATATTATTTTTGAATCAAATTATTTTTAGCTGGATGAAGCCGGGGAAGCGCGCCGCCTCCCTCCGTCTCTCCATTGGAAACAGTACGTATAGCGCATAGGTAATGCTTATATGCTTATGCAGGCTGTGGAGTGATAAACCCACTCCACAGCCTGCATGCTTCTTAACATAATATTTTTTCTGTAAAAATAAAATCAAATATCCCATGGTATCCATGCCCTCAGGCAGGTCCACCCAGAGGAAGATGCCTCTGCCGGAGGACGCGATCCGGGCCATTTTTACCCAGCTGTAATTTTAAGCCGATCAATACATCTCCGTGAGCTTTTGATAGGTTTCCACCCGGCGATCCTGCAGATAGGGAACATCCGTTGCCCGGTGATAGGCCACATCGTCCAGATCCACGGTTTGTACCAACAAAAACTCTTCATCCACAGGCGCTTCTGCCAGAAGATGTCCACGATAGTTATAAATCTTGTTATTGCCAAACATATAACAGTCATCCTCAGTTCCAACGCGGTTGATTCCTGCCACAAAGCAGCAATTTTCTAGGGAGCGGGAGCCGAAATAGGTGTCCCACATATCCTTATCACGGATAGGGAACGCACTGGGGCAGAGAATCAGCTCCGCCCCGGACAGTGCCAGGATCCGGGAGACCTCTGGAAACCCGCCGTCATAACAGATCATGAGACCCACCGTGCCGAAATCCATGTGGAACACAGGGTACCGGTCACCAGCCCTGAACCAAAAGCGCTCTCCCGCCCACAGGTGGGTCTTGTTATAGGTCCCCATAAGCTGACCATTTCTGGAAATCACAATCAGGCCATTGTAGAGCAATCCCGGGATCTCGCTCTTGAGTACAATAGGGGCAACAATATACATGCTGTATTTTTTCGCAAGTTCCGCCAGAAAGCAGAAGGTGGGGCCATCCGGCTCCTCCGCCACATCGATGTATTTGGGCCCGATCAAAGCAGGACTGTAACCGGTTGAGAACATCTCCGGAAAGCAGATCAGGTCGGCATGTTGCTGGGCAGCCTGCTCAATAAAGGTCTTTGCCTTCTGCAGGTTTGCCTCCTTGTCCAGCATGACGCAGTCCATCTGCACCAGTGCGATTGTCGCGTTTCTACTCATAGCATTCACCTTTCTTTCCATTTTCCAAGGGCGCAGAGCCCTCCCCGGTCCCGCCGCAGCGTTCAGAACATACCTCCGCCCAGTCGGGAGACGGGTTTTTCACACGATTGTATAATCCCCATCACCGTTTTCTGCCAGAGAAGACGAAAACAGTTTTCGGGCCAATCCAATCAGCTCCGCTGTATCACCAGTGCCGCAGGTCTCATAGGGCGAGTGCATAGCCAGCTGCGCAATTCCCACATCCGCTGTCTTGACAGGGACATGCTGAACAGAGATGTTCCCCAAAGTGGTCCCGCCAGGAATATCCGAGTGGTTGGTAAACACCTGGAGCTTCACCCCTGCCTTTTTCGCCAAGACACGGACGATTGCCGCAGAGACCGCGTCCGTGGCATACTTCTGATTTCCGCTATATTTTACCACTACGCCGCCGCCTAGTCTGGGTCGGTTGACCGGATCGCACTTGTCTGCATAATTGGGATGCATCCCGTGGGCGTTGTCGGCCGAAAGCAGGAAACTCTGGGGTAGCTTTTCCAGATATTCTCCAAAGGTCAGGCCAAGCGCCTCCGTAATCCGCCGGAGGGTGTCTTCCAGGAAGGGGGAAGCAGCTCCCTGCCTGGTGGACGAGCCGATCTCCTCGTTGTCAAACACCACATGGACCGGAAGGCTTTCCTCCGGGGCGCTCTCCAGAAAGCCGCACAGGGAGGAGAAGGCACACTGCAGATCGTCCAGTCTCGGGCTGGACATAAACTCCCGGTCCGCCCCCCAGATGCTGGGGGCTTGCCGGTTGTATACGAACAGGTCATGTCCAATCACAGACTCCGGGGAAATCCCGGCTGTTTCGGCGACAAGAGCCGTTAGATCCGGGGCCTCTGCCGCTCCATACAATGGGAGCAGATCCCGCTGCACCTTATACGCATAGCCGTCATTGACGCTCCTGTTCATATGGATGGCCAGGCTCGGGATCAGAAGCAGGTCCCTGTCCACATTGACCAACTGCATCCGCACTCCCTCAGATGTCCTCACCAGAAGGCGCCCTGCCACAGACAGCGGGCGATCCAGCCAAGGCGCCAGAAGCGCACCGCCATACAACTCTACATTCAGCTTCTTATACAGTCCCCCTACCGTGATCTCCGGGTTCTCCTTGACCTTCAGAGCGGGGGAATCGCTGTGGCTGGCCATCAACATAAAACCGCGGAAACGCTTTTTGGGAACCTGAAATGCGATGAGTGCCGAGTGGTTTCTGGTGAGGAAATACTTTCCTCCCTCCCGGAGCGTCCAGTGCTGACTCTCCAGCAACTGTTCGTATCCCGCCTCCAGCAAGATCCGCCGCTGGCCTTCGATCACATGGTAGACGCTGGGGTGCTCCTGAATAAAGCGCAGCAGTTCGCCGCTGTAATCTCGTTCCATTTTCTCAATCCTCCTTTAAGCCATATTGATCGGCTGCCCGAAACCTCCCGGCTGATAACCGGGAGGCTTCGGGCCCACAGAAAAATGTTTATACAATCTCCAACAGGACACGAGCCGCCATCGTGCGGGAGAGAATCACCGGCTTGCCGAGGGCCTGCGCAGCAAAATCACGCATCTTCCTGCTGTATCCGAAGCAATCCATCACCGCCAGATCCACCTGCTCATCTCTCAGCCGAGAAACCGCACTTTCAGACTCGCTTTCGAGATAGGGATTCCACTGAACGGGGATCACTGTCTCCACAATGGGCCTCCACTTTTTTTGAATGTCCTCTATCTGAGCCTCTTCTGGCGTGATGATTCCAATGCGTGAGAGGTTGCCCAGAGCTGCCACGACGTTGCAAATAACCTTGCTGGGATAGATCAAGGGCACCCTCGACACAAAGGTCTCCGGAAACTCTCCCGTGCACATAATCAGGATCGCGCTGACACCCTGCTCCTCCAGATCATGGATCCGCTGTTGTAGCAGCGGAAGAATTTTCTGCTCTTGCAGCATGACGCCTGTACCATCTCGCATTCTGCTGACCAAGGTGTTTCCCGTACCATCGGGCCGCAGCGTTTCCACTTCCTCCAGTGTCAATAAATCCAGTGCACCGGCCTGTATCAGTTCAACATCTCCCCGTAGGATATCGTCAAGATCCTCCATCACATCGGTTCTGGGGGCCTGACCGATGGTAATCGCACCGATCTTTTTCACTGTTCATCCGCCCCCATAGTCTGAAGGCGGCACATGCTTCCGTATCGGGTTACCAGGGCTTGGAATTCCCGCTCATCGTAAAAGCTGCACTTACCGGCACCGTATGCCTTGGCCACTTCCACCGCAAAACGTGCGGTCTCCTCCACATCTACAAAGTGAGACGCTCCCGTGGCACATCCGGCCACAGGCTGCTCGGTGGTGACTGCCACGCCGATCACTGGGGCGGCAGTCGCTGTGGCGGGCTGCAAAATGCTGTTGAGATGGAAAAGTCCGTTGCCGTAAGGGGTGATATCCTGCATGGAAACGCCAAAAGTGTAGGGGGTCTTTCCGGTGGTGCGCTGCATGATATCCAGAATATCGCTGCTGTACCGCAGGATATAGCCTTCCTTGACGGTCTGAGACACTGCAAAACCGTTGACATTGATGACGCTGTTGCCCTTTGTAGTGTCGATGGACAAAACCGCTTCCATTTTGTCGTTCACTTCCTCCCGGTTCATGGTGGCCATGTCTACGGGAGAGCCCATGAACGGAACCGGCTCATGAGGCTGCGTCGGCGCATGGGGACAGATTTGGGTGCATATGATTACATCTCCCTCCAGCGCATCACCCCTGTGCTTCATTTCCATTAACTTTGACGCGGCGGCCAGAGCACACAACGCGCCGTCGCCGTCAGAGACGTATCCAGTCACTTCCGGTCTGGCGCCAATCGCACCCAGCCGCCCCACAATGCCCATAGTGGGAGCAGTTCCCCCGGTAAGCCTTCCATTCTTTCCGGCGATGACGATTTTGATAAAATCCGTGGCGTATTTTCCGTCCCGGATAGTCTTGACTGTGATATCGTCCTCCCCCTTGCTCTGTAAATAAGCTTTAACCTCTTCCCCGCAGGCATGGGGGCTGTCCAGCAGATCAAATACTTCTATGATCTGTTTAATTAACATATGCGTTCCTTCTTCCGTTTATCGTTCGCTTTGCAAGCAAGCATAATAGGCAAAGAGTCCCTCTGCCATCACTGGGTCCACCGCTGGAATGCCGCAGCTGTTCTCAATCTCCCGGGCAATCCGAATCGTGCTCATTCCCGTACATGCCAGAGCAATACAGTTCGCGCCCTGGGCTTTCAACTCCCGCGCCTTGCGCAGCACGCTCTCCCGGCCCGCGCCTATCATCAAATCCAGTGTGCACGTCACGCCCTCAGGTCTGCCAAGGTCAATCAGATCATCTCCCAAAATTCTCCGATAGGGCTCAGGCACATATTCTGTAATTCCAATAATTCCCACCCGTTTGCCCAAGCCGCGGGCCACCGCACTCACAGCCGTTCCGGCGCCGATGACCGGAACAGAGAGCATCTCCCTCAGTTCTTCTACTGCCGGGTCATCACAGCAGCTGATCACGATGGCGTCTGCGTCCTGATGCTTCTTTGCCAACGCAATGATCTTTGGAACTGCCAGGGTTTTGGTCTTCAGATCGCAGACTCCCCGCGGTTGCTCCCCGATACAGTACGAATCCGTTCGGAGCGCAGGATAATACGCCTCGATCAGGTCTCCGTGCATCCGCAGCAGGGTCTGGTCCTCCAGCGTGACGACACGAATGACGACAATGTTCTTCCTGACCATGGTTCTATCAGGCCGCCTTCTTGGCAGTAAACTGATTGGCGATAAGCACCATCACCACGGAGCAGGCCATCGCCACCAGGGCGGAGGGAACGATCGTAGACAGCCGCACCATAAATGGCACGCCGAATCCTACGGGGGGCTCGTTCATGCACAGGCCCACCAGACAGCCCACAATGGCTCCAATGCTGGTGTCAGGCCGCACGTTGGGGATCTTATCCATCAGTTCAAATCTGTAATTGTCCGCATTTTTCAGGATATAGAAATCCGCTAGCATTGCGCCGGTAATCGGAGGCACTACTACGCAGAGAATATTCAGGAAAGGAACCAGCCAGTCGATCATGCCGATGGCGCCCAAGATGGTGGCAATCACGCCGCAGATGGCTGTGGTGACCCAGCGGGGCAGCTTGATGATGCCGTGGCAGGCATTGGTGAGGCCCAGAACGGACTGATAGAGGTTATTATCATTGGTGGTCCAGGTGGCTATCACGATGATAAAGGCCGCAATGTATCCAAAACCCAGCACATTGATCAGCGTATTGGTCAGATCATTGGACTGGAAGGCGCAGGCAAAGATTGCACCGCAGATCACTACTGCGGGATAACCAATGGTAAAGCCCAAAACGATGCCGATGGAGGAGTCCTTCACAGTCTTGGAGTATCTGGTGAAATCCTGCACAATAGACACGCCTACAATAAAGCTGCCCACCATCAAAGACACGGCGGTAGCGAAGGAGATCGGCTCAACTGGGGGTGCAGAAACGATCTCGCCGGCAGGGACTACTGTAAACGTCTTTATCACACCGCCGATCACCAGCAGGAACAACAGCGGTACACCGAACTGGGACAGAACCTTGATGCCCTTATAACCCACAATGGCCGTTATCATCATAAGTAGGCCGCCGATGACAATGCACGCCGTCAGATTTACCTCGATACCTGCCGCCAGCTTGAACATGCTGGTAATGCTGCTGCCGAAAAATGTGCACTGATAGCCGAACCAGCCGAAGTTGCACAGGGCGTTGATCAGTCCGAAAATAATCGCACCATAAGTACCGAAGGTAAATCTAGAGGAAACAGTCGAGGAAAGTCCGCTCCGGACACCGATGGCACCCACCAGGGCACCCACCACTGTCAAAATGATGCCGCCCACAAGCACTGCCGCGACAGTGGGCCAAAAGCCAAGTCCCAGGGCAATCTGGCCGCCCAGAGTGAATGCCGTCAGGCAGAAGCCAACGCCCAGCCAGACAAAGACCTGGGCCTTCCAGGTGTTTTTCTTCTCGTCGGGCACTGGGGAAAATTCATAGTCGTTGAAGGTCTCCTCTGATTCCACGCTTCTCACAGCTCTGCTTTTCTCTTCCATGTTTCGTCTCCTTTCTCAGTACACACGTTTCAGTTCCTGGAGTTTTCGAAGAACCACCTCTCACAGGAAAACATTTGTTTTCCCATAAAGTACGCCAACGGATTATTGTTTATTATAGAGCTGCCCTTTATTGATGTAAATAGCAAAAATAGCCACCATAAATTGAACAATAATTCAATTAATAGTGGCTGTTTTTATGAGACTTCTTTGTC
>ERZ1504840.349-NODE-349-length-14778-cov-2.492019_pt1 | contig 14778 bp, 10 predicted proteins | sample MGYA00572104_ERZ1504840 | MGnify/ENA primary metagenome ERZ1504840 (study PRJEB39906, sample SAMEA3182061) | gut metagenome | biome: human; feature: gut; material: Stool; isolation source: human stools | place: Canada | collected 2013-01-14 ...
ATATACCCATACAGTACACCTCGTCACAGCCATTTCACCGACGAAAGGACACCCATGCGCTACGGTCATTTCGATGATGCCGCAAAGGAATACGTGATTGAAACCCCGGCGACCCCCCTGCCGTGGATCAACTACCTTGGCAACAAGGACTTCTTCTCGCTGATTTCCAACACCGGCGGCGGCTACAGCTTCTACAAGGACGCCAAACTACGCCGCGTCACCCGCTACCGGTATAACAACGTGCCGGCAGACAACGGCTCCCGCTGCTATTACCTGAGCCTGATGGACTCCGATTCCGCCGATGCCAAGCCGGTCGAAACCTGGTCGCCGACCTTCCTTCCGTGCAAGACCCCGCTTGATTCCTACAAGTGCCGTCAAGGCATCGGCTACACCGTGTTCGAAGCTTCCAAGCGAGGCATCGAATCCAAGCTCACCGCCTTCGTGCCGCTGCACACCAATGCGGAAATCAATCGGCTCGACGTGACGAACACCACCGACGAGCCGGCCGTCATCGACGTGACCGGCTCCGTGGAATGGTGCCTGTGGAATGCCGCGGACGACTCGTCCAACTTCCAACGCAACCTGTCCACCGGCGAGGTGGAGATCGAACGCGAAACCGATGCCACGCCGCTGTACCACAAGACCGAATTCAAGGAACGCCGCAACCATTACGCGTTCTACGGCGTCAACGCGCCCGTCGTCGGCTTCGACACCAGCCGCGACGAGTTCCTCGGCCAGTTCAACGGCTGGGACACCCCGCAGGTCATCGCCGAAGGCAAGGCGCACGATTCCGTGGCGCACGGCTGGTTCCCGATCGCAGCCAACCGCGTGCGTCTGGAACTCCAGCCGGACGAAACCGCATCGCTCGTGTTCATGCTGGGCTATATCGAAGTGGCCAAGGACCAGAAATGGGAGGATCCGAACGATCCGGCCAAGGTCGGCATCATCAACAAGAAGCTGGCCCATGAGCTGTTCCGCCGTTTCGCCACCGTCGAACAGGTCGAAGCCGCCTTGAAGGAGCTCAACTCCTACTGGTCCGAACTGCTGACCACCTACAGCGTCGATTCCGGCGACGAAAAGCTCGACCGCATGGTCAACATCTGGCACCAGTACCAGTGCATGGTCACGTTCAACATGTCCCGTTCCGCCTCCTACTACGAGTCGGGCATGGGACGCGGCATGGGCTTCCGCGATTCCAACCAGGACCTGCTTGGCTTCGTGCATCTCATTCCGGAACGCGCACGCGAGCGCATCATCGACATCGCCTCCACCCAAATGGAGGACGGTTCCGCATGGCATTCCGCTCATCGGCCGCGCCGACTGGAATGATTGTCTGAACCTCAACTGTTTCTCCGATACTCCGGGCGAAAGCTTCCAGACCGTGGAGAACAACGACACCGGCGTCGCCGAATCCGTGTTCATCGGCGGCATGTTCGTGCTGTACGGCAGCCAATATGCCGACATCCTCGAGCATTATGGACGTCTGGCCGGCATGTCCGACGCCGAAATCGCGTCCGAGGCGGCCAGCGTGCGCGCCGAAATCGGCCAGGTTTCCAAGGCCGTCAAAACCGCCGGCTGGGACGGCGAATGGTTCGTGCGCGCCTACGACGCCTACTCGCGCAAGGTCGGCACGCATGAGGACACCGAAGGCCAGATCTACATCGAACCGCAGGGCATGTGCGTGATGGCCGGCATCGGCCTCGATGACGGCAAGGCGCAGCAGGCGCTGAAGTCCGTCAAGGAACGCCTGACCTGCGATTGGGGCACCGCCATCCTCGCACCCGCCTACTCCACCTACCGCATCGAATTGGGCGAAATCTCCTCCTATCCGCGCGGATACAAGGAAAACGGCGGCATCTTCTGCCACAACAACCCGTGGATCTCCATCGCCAACGCCATCGCCGGCAATGACGACGAGGCATTCGCCGTCTACCAGCGCAACTGCCCGGCGTATGTCGAGGACAAGTCCGACGTGCGCAAGGTGGAACCGTACGTCTACTGCCAGATGGTGGCCGGTCCCGAGGCAGCGACCCCGGGCGAGGGCAAGAACTCCTGGCTGACCGGCACCGCCGCGTGGACGTTCGTGGACGTGTCGCAGTATCTGCTGGGCGTGCGACCGACGCTCGACGGCCTGGCCATCGAACCGCATCTGCCGGAACGGTTCGACCAGCTGACCGTGACGCGCGTGTTCCGCGGCGTGACCTACCGCATCGCCATGAAGCGCACCGGCGAGCGCACGGTGAGCGTCGACGGAGCGAAGATTGGCGGTAATGTGGTTCCCGCTTTGAGCGATGCCAAATCCGTCGATGTCGAGGTCACGTTCTGATGTGAGCATCAGAACGTGCTCACAAACGGGGCGGGCCTACACTCTCCTCAACATGAACATGGATTGCCGGAGCATCTTGCATATAGGTTGTTCCGGCGATCCTCCATCGGTTTCCTGCAACCTTGTGGAAGGCAGGAACCGATCAGAACAGTGCGAATCCGTGTGCCGCATAGAAGGCCGCATGGATTCGCACACACAATCCGTCTAAGGTAGCGATATGCAGTATTGTGAAGACATCATCACCGGCATCGATGGCAGTGAGGCCACGTTCGTCCGGTACGTTCTCGACAACAGCGAGGAGATCGATCCCAAACGTCAACGCCCCAGCGTTCTGGTGATTCCGGGCGGCGGCTATGCCATGACCTCCGACCGCGAGGCCGAACCGATCGCCATGCAGTTCCTCGCGGCCGGATGCAACGCGTTTGTGCTGCGCTATTCCGTCGCGCCATCCGTCTTCCCCACGGCTTTGCTGGAAGCCGCGGAAGCAGTGCAGCGCATACGCGCGCATGCGGACGACTGGCATTGCGACCCCAGTAAGATCGCGGTAATCGGATTTTCCGCAGGCGGTCATCTTGCGGCCAATCTTGCGACCACGGCGGGTGACGACACCATGCGGGCACATGGCTATGACCCTGACGCGGTGCGCCCGAACGCATTGATGCTCGGCTACCCGGTGATCACTTCAGGCCCGCTCGCGCATCGTGGCAGCTTCGACTGTCTGCTTGGCGACAACAGCGATAATCAGGTGGCGTTGGACGCGGTGTCCATCGAACGGCATATCGACGCGAAGACGCCGCCCGTATTCGTATGGCATACCATCACCGACGATTGCGTACCGGTCGAGAACACGCTGATGTTGGTCGATGCCTGCAAGAAGGCCGGCGTGCCGGTCGAGGCGCATCTGTTCCCCCAAGGCGGGCATGGTCTGGCGCTTGGCACTGCGGAAACGGCGTGGCAGGGGGTTAATGGCATCGAGCCATGCGTCCAGCAATGGCCGGTGTTGGCCAACGCGTGGCTACGGCGACTCTTCGCCTAGAGGCCAGAGGGCGTAATAGTATTGGATGGTTTTATGAGGGACACGATGAGCAGGGGTGTAAGGAGCTGGCTATGAGCGTCGCGGCATGGGATGGATTCCTGAATGACCAGAGCAACTGGCCGGCCGCCTCACGCATCGGCAACGCTACGGGGGCCACTACCGCCAGGGACACGCTGGGCGACAAGACCTTCGTCAAACGCAAGCGTATGAGTCAGGAGGAACGCCACCTGCAAATCCTGCAGGCCGCCGTCAAAATCATCGCCACCAAGGGGTTCTGGGGCATGTCGTTGCAGAACATCTCCGACGAGCTGGGCATCACCGAGGCGGCGTTGTACCATTACATCTCCTCGAAGGACGATCTGCTCAACATGGTGCTGTCGGAATGCTACGACACCATCGATGCCGACGAATACAACGCGGTGACGGCCGCCATCGTCGACGCCGACGGGCACCGCGTCTACTACTACCCGCGCTATTGCCTGAACATCGTGCTGTACAATCTGCAGCGCCCCGAGCTCGTGCAGCTGTATTCGGTGCTGAACGGCGAGGCGCTGAACCCCTCGCACCCGGCCCACGATTTCTTCATCGGCCGCCATTTGCGCCAATGGGAGATGATTTGCTCGATGAACTGGCTGCTGCCGCCGGACGTGGACGAGGAACGGTTCTACGACCTGTACACCCTGGCGATGAGCGCCATGGACGGTCTGCAGTACCGTTGGCTGGGTGACAATTCGATGAATCTGCTGGAGCAATGGATGAGCATCTCCGACATCATCTTCCCCGATAGCGAATGGCAGGGCTTCCGCGACCCCTCGGAGCACGACCCGAAGAACGAATCCTGCCTGCTGCCGCTTACCTTGTCGGCACGGCAGTAGCTCTGACCCCGAAGATCAGCAGAGCATTACAGCGGAAGATCGATATCGACCGCCCACCGCTCTTGTGCATATTCGCCATCGGCGGGGCCGTTCACGGGAAGCGGACCCGCCGATTTTCGTATCGGAAGCATCCGCGACTAGCGGATCGGCACCTTCTCCATGCCTTCGACCTCGGTTTCGAAGGCGTAGTAGGCTCCGATCAGACCGGCGTTGTTGGTGTGCCGGCAGCGCTTGACAACCGTGTGGAAATCGCTCCACTGCGGGATCTTGTCGAGCGCCGCATTGACCAGCGGCAGCAATTGCTGTTCACGGCAGATGCCACCGCCCAGCAGCACGCATTCGGGGTCGGCCACGGCGACGATGTTGAAAATGCCGATGGCAAGATAGTCGATCCACCGGTCCACGATCTTGCGCACACGCGGCTCATCGAGACGATGGAACAGGGTGGCCGGCACGATGGAGCCTGTCGGCACGTCGAATTCCTTGGCGTACTCCTCCGCCAGCACGATGGTCGACAGGTAATCCTGCATGGTGTGGAATCCACCGGTCTCATAGTTCGGGATCATCATGCCCAGCTCGCCTGCACGCCAATCCTTGCCTCGGCGGATCCTGCCGTCCAGGAACAACGCACCGCCCACACCGCTGTCGATGGTGATCAGCGCAAAATCGTCGAGTTTGACGGCGTTGCCGCTCAGCTTCTCCGCCATTGCCGCGCAGTTGGCGTCGTTCTCCATCCATGTGGGAATCGGGTCGTCAAGATAGCCCTGCAGTTTTCTGCCGATTTCATGGCCGTACAGTATGCTTAGCGCGCCGGCGGTAACGGCGACCTGCTTCTCCGTGTCGATGAAGCCGGGCACGCTTATGGCGATGCCGTCAAGAGGGGCACGCTGCTTGGAAACAATATGCGCGAGCGCCTGGTAGAAGGGCTCCTCGCCGTCGACCGGAGTCGCGATAGTACCCGGAATGCCCATGCGCCCGTCCTCGAACACCACGTATCGGGTGAAGAACGTTCCGATTTCGAACGCAAGGATGCGCTTCTTTGCAGTCATATCGCTATCTAACCCATCTTTAATAAAAATCCTGCCTTGGTACAGTATAGCGTTCCCGCCCATACTTAAGCGCTTCCGCCCCATCCCCCGATACGCTCAGCCAACACCCCTTTGCGTACCACCAATGCAATGGCGGAATCGAAGTGCGTCATAGCATATTCGTCTGCCATTGTGCAACATATGCCATAACAACTTGTCAATATTTATCGATACGGTTGCCTATTGGAGGCTCTTGCAATACACGCTTTTATGACTCCCGCCGCTTACGGCGGGCAGCCCCCTAGATGCCCCCATCAATGACGTTTTCCACGTCGCGCGAAGACAGGAGAAATAGATGAGAAACAAGGCAATCGCATGCCTTGGCGCAATCGTCGCTTGCGCAACGGCTCTCGCCGGAATCCCGGCCACCGCCATGGCGGACGACTCCGCCGGCCTGACTCCCCAATACACCTACAATTCCCAGAACGATAACGGCATGACCTTCGAAAAGGTCAGCCACGCCGATCAGGGCCTGAGCCAGGCCGATGGCGTGGTCGATTACACCGGCGACGGCACCATCGCCCCCTATACCGCCGGCCTGAGCACCACCGGCAACGGCGACCGCGGCCAGTCCTACAGCTATGCGGCAGCATCCTCCGGCGACTGGGTCTACATCGGCACCATGTAGGCGGCCTCGGCGTGCAGGCCATTCTGAACCGCGATATGACAAGCCTCGGCCTGACCTCCAAGCAGGCCACCGCACTCATCCAGACCATGTACGCGGGCAACATGTACCTTGGCGAACCCGACGGCAAGAGCGCCGGCGGCATGCTGTTCAAGTTCAATGTGAAGACCGGCAAGACCAAGATCCTCATGTCCAAGAGCACCGGAGGCAAGGGCGTGATCCCGACCTTCCGCAGCGCCTTCAAGATGAACGGCAAGCTGTACTTCGAGGGCATGGTCATGGACACCAACAACAAGGATCTCACCCAGCAGGAGATCCAGACCGCCATGGCCTATCAAAACGGATTCCCGTGCATCTACGAAGTCGACCCGGCCAACAACGACAAGCTCACCAAGGTGTATGACAGCGTCGACGTGGATGGCTTCCGTTCCCTGGTCAAGGGCAACGTGTTCACCTCCACCCGTGCCATCGGCTCCTTCGGCAATACGCTGATCGCCGGCGACCTCAAGCCGACCGCGGACGGCAAGGGCAAGGCGCTGCTTGTGGCATCCAAGACCCCGTCCGATCCGAACTCCTACAAAGTGATCGCCGACATGGCGAGCTTCGACAACCTGCCCGCCATCCACCGACAGGATGTCAACGGCGGCGGCGGTATCTATCAGGTGCAGGAGTTCAACGGCAAGCTGTACGTCGTGGTCTGCACCGGCGACACCAGCACCCTGAACGAAGAGACCGGAACCATGCGCTCCTTCGCCATTTACGTGGGCGAGAACAAGGGCGATTCCACCAACAAGGCCGATTGGACCTGGCGTCCGCTCGTAGGCGACACCGCCAAGGGCGCCAAGTACTACTACGGTCTTGACAAAAGCCGTGTGAGCGCCGGCGCCTGCACCCTGCAGGTCTACGGCGACCACTTGTACATCGGCGACTACAACGACGTGTCCAGCGCACTGCAGGGCTTCGTCACCAAAAGCAACTTCGTAACCCAAGCCACCAACCTCGAACAGTCCGTCAACCTATACCGCATGGACAAGAACGAGAACGTCGAGATGCTCGTGGGCGACAAGAACGACACCTTCCCGAAGGGCGGTTCCACCGGTCTGGGCAGCGGCTACGACAACCACATGAACCAATACACCTGGCAGACCACCGTTCACGAGGGCAAGATGTACCTGTCCACCATGAACACCACCACCTTGCTGGAACCGATCGCACAGTTCACCAACGGTGACATTCTCAACATGAACGAGAAGGATTGGAACAACACCGTCCACTACCTGCGCGTGTTCCTGCGCCTGCTGTGGGGCATGGGCCCGACCGACCCGGCTTCCGCCATCGCCACGCAGAGCAACGATCAGAACGCCAAGGTGACCACCCAGACCATGCCGTCCACCGACAATCCGGAGGCGCTGGTCGACTGGGCCCGCATCCAGGCCGGCAAGGACGCCTCCGCCGCGCAGCCGCAGACCACCGACGCCAAGTCCGTCTCGTCCGCCAAGCCGATCAGCCTGACCGCCGCCCAGACCAAGGAACTGGTCGACGGCATCAAGGACGGCAGCATCGTTCCGGGCAGCCTGGCAGCCTCCGGCTCCTCCGATGAGGCCTCGCAGCTCTTCGACATCAACAACGAGCTGGACAACCTCGGCTCCCAGCTGTCCGACAAGGGCTCCGCCGATTTCGCCAACAACTACGGCGAAGTCACGGACGCGTTCTTCAGCATCGCCGACATCATTCCCGACAAGTTCAAGGGCGTGACCGTCGGCACCGTTACCGACAACGGCTTCGGCGACCCGTTCAACCACGGTCTGCGCATCTTCTGCGACACCGACGACTACATGGTGGTCGGCACCGCGAACCCGTTCTACGGTACCCAGCTGTGGCGCGTGCGCAATACGCAGTACGCCGTGAACGTCTCCGCGACCGAAGGCGGCTCCGCCTCCGCGGATGTCGAGCGCGCGGCCAAGGGCAGCAAGGTCACGCTGACGGCCACCGCGAACAAGGGCTACCACTTCAAAGAGTGGAACGTGCTGAAGGGCAACGTCTCCATCGAGAACAACGCCTTCGAGATGCCTGACGGCAGCGTCTCCATCCAGGCTGTGTTCGAAAAGGACGCTGTTGAACCGACGACGCCAACGACCCCGGCAAAGCCTGCCACAGACACGAAGCCATCCACAACACCGACCGGTGTCACGTCCACCCCTTCGACCGGCTCCTCCGTGCTCGGCATGGCGGTCGCCGCGGCTGTGGCACTGATTGCAGGCGCCGCGATTCTGCTGAAGAAGAAGCAGGCGTGATGATGACCGGCGGTGTGATCGCAGCCACCCGATGAACGCGGAACGGCGCCATACCACCGGTTCCTGACGAAGAAGGCCGATGTCCATCAAGGGCATCGGCCTTCTTCATATTCGGCTTCGTCGAGTGGAGTCGTTCCGCTCCGTCTAACGTGGTCTACAGCATTGCGATCACCGCAACGCAATCACATCCACGCCATACGGCTTAAGCTCGATCAGATCGTTGATGACGGTGCCGGTCAGCAGCTCCGTGCCACCGTTGAGTTCGCTGAGGCACAGACGCTTGTCGGCGGCGCTGTTGTTGATGAGGAACGCGTAGCGGGTGCCGCCATCGCCATAGCGCACGGACAGGCTGACATCCTCCGGGGTATCAAGCGACTTCAGATCCAGCTCCTTGATGATCGGAGCCATGAACGCGCTCATGCCGGTCTCGTCCAACGGAGTGCCCACAAAATAGGCTTTGCCCTTGCCATACGCATTGACGGTGAGCGCGGAATGCCCAGCATAGAATTCGTCGCCGCCGTACGTAGCAAGACGCTCGGCACCTTCGCGATGAATAATGCTCGCCACGATCTCGCCCTTGGCATCAACCGTGCCGCCATGCACTTCGATGGTTTCGCCCGGCGCAAGCGCATCGATCTCTTCGACCCATACGCCCATAAGCCTGCGCAGCTTGCCCGGGTAGCCGCCTGGCACCACCAGATCATGCTCATCATGGATGCCGGCCATATAGCCGGTGATGAAGGTGCCACCATCCGCCACATAGGCTTCCAACGTTTCAGCCACACCAGGCAACACGGTGATCAGCGCCGGGGCGATGGCCAGATCATACTGGCTGAGCCGCGCAAGAGGCGTGGTGCTGGCGATCATATCCACCGGCACATTGCGACGCCACAACGCACGGTAGAAGCGATGAACCTCATTGGGATAGTTGAAGCCGGTGGTCGGGCCGACACAGCCTTCAAGCGACCAGTAGCTCTGCCAGTCGAACATGATGGCTACACGGGATTCGATGCGCGAGCCCATGACCCGCCTGCCGATGCGGTCCAGTTCCTCACCCAAGGCCGCGGTCTCCTTGAACACGCGGGACTCCTCGGTGCCGTCATGCGCGATGACCGCGCCATGGAATCGCTCGCAGCCGCCAAGGGACTGCTTCATCTGGAAGAACCGCACGGTGTCGGCGCCATGGGCCACGGCCTGCCAGCTGAGCTTACGCACTTCCCCCGGCTGCTTGACCTTGCAGAACGGGAACCAGTTCTGCTGGTTCGGGGTCTGCTCCATCAGCATGAACGGCTTGTTGCCGCCGATGCCGCGCATCAGGTCGTGGCACATGGCGGTGAAGCTCGGCGGGGTGTCCATGCCCGGATAGTTGTCCCAGCTGACCACGTCCATCTCCTTGGCCCACTCGAAGTAGTCGAGATCCTTGAACGTGCCCATGAGGTTCGTGGTGATCGGCGTGGTCGCGTCGTATTCGCGGATCGCGTCGCGCTCGTTCGTATAGCAGGCCAACTGCGCCTGGCTTTGGAAGCGGCGATAGTCCATCTGCAGCCCGGACACCACGCATTTGGCGTCGCTGATGCCGTCGCCGTAGCCGACGGGCGGGCACCACGTCGCCCCAATCGTAGATGGTGTGGCTCCAGAAATTGGCGCACCACGCCTTGTTGAGCGCTTCGATGAGCTCGTCCTGGCCCTACGGCAGGCGCATGTCGGTGCGGTCGCGGCCTTCCAGATCATGTTCGTGGTCGAGTCCGCCGATGAAGACCACCGGATCTCCGGCGGCCGCGTACGCGCGGGCTTTTGCCACGGCCTCGTCACGCAGTTCGCGCGCGCGATTCACGTCTTTGGCATCGGAACCCTTGGAATTCTCAAGGCTTTCCTCCTGCCAGCTTTCGTCCTGGTTGATCTGTTTGGCGTCGTAGCCGAGCGCGTATTCGATTTCGACGTTGCCGCCGAGCTCGCCGTTGAGGCCGAGCAGCGGGGATACTTCGTGCAGCGCTTTGATGACGGCCGAGCCGCCGCCGTTGGAGTGGATGCGGTCGGCGTTGGCACCGATGACCAGCAGACGGGTCATGTTGCGTTCGTCGAGCGGCAGCAGGTGCGCGTCGTTTTTCAGCAGCACGATGGATTCGCGGGCGATGTCCAATGCCTTCGCCGCGTGGTCGAGCGTCGCGTAACGGCCTGGTTTGCGGCTTGCGTGCGCGTCGCCGAGCATGTGCAGCGCGTCCATGACGGCGATCACGCGTTCGACTTTCCCGTCGACGTCGCTTTCCTTGACGTCGCCGTCTTCCACGGCTTTCTTCAGCGGGTTGGCGAAGTAGTAATCGTCGAAATTCGGCGTGACGGACAGTTCGATATCCATGCCGACTTCGGCGCTGGCTTTGGTGTCGCGCACCGCGCTCCAGTCGGAAACGACGAAACCGTCGAAACCGTATTCGTCGCGCAGGATGTCGTCGAGCAGCTGCTTGTGTTCGCAGCATTTGGTGCCGTTGACGAGATTGTAGGCGCCCATGACGGAGAGCACGCCGCCGTCTTGTACCGCCGCTTCGAAGGCCGGCAGGTAGATTTCGCGTAATGCCCGCTCGCTTACGGTCTCGTCAACGTCCAATCGGTCGGTTTCCTGGCTGTTGACCGCGTAATGTTTCGCGCAGGCGGCCACGTCGGATTCCTGCACGCCTTGGATGTAGGCCACACCTTGCGCGGCGGTCAGGACCGGATCCTCGCTCATGTATTCGAAATTGCGTCCGCACAACGGACTGCGTTTGATGTTGATGGAAGGGCCGAGAATCACGTCCTTGCCTCGGCCTCGGGCTTCCTCCCCCAATACTTCACCGGTCATGCGGGCCAGGTCGGGGTTCCATGTGGAGGCGACCGCCGAGCCGGACGGCAGGTAGGTCACATAGTCACGGGTGTTGTACAGCGGCGCCCAATTGTCGTTATGCAGTTCGGCGCGCACGCCCATCGGACCATCATCCATCCTGAGCGGCGGAATGCCCAGTCGTTCGGCGTTGCCGTTGCGGAACAGGCCTGCGGCGTGCACAATGGCGATTTTCTCGTCCAGCGTGAGTTGCGCCGTCAGTTCCCTGGCTTTGGTTTTGTTGGCTTCAGTAATTACGGTCATGCGTTTTTCTTTCGTTTCATTGCGATTCGACGGTGTGGAGATTCATCATCGAACGCGCTCCTCACGAAAGCATGGAGGAAAGTGGACATGGAAAAAGCGGAAAAGTTCCGACAGGCAAGAAGGAGACGACGACGTCCGTCGGAATATGCGGAACCGGAAGAGTTGCGGGGCGTCGGCCCGGTTCGAAGAGTCCGACGCCCCTTGTTGGTTATGTGATTAGGCGAGGCGTTCCGGCCGAAGCGAAAACGCTCCAGCCGGAACGCCAGGAATTACTTGGCCTGCTTGACGATGTCCTTGCGGGCCTGGATCAGGTCCTTGGCGTTCTGCTGGTCGACCTTGAGGACTTCCTTGTAGCCGAGGTTGTCGATCTTGGTGCGGGCTTCGTCAAGGGTCTTCTCGAACTTGCCCGCAGCGGTGATGGCCTGCCAGGAGGCGTTCACCGTTTCGGACTTGACGGAGCTGCGGGTGGCGGAAACCGTGGAATCCTCCTGTGGAGTGGTGTAGGACGCACCGGCTGCGATGGAGAGCTTGCCTGCCTTCTGCAGATAGTCGATGTCGTTGGTGGCGTTCTCCATGTGGGCGGACCAATCCTTGAACAGCTCGGTCTCATCCTGGTTGGACTTCCACAGCAGCGGGTTGTAGGCCTCGCCGGTGTTCGGGTCGATGTCGTTCTGAGACACGGCCTTGAAGTTCAGCTTAGAGTAGCCGTCATCGTAGCTGGAGCCGCCAAGCTTGGCGGAGACCTTCAGGTTGGCGTGGTCGCCGGTCATGGCCTGCTGGCCGAACTTGGTCAGGGTCGGGTTCTTGCCGTCCTTGTCGGTGGTGAAGCAGCCCAGATCCTTCGGGCAGGCGGCGCCACCGGAGTTGGAGGAAGAGGCGTAGATGCCTTCCGGAGAATACATCCAGTCGATGAACTTGGCCAGACGGGCCTTGTTCTTGGCCTTGGAGCCGATGGCCACGATGGTGGCGCCATCATCGTCAGGCTGGAAGCCGTCGGAATAGACCTTCATGTTCTCAAGCGGAGCCAGCATGAAGCCGACGCCTTTGGCCTTGTTCTCGTCGGAGTTCATACGCGGCTTGCCCAGCCAGCTCCAGATGGACAGCATGGTCTTGCCGTTGGTGACCTTGGTCCGCATGGTATCCCAGTCCTGGGTGGTGGAATCAGGATCGACCAGCCCCATGGATTCGGCCTTGTTCAGGAACTCCAGGGCCTGCTGGTAGATGCCGCCCTCCTTGGTGGCGGGCTGCACGTCCTTACCGTCGGCGGAGATGAACACGGAACCCTGGTTGGTGTAGCCGAACCAGCTGCAGATGGATGCGGCGTTCTGCATCACATCGCCGTCCCGATCCTTGAACAGTGACATGGCGTAGATGTCGTCCTTGCCGGTATCCTGGCGAGCCCTGTCCTGCATCTGCTTAAGCACATTGAGCAGACCGTCGAGATCCTTGATCTGCGGGTAGCCGATCTCCTTGTAGATATCCCAGCGGATGTACGGTGCGGCAGCCGACTCGTTGCCTTCGCTCGGGTCGGTCGGAGACTGGGAGGAGACACCCTGAGGAACACCCCACACGCCATCCTTGCCGGCCTGCTTGGCGATGGACTTGACCGCGGAATCGTACTTCTTGACATTCTTCATGCTGGAGTAGTACGGGGTCATGTCTTCGATGAGCTTGGCCTTGACCAGCTTGTTCAGACGCCCGTTGCCGGTACCGACAATCACCAGATCGCCAAGGTTGCCGGAAGCGGAGCGAGTATCGAACACGGTATCGCCGCCGGACACGTTCGGCGCGATGATGTTCAGCTTGATGTTGAACTTGTCTTTGACGATCTTGGCGAACCAGCCGCTCTTTTGCAGACCCTGGCTGCTGGCCAGCGAGTCGAAGACCTCGACGGTCATTTCGGAACCGTCGTCCTTGGTGTCGGCACTGTTGCTGCCGCTGCCGCAGGCCGCGAGCGACAGCAGCGTAGCAGCCGCAACGCCAGCCGCAATCGCGCGGGTGGTGATTTTCTTCAGTTCTATGCGGAAACCTCCTTGTATTCCTTCTTCTGATATTCAGTTATGGGGAAAAGAATCGTTGTGTTGTTAATCAGCCTTTAACCGCGCCCAGCATCATGCCCTTGACGAAGAAGCGCTGGAAGAACGGGTAGGTGAACATGATCGGCAGCACCACGATGACGGAAACCGTCATACGGATCGAGGTCGGCGTCGCGGCGCTTGCCAGAGCGGCGACATTCGCCGAATTCGCCTTGGCCGCATTCGCCAGTGCGGACGCCTGGTTGATGTAGGTGTACAGCAGGTACTGCAGCGAGTAGAGCTTCGAATCGGTCATGTAGATCAGGGTGTCCTGGAAAGAGTTCCACTGGTTCACGGCCGAGAAGATGCCCACGGTCGCCAGAATCGGCGTGCACATCGGCAGGATGATGCGGGTGAACACGGTCAGCGTGCCGGCGCCGTCCATTTCAGCGGCTTCCTGCAGCGACGGCAGTGGCCGCAAAACCCTTGCCGCATCGGCGCTAAAGTATTGTTATTCCAACAAACTAAGTGCTCTTGGAGAGCTATTTATAATCTTATAAATAGGGCGTGTCGCACAATACGGCACAGTACTATCGGCAATAGCCGAACACATCATCGAGGAGGATTCATGCGGTTCAACATCAACGCGCCCTTCTGGCGTTTCATGGACACCCTGCTGCGTTTCGTCGGGCTTAATCTGGTCTACCTCATCACGCTGATCCCAAACGTCACCATCGGCCCGGCACGCGCGGCATTGTATTCCACAATGTTCGCCTATGACGAGCATGACGACATCCGCCTCGTCAAGGAATATCTCACCCGCTTCAAACGCGAGTTCAAACAGGGACTTGCGGCCTGGGTGCTCGTCGCCATCCTCGCCGCCGCCATCCTCTTCGGCCTGTCGTTCTGGAAGGCGTGGGATACCAACACCTCCTACATACCGCTGATTCTTCTGGTCATCGCCGCCGTGGTCGTGGCGCTGTTCGCCGAATACGTCGCACCGTTGCAGGCACGCTTCGCCAACACCACCGGCAGGCTCTTCTCGCTATCGGCGATGTTCCCCTGGCGAGCCTTCCCCTGCTCGCTCGTCCTCGTCGTCATCGACGTACTCGCGGCCGGCCTGTCATATTTCGTACCGTTCATACGCGTTCTCGCCATCCTCTTCGGCATCGCCTGGGTGGCGTATGCGAAATCCCTCATTCTGCTGTGGGGCTTCAAACGGTATGGCGGAACGGGCAAAGTGGAGAATCCGCAATATGTCAATGCGCACGAGTGACGTTGCGGCGGCGCTCAGGAATCATGCTTTGTCGGTGATGAACGTCAGCGGATTGTCGATGAATTTGCGCAAGCCGACTTCCGCGGCACCGTACAACGCCGGATGGTCGGCCACCAACGGGATGGACA
>ERZ1504840.350-NODE-350-length-14769-cov-4.286870_pt1 | contig 14769 bp, 10 predicted proteins | sample MGYA00572104_ERZ1504840 | MGnify/ENA primary metagenome ERZ1504840 (study PRJEB39906, sample SAMEA3182061) | gut metagenome | biome: human; feature: gut; material: Stool; isolation source: human stools | place: Canada | collected 2013-01-14 ...
CCGCAAAGCTCTCGACCGTGCGGCAGGATGTCGTGCCGATGCAGACGACGCGGCCACCATTGGCCTTCGTCTCGTTGACCATGCGCGCCGTTTCCTCCGGGATGATGCAAAACTCCGAGTGCATCGGGTGATCCTCGATCTCGTCCTCCTTGACAGGGCGGAACGTGCCAAGGCCGACGTGCAGCGTGACATAGCCGATCTTCACACCCATGTCCGCGATCCGCTGCAGCAGCTCCTTCGTGAAGTGCAGGCCGGCTGTCGGCGCGGCGGCGCTGCCAAGCTCGCGGGAATAGACCGTCTGGTAGCGCTCCTGATCCTGCAGCTCTGCCTTGATGTACGGCGGCAGCGGCATTTTGCCCAGCCGCTCGAGCACCTCCAGAAAGATGCCGTCATAGTGAAACTGTACGATCTTGTTGCCGTCGGCGATCGCATCGACGACCGTGGCGGTGAGCTCCCCGTCGCCAAACGAGAGCGCAGTGCCGGGCTGGGTCTTGCGGCCCGGCCGGGTCAGGCACTCCCACTTGCCGTCGCCAAGGTCGCGCAGCAGCAGCACCTCGACCGCACCGCCGGTGCTGCGGTGGCCGAGCAGGCGCGCCGGAAGCACGCGCGAATCGTTGAGCACAAGGCAGTCGTTCGGACGCAGGAACTGCGGCAGCTCGTAAAAGTGATGGTGTGCGACAGCGCCGGTCGTTTTGTCCAGCGTCAGCAGCCGGGAGGCATCGCGGCGCTCGAGCGGCGTCTGCGCGATGAGCTCCTCCGGCAGGTCAAAATAAAAATCCGATTTTTTCATGCTACATAAGCTCCAGTATAGTAGAAACTGATAATCTCTTCATAGGTTTTGCCGTGTTCCTGCGCCATGGCCTTGGCCCCCCACTGACTCATGCCGCAGTTGTGGCCATAGCCGCCGCCGGCAACGCGATAAGTGTCCGAGGCAGCGTCATACTCCACGGTAAAGTGGCGGCTGTTATAGCGCAGGCCGCAGATCTTTGTCAAAAACGTGCGCACATTGTCCTTGCTGTAAGTCTTACCGCCGACCGTCACGGTCATGGCATTGCCAATGGGCGTATAGGTGATGGAGACGTCCCCGACGGCTGCACGGGAGATGGTCGCGCTCCAGCTCTTGCAGTAAAATTCGATGTCCTTCTCATACGGATCGACGACACCGCGCAGGTACGGCACCTTGGTCACCCAGACGTTTTCGGAGTCCTCGGTCGCGCCGCCGTCCGCCGCAAAGTAGAACGTTTCGCACAGCTTGCCCTCATAGCGGACGAACTTCCCTGCCGTCTCATCCACGGCGCGGTCACTGTTCGCTGATGCGTCAAGTGTACCGTAATAGACCTGGCTGGTCGTTGTACCTGTCACGTCAAAGCCGTAGGCCGGCGAGCCGTTCATGTGGGAAGCGACATAGGTGCGCGCGCAGACCGCCTGCGCCTTGAGCGCCTCGAGCGGCCAGCCGCTGCTCATTTCATACGGCGTGACGCCCTTGACATAGGGCTCCAGACCGACGAAATTCACCAGCGTGAGCTTCTGCGGTTCCTGTGTGCTGAGGCGGGTAAACTGAAAATCGCCGTAATACGTGCACGACCGGCTGCCGTTGCGCTCCTTGCACTCGGCAACCTGCGTGATGGCAGCACCGCTGCCGTTCTGCGGTGCAAGCGAGAGCGAGCGGGTCGAGCCGCAGTCGAAGCCGAACAGGATCTGCTCCGTGCCGGCCTTCACGACCAGCACACAGCGTGCGCCGCCGGAGACAACTGTCCCCTGCCCCGCCGGTGCATCGTCCGCGCTCCGGTAACTGCCGATGCGCACGCGGTAGCTGCCGTTATAATACACCGGATAGCCGCCGCAGCTGTTGGCCGCTGCCTGCGCAGCGTCAAAGCTCGCATAGGTATCGCCGAGCTGGACATGATAAGCGCCGAACGCACTGTCCCCAACCGTGACGTTCGTATCCGCAATAACGGTGACGGCGCTCTCCGCCGTCGAACCGACGGACTGGAACACACGATCGGAGTCATAGTATCCGAAGGCGAAGCCGGAACCGGTCTTGATCTGCAGATGGACCGCATCCAGCGCCGTCGAGCCGAAGGCCAGACCGACGCGGACGATACCGTTTGGAATGTTCGGCTGCTCATCGTCGTATTCACTGCCGCCGAGCAGCTGCGTGCCGCTCGCCGTGGCGGCATAGACGCCGCGCTCCGGCAGTTTCGCCGTGCTGCCGTCCGCGCCGATGGCATACGCATCCGCCAGCGCCAGCGTGTTTTCTCCGTCATTGACGTAATACTCCTGCGCGCCGAAGGCCGGCACACAGGGGATCGCAGCCAGCATGACGGCGGCAAGCAGCGCCGTTATCACTCGTTTCAGGCTTGATTTCATAGCGCACCTCGCTGTTTCGTGAGAGTGGTCATACGCAAAATATGACACTTTATTATAATGATTTTCTGCGCATTATGCAAGTGCTTTTCCATGGCAAAACGCCCCCGGAGATACCGGGGGCGTTACAGGTATGCAAATTAAAAATGCAGGAACATTTTCGCAATGGAGAAATAGATCAGCAGCGACACGGCGTCCGTGATCGTCGAAATGAGCGGACTTGCCATGACGGCCGGGTCGACGCCGATCTTTTCCGCGATCATCGGCAGCAAACTGCCCACGGCCTTTGCGAACATGACCACAAACACGATCGTGCAGCAAACGGTCGCCGCGACCGGCATCGTGACGGCGGTGTTGCCCAGCAGCAGCCGGTCAACGAGCAGCATCTTGATAAAGTTGGCCGCCGCCAGCGAGACGCCGCACAAAAACGCAACGCGCAGCTCCTTCCAGATCACGCGCAGCGCGTCCGACGGAGAGGTATCGCCCAGCGACAGGCTGCGGATGATCGCCGTGGATGACTGGCTGCCGGAGTTGCCGCCCGTGCCCATGAGCATGGGCATGAACGACGCAAGCGCGACCTGCGTCGCCAGTGCGTCCTCAAAGTGCGTGACGATCATGCCGGTGAACGTCGCCGAGAGCATGAGGAACATCAGCCACGGGATGCGGTTTTTCCAGATATCCACGACGCTCGTGCGGGAGTAGGGCTTATCGGACGGCGTGATACCGGCCATCTTTTCGATGTCTTCCGTCGTCTCCTGCTCCATGACGTCGATGATATCGTCGACCGTGACGATACCGACGAGACAGCCTTCCTTATCCACGACCGGGATCGCGATCAGGTCGTAGTTGGAGATCATCTCCGAGACCTCTTCCTGGTCGTCGGTCGTGGAGGCATAGATGACGTTCGTGTCCATAATGTCTTCCAGGATCACATCATCGTCCGACAGCAGCAGATCCTTGACGGTGACAACGCCTTCGAGCTTGCGCTTGGCGGACGTGACATAGCAGACGTAGATTGTCTCCTTATCCTCGCCAATCTTGCGGATGCGGGCGAACGCCTCGCGCACGCTCATGTATTTTTTCAGGTCCACAAACTCGGCCGTCATGATGCTGCCGGCAGAATTCTCGGGATATTTCAGGTACTGGTTGATGAGGTTGCGCGTGGCAGGCGTCGCCGTGCGCATGACACGCTTGACCACATTGGCCGGCAGCTCCTCCATCATGTCGACGGCGTCGTCAACATACAGCTCTTCGATGATGCCGGCAAGCTCCGTATCGGTGATGGAGTTGATGATCGTCTCCTGCTCCTCGACCTCGAGGTTGGCGAACACGGCCGCCGCGATCTCCTTGGACAGGATACGGAACACCATGGCCATCCGCTGCGGGTTATCCTCCCACAGCTCGCCGAGGAACTCGGAAATGTCAAACTCGTTCATCTCGCCGAGCTTTTGGCTCAGCGCCTTCATCCGGTGCTGATCGAGAAGTGCAAAGAGCTCGTCGTGCAGTGCCTCGTAATCTTCGTATTCCCGATTCTGATCGTCCATCTCTCTGCCCCTCCTTTCCGTCCGGTCTCAAAGCATCAACCGTTCAGGCATTCTTTCTGGCTACAGCTCAGGCTGTCAATGGAAACGCCCATAGCCTTGAGCTTGCGGCGCGCAATGTTGTCATCGATTTCCGCAGGGACCGACACGACGCCCGGTTTCAGCTGGCCACGCGTGCGCACCAGATACTCCGCGCTCATGGCCTGCACGGCAAAGCTCATGTCCATGATCTCCGCCGGGTGGCCGTCGCCGGCCGCCAGATTGACCAGCCGCCCCTGCGCAATGACATAGATCGTCTTGCCGTTCGGCAGACGGTAAGCATCAATATTGTGCCGCGCCTCATAGATTTCATCCGCGCAGCGGTCGAGCGCCTCCATGTCGATCTCGACATTGAAGTGTCCGGCGTTGGAGACGATCGCGCCGTCCTTCATCCGCTCGCAGTGCTCGAGCGTAATGACGTCTTTGCAGCCCGTGACGGACACGAAAATGTCGCCGATGGCGGCGGCATCCATCATCGGCATGACCTCGTAGCCGTCCATAACGGCCTCGAGCGCCCGGATGGGGTCAACTTCTGTCACGATGACTTTCGCGCCGAGGCCCTTGGCGCGCAGGGCCACGCCCTTGCCGCACCAGCCATAGCCGCTCACGACGACGTACTTACCGGCCACGACGAGGTTCGTCGTGCGCATGATGCCGTCCCACACAGACTGACCCGTACCGTAGCGGTTATCGAACAGGTGCTTGCAGTCGGCGTCATTGACCATGATCATCGGGAAACGCAGCGTTCCGGCACGGTCCATGATCCGCAGGCGGTGGATGCCGGTCGTCGTCTCCTCACAGCCGCCGATGACCTGCGGAATAAGATCCGTGAACTCCGTGTGCATCAGGTGCACAAGATCGCCGCCGTCGTCAATGATGATGTTCGGCCCGACGGAGAGCACGCTGCGCAGGTGCGCCTGGTATTCTTCGTCCGTGCAGCCGTAGACCGCGTGCACGTCCATGCCCTTCGCCGCCAGCGCTGCGGCAACGTCGTCCTGCGTAGACAGCGGGTTGGACCCGGTGACGTGCATCTCCGCGCCGCCCATCTCGAGCACGCGGCACAGGTAGGCCGTCTTGGCCTCCAGATGCACGGAGAGCGCGATCTTCAGGCCGGCAAACGGCTTTTCGCGCGCAAAATCGCTGCCGATATCGCGCAAAACAGGCATATGTGCTTCCACCCAGCGGATCTTCCGCTCACCGGATGGCGCCAGGTTCAGGTCCTTGATCGTGCTCATAAAGTAACCTCCCGCTGTAAAAATCGTTTCAGGCGCTTTATTTTAACACTTTCGTCAAGCGTTGACAACCGGTTTTTCCGCAGAAAACGACCCGGAGGATGCATATCCCTCCGGGTCGCAGGAGATTCGTACCATTACCAGCCGCAGTACAGGCAGTATCCGATGCCCGCCGCCAGCACGCCGGCGACGGAACACAGCCAGATCAGCAGACCGGTATAGGATTTTTGCCGCGGCCGTGGCGTGGGCGCTGCCGGTACATGTCCGACGGCATCGCGTGCCTGCTGCACCAGATCCGCCGCCGTGACGCCGCCGCTGGCGGCATCATCGCGCACGATGTAAATGATCTGCTCGAACAGCGGGCTTTCGGCTGCATCGACTACGACGACGCGGCGCGAAACGCCGTGGGCGAAGGCGATCTCGTCCGCGTCAGCCGGCAGCGGGAGCGGCTGCACGGCGTCCGGTCTGCGGATGGGCTTGTTTTTTCGTTTCATCAGCTGCGCACCTCCACTTTTACCGCCAGGGCGGTCATGTCGTCGCTGCGTCCGTATTCGCGGATCGCCGCGCGCACGACGCTGCCCGCCAGCGTTTTCATATCACGGTCGTCCGAATCGCTCAGCAGCCTGCGCAGCCACTCGTCGCGGCCGTCGGAGACAACGCCGTCGCTTGCGATCACGGCCACGCTGCCGGGCTTGAGATGCATGTGCAGCTCGTCCGGCGCTTTGCCGCTCTCCTGCTCGAGGCCGGGCGCGAAGGACGTGCAGCGCAGTTTTTTGAGCGCGCCGCCGGACTTGACATACGTCGGCGCAGCGCCGTACTTATAAAAATCCGCCTCACCGGTGAAGAGATTCATGCACATGAGATCCACGGTGGCATAGCCCCAGTTCTCCCCGTCGCGCAGGAGCATGGCGGAGTTGAGCAGCTTCATCGCCAGCGCCGGGCTGACGCCGGAGCGCAAAAATTCCTCCAGCATGCCGACCGTGCTGATGCTGCCGTCGGCCGCCGTCTCGCCGCAGCCCATGCCGTCGGACAGGATCACGCACAGCTGCCCCGCGTCTGTCTTGAAATACGTGCCGCGGTCGCCGGAGACTGTCTCCCCCTTCTTGCGCATGGACGCAATGCCAACGGAGACGGCCAGCGGCTCTGCCTCGAGCAGGAGCAGGCTGTCGTCACGCGCGGCGTTTTCCGGCATGCACAGGCGCACGCCCAGCGTTGCCGAGAGCTTGTCCAGATAGTCCGGCAGTTCCAGCAGCGGGCGCAGATAGCGGCTGTCGATCGTCACGCGCAGGCGGCCCGTGCTCTCGCGGAACACAGCTGCGTCCGCTTCCACACCGATGGTGCGAAGCCAGCGGATCAGGCGCTGCTCCGCCAGTGGGTCAGCGCCGTAGCTGCTGTCGAGCTCACGGGAAACATTTGTGAGCACCTGCGCAAAGTCGGCATACTGCTCCCAGAGCACGGTGCGGTTTTCCTGCAGCGTTTCCTGCATCCGCTGCCGGTAGGCACGCAGGCGCAGCTCGCCGTTGACGACCTCGGTATACTCGTGCAGATGGACACAGCGGTCACGAAAGTACGGCGGGAAATCCTCCGGCAGCAGCCGGCCGCGCGCCTGAATGCGGCGCGTAACATCGTTCATAATGTTGAGTGTATCAAGCGCCCGGCGCGTCCAGCACTCCTGCTGCAGCTTGCACCGGTAGCAGACGCGGTCGGCCGCGCGGTCAAAGACTTTCGCCACATCAGCATCATTCTCTGCCGTACTTGCAGCCTGACATGCCGTGTCATGCAGCTGCTGATACGCATGCGCCACGCCGCCGACGCGCCCCGCGACATAGCGGCGCAGACCGGACTCCCCGCTCCCGCCGCGCAGCGGCTGCAAAAACGCGCCGACCGCCACCACGAACTTCTTCGGGATCACCAGATATGCGCCCATGGCAAGCGCCAGCTCCACGCCCGCGCCGATGCGCAGCTCCGGAAGCGGGATGCAAAACAGCGTCAGCAGGTACGCCGCCGCGAATATGAGCAGATAAAACCCACGCCGATGCTTGCAAAACTGCCCGGACAGCAGCCCGGCAGCGGCATAGACGACCGAGAACAGGGCGCCCGCACCGGCGGCCACGTCCATGGCGATGCCGAGGATCAGCCCGGCCGATGCCCCGCACAGCGCGCCGCCCGTCCCGCTGAGGATGAGCAGAATGAGCACCGAGAGCGCCCGGCCGACCGACAGCGTGTCGAACAGCAGCAGATTGTTCACGCCCATGAGCAGACACGCCAGCAGAAACACGGCCGAGACATTGCGGCAGATCTCCGCATTGACCGTGCGCGGCTCCTGCGCGCGCAGCAGATCGTCAAATCCATAGGCCGATGCGGCGCACAGCAGCAAAAACAGTACCATACGAGACACCAGCAGCAGCGACAGGCCGCCCGTGAGCAGGCACAGCACCAGCCGCGTCAGTATGTAAGCCGCCGCGGAGACGGCCGACGGATACCAGCGCGTCTGCACAAACGGATGACTGCGCAGAAAATATGCCGTCAGAAAAATCAGGCAGCAGCCGGCGGCGAGCTGCGTGCCGGTCGCAACGCCGAAGGCCGCAAAGTAGCCGAGCGCGCAGCCGGCAAGGCACAGCGCACCGCCGGAGCCATACCCCATCGCCGCCAGGAACGCCAGACCGAACGGCGCCGGCGACCCGGCGATATGCGCCGTTGACAGGATCAGCCCGAGCGCAAAGCTGACGAGCATACCGACCCATTTGGCATTTTCACTTGCCGGCAGCAGCCCGATCGGGCTCGGCAAGGCGCCGGGTGCACGCACCGGCCGGTCGTGTCCCGCGATCTTGACATTCATAACGGTTCCTCCTGACGCAAAACAGTTTACATAAATTATAGATTTTCATTGTTATGAAAACTGTCATTCCCCGCTGTCGCAGAAAATGTCTTTGCGCAGGAATCGTTTGCTTTTGGGCGCAAAAAAGCTGCCGGCCGCAAACCGACAGCTTTTGATGAAATTCCGTTTTAATCGCGTGGGCTCAGTCCTTATTGTCCGCCGGGTACAGGAGGTGCTCACCGATGCGGAACACGTCGCCGGCGCCCACGGTCAGGATAATGTCGCCCGGGCGGGCAATGCGGCGCAGCTCGGCCTCGATCTCCGCAAACGTCGGGTAAAACTTCGCGCCCGGGATCTGCGCGGCCAGATCGGCAGAAGAAATGCCGATGGTGTTTTTCTCGCGCGCAGCATAGATCTCCGCCAGATAGACGATCGTCGGGCGGCGCAGCTGCTCCACAAAATCATTGAAGAGCTTTGCCGTGCGGCTGTAGGTGTGCGGCTGGAACACGACGATCGTGCGCTGATAGTCGAGCGTATCCACCGCATCGAGCAGCGCGCGCAGCTCACTCGGGTGGTGCGCATAATCGTCATACAGATCCGCGCCCTGGAACTTGCCCTTATAATCAAACCGCCGGCCCGCGCCTTCAAAGCCGGCAAGACCGTACTTGACGGCATTGGGGCTGACGCCGAGCACAATGGCCGCAGCCGTGGCAGCGAGCGCGTTGCGCACATTGTGGATGCCGGGAACATGGAGCGTCACATGGGCAAACAGATTTCCCCGGTGATAAATATCAAACTCGGACGAAGAGCCGCGGTGTATGATGTTCTCCGCATACACGTCCGCCTTCGGGCTAAGACCGAAGGTGACGACCTTGCGCTCGATCCCGCGCAGCGCATCCATGGTATTGACATCGTCACAGTTTGCGATCACGGTGCCGGTCTCGGCCGGAACGCGCTCGGCAAACTGGCGGAACGAGTGCTTGATGTCCTCGATGTCCTTGAAAAAGTCCAGATGATCCGCCTCGATGTTCAAAATCACGGCGATCGTCGGATTCAGCGAAAGGAACGAGTTATAGTACTCGCACGACTCCATGATGATCGTATTGCCCTTGCCGACACGGTGGCAGGCGTGCAGCAGCGGAAGCGTGCCGCCGATCATGACGGTCGGGTCTTTTTCCGCCGCCATCATGATGTGCGTGCACATGGACGTCGTCGTCGTCTTGCCGTGTGTGCCGGAAATACACAGCGCATTCGGGTAGCCGCGCATGAGCGCGCCCCATGCCTGCGTCCGCTCAAAGACCGGGATGCCGCGGCGGTGCGCCTCGTGCACCTCCGGATTGTCGTCATGAACGGCGGCCGTGCGGATCACGAACTCGATATCATCCGTAACGTTGGCGGCGCTGTGGCCGATGTGGATCGGAATGCCGCGCTCGCGCAGCGTGAGCGTATTGTCGCTCTCGCTCATGTCCGAGCCGCGGATGTCCAGCCCCGCATCATGCAGCACCTCTGCCAGCGGCGACATGGACACGCCGCCGATACCGATCAGCAGCCCGGTTTTCCCGGGAACCAGATAATCCTGAAAATCCATTCAAAGCACCAAATTTCATTCAAAATATTGTAATGTCCGGCGCAGCGGGATCGCCCAACGCCGCGCGAACTGGTTACAGACAGGTTACAGTTGTTATTTTCATACCGGGGTATTATAATACGTTTGACGCTACATTACAATATATTTTTTGCCGAACCGGCCGCAAAAAGCCGGTTCATCCAAGGGAAAAGGAGCCAGAGCGCATGAACGAAGCCTGGAAAGAACTCAAGCAGGAGTGCGCGCAGTGCCGGCGCTGCGGTCTCGGTGAGACGCGGCATCACCTCGTATTCGGTGACGGCGCCGAGGATGCGCGCATCATGCTCATCGGCGAAGGCCCCGGCGAACAGGAAGACCTGCAGGGGCTGCCGTTTGTCGGGCCGGCCGGCAAGCTGCTCGATGATATGCTCGAAATGATCTATCTCGACCGGACGAAGGTCTACATCGCCAACATCGTCAAGTGCCGCCCGCCGCACAACCGTGACCCGCAGTTCGTGGAGCAGAAATGCTGCGGCGAATGGCTGCAGCGGCAGATCGCGCTCGTCGACCCGGCGATCATCGTCTGCCTCGGCCGGATCGCTGCGACCGCACTCATCAAAGACCCGTTTCGCATCACGCGCGAGCATGGGCAGTGGTTTGATGTCAATGGCCGGCGCTGTATGGCGATCTATCACCCCTCCGCCCTGCTGCGCGACCCGAGCAAGCGGCCGGAGACGTTCGTCGATCTCAAAGCGCTGCAGCGGGAGATCTATACGCGCTGCCCGGAGGTGTACCCCGATGCCTGACGCACGCATCCGCCGCGCAGCCGCGGCCGACCTGCCGGTGCTGACCCGGCTCTGGCAGACCGCCTTCGGCGATCCGCCGGAGCTGATCGGCGCATTTTATCATCGCTTTCCGCCGCAAGCGGCCGCCTGGGTCGTTGAGGTAAACGGAACTGTTGTCACGGCAGCGCATCTGCTGGGCGGCCGGCTGCATACGGCTGACGGGACCACTCTCCCCTGCGCCTATGTCTATGCGGTCTCTACCGATCCGGCGCAGCAGGGACACGGCTATGCGTCGGCACTGATGCGCCGCTTTGCCGCCGAAGCGGACGCGAACGGCTGCGTGCTCTATACGCTCCCGGCAGAAGCGTCCCTGTACGCATGGTATCGGTCGGTCATGGGTACCACACAGACTGCCCGCGGTGCGCGGCTGCGCATCGCACGAGCACCGGATATGCAGCGCCCGCCGGTCATCGAGCGGGTCAGCGCGCAGGAGTACGCCGCATTGCGGGAGCAGGCACTGCGCGGCCGCGCGCACGTGGAACTGTCTGCTGCGCTGCTGGCATTTCAGGCAGATCTCTGCGATCTGTGCGGCGGCGCGCTGGTGCGCATCGCCAGCGGGTGTGCCGTTGCGGAGCGGGACGGGGCGCAGCTGCTCATAAAGGAGCTGCTGGGTACGGACGTTTTGCCGGCCGTTCAGGCACTGCTTGCAGGCTTCGGCGCACAGGAGGCGCAGCTGTGTGTTCAGCGGCCCGACGGCGCACAGACGCTGGCTGCTTACCGCCCGCTTTCCTGTGTGGCTCCGGATGTGCTCTGGGGACTTTATCTGGACTGAGTGAAAGTTTCATAAATTAGAAATACTTTTTGCCTTGCTTCTGTAATATTGTCCCGGTAACATTCTCTATCGAAGCAAGCAATCCGATTTCATTTTATCCTCACCCCCTCAACAAAACAAAGCGAAACAGCGCAGAAGTGTTCTTCTGCGCTGTTTCGCTTTTGCGGGGAAAAAATATTTCTTTTCGGACACCATGCGGAAGCGTGTCCGGTTACTGAACAAATTCCACAAATAATGTGAAAAAATCATTGAAAAACAGCAAAATTTTGAACAAAAGAAATCCCCTTCGGGCGGATATTTTGTTTGACAATTAACAACAAATCCGCTATACTTCAGGTGTATGAGTAGATATCCACATCGGCAAAGCTGTCTGGGAATCGCGCATATATCCAAGCATTTTTGTCGGGTTTTCATAAACCGGAATGTCAAATCATACAAAGTCTGTTGTTGAATGCGAAAAATTTTAAGGGGGCTTGCACATGAGAGACTTGAAACACCTGATCGCATTTGAAAACCTGCTCCAGGAGGCCAACAACGAGTTGGTCCGGCAAGGAAAGGCAGACGGCAAGAGAGCACTGGGTTACACCTGCTACTTCATGCCGGAAGTTCTGCTTGACCTGCCCGGCTGCTTTGCAGTCCGTCTGAGAGCGCCGAAATGCACTTCTCCGGACATGGCTACATATTACATGTCCAGCCGTACCTGCCATTACGGCCGCAGCCTCTTCGAGCGTGCGCTCGAAGGCGGCTACAACTTCCTGGACGCTGATTTCGGCACCGAGACCTGCACGGTTACCTGCCGCTTCCAGGAGCACCTTGGCTACATGGACGTCATCCAGAATCCGGACTTCTTCGTGACGTTCACCGACGTGCCGTTCAAGAGAAACCAGAACAGCATCGAGCATTATGAAGGCCAGCTGCAGGCCCACGTCCTCGATCCGCTGCATGAGAAATTCGGCATCGACATCTCCGACGAGGCCCTCATGAAGGCCATTGACCTGCACAACGAGATCAGCGCGGTCATCAACGAGATCGGCGATTACCGCAAGCTCGATAACCCGACCATCACGGGCTATGAGTTCCAGGTCATCCAGCTCTGCTCGCTGGTCTGCCCGAAGGAACTGATCCTCCCGATGCTCAAGGAAACGGCCAAAGAGCTCAAGACCCGCAAGCCCGACAAGAAGAGTCCATTCCGCTGCAAGGTCGTTCTGGCCGGCTCCGAGAACGACGACCCCGAGTTCACTAAGCTGATCGAAGGCTGCGGCGCCGAAGTCGTCTGCGACCGTCACTGCTACGGTGCTGTGGAGTCCCGTGCTCCCATCGTGGTCAAGGACGGCGAGAAGCCGCTGACCGCGATCGCCCGCCACTATCTCGAGACCAGCAACTGCCCGCGCTTCATGCCGCAGGATATCATGCGCGAGCGCAAGCAGCGTCTGGCCGACCTCGCCAAGGAATACAAGGCCGACGGCATCATCGTTGCCTCCAACAAGTTCTGCGAATACTGGAGCTACGAGCGCACGATCGACACCATCGTCATGCCGCGTGACTTTGGCTACCCGGTCTGCTCCATCGAAAAGGAATACATCAACGGCGCCTCCGGCCAGCTGCGTACCCGCTTCCAGGCCTTCGTCGAGAGCATCGAAATCAAGAAGATTCAGGAGGGCAAATAATGAAATACGATATGAAAGCACTTGCCCATGATTTCTGGTACGGCAAGCCCCATCAGGAGCGCCGTCTGGGCGATCTCTACATTGACAAGACCGGTCTGTACAAGCACAGAGAGTGGCGTGGCTTCCCCGACACCATGTACTACTTCTATAACATCTGGCTGTACAACTACGCGCACATGGTCATGGACGTTGTCCGCTACGGCGGCCTCATCAACTTTGCCAAGGGCGTGTGGCGCTACCGCTGGGTCGGCCAGACCTACCTGCCGGTTCTGCACTGGTTCGACCGCGGCATGGAAGGCATGCGTGGCGAGGGCCTGAAGGCCTCCGCGTGGCACTACCGCGGCATGGTCAACGCGACCATCTTCCAGTTCCAGCGCATGTTCTCCTCCGACGCCAACCTCCGCGGCGGCAAGAAGAACTACAGATGGCATCACAACGTTGCCCACAACGAGACCGTCTGGGGCGGCGTGTTCTATCCCTGGCACGGCAAGCTGACGAACGTCCCGATGGAGATGATCCCGTACTTCGTCACCTGCCACGTCAACAGCCACACCGTTCTCAACTACATCGACGCGGTGCAGTCCATCGGCCTGCCGGGCGATCCGTGCCCGATGTGCCAGGCGGAGGCCGGCCTGTTCGTCCTCGACGACATGCCCGATTACGCGCCGATCGTTGTCACCTCCAACGAGGCCTGCGACGCTTCCGTCGCCACCTCCATCCTGCAGGACTGGTTCCTCGACAAGCCGCTGTTCGCCATGCCGCAGCCGATGCAGTTTGACGATCCGCTGCTCAAGAAGCATTGCCGCGACGAGATCGAGCAGTGCTGGAAGTTTGTCGAAGAGCAGACCGGCATCCCGTTTGACTGGAATTCCCTGGTCAAGTGCATCGAGTCCCAGAACGAGCTGATGAAGTTCGAGTGGGAGAAGTGGGATGTCGCCGCCAAGACCAACTACTACCCGGTCAACGGCGTTGCGCAGGCTCTGTACCGTATCTACCAGTCTCAGTTCGGCGATCTGCCGGTCTGGCATGAGGTCGACGGCCACGTCCGCAAGATCCTCAATAAGTGCGTCAGAAAGAAGATCAACAGCTTCCCGGAGACCCGCCACAGAGTGCTGGCATGGTCCTGCGCGCCGCTGTACTACTCCAACTGGTGCACCTGGGCGTATAACTGCTGGGGTCTGAACACCGTCATGAACATGGACTCTCTGATGTTCAACATGACCATCCGCACCGACAGCTATGACCACTGCCTGGACGACATGGCACAGTATCACATGTGGGCTCCGATGCGCCGTATGGCCGTCGGCGGCCTGCACCACATCTTTGAGTGCTGGAAGTACATGGAGGAGTTCAACTGCGACATGGTCATGATGTACGATCAGCTGCAGTGCAAGGGCATGCAGGGTGTGCACGGCCTGTTCGAGGACGAGTTCCGTGATAGAAACATCCATGCTATCTGGATGCCGCACGCGCTGCCTGACAGCCGCACCGTGTCCCGCATGGAGATCCGTCAGATCATCAACGACTACATGACAACCGTCATGCACGAGGAAGCCCTCGACCCGACCCTGCTCGAGTTCGACGACTCCATGACTTGGTAATTAGAAGGAGGAAACGAAATGAAAGCAAAAATTCTGAAAGCTCTTCTCATGGCGCTTGGCGTCAACGCCGCGCTGTTTGCCGTTTTCTTCTTTGACCTCGACGGCAAGCTGCTGTTCTACGTGGTCGAGCCCACCCTCAAAAAGCATTACGACAACATGCCGCGCCGCGACATGACCAAGATGCCGTATGAGATGAACAAGCCGAACTACGAGTACAACGTCTGATCACCTTACAATCTAAAAACATAGAATAGATATAACAGGAGGAGAAGTAATACTATGAAATACTTTGGCGGATGCGACGTAGGTTCCACCTACACGAA
>ERZ1504840.356-NODE-356-length-14525-cov-3.351624_pt1 | contig 14525 bp, 7 predicted proteins | sample MGYA00572104_ERZ1504840 | MGnify/ENA primary metagenome ERZ1504840 (study PRJEB39906, sample SAMEA3182061) | gut metagenome | biome: human; feature: gut; material: Stool; isolation source: human stools | place: Canada | collected 2013-01-14 ...
GCTGAGAACACTACGGAAAATGCCTTTTAAGTCTTTGCAGAATTCTTGTGTGAATATTGAAAAAATGAATATCTTTGAAATATTCATTCGAATTTTCGTAAACGAGGTTTTCTTCATTGTGAAGCGTGGTCTCAAATGCAGTTATGAAGCAATTGCAGAGAACACAACATTTTTTAAGGGAAAGATACTGTTTTCAAAGCAGGTCAAGTTGAACTGTTTTCACAAAGAGCGCAACTATGTTGAATATGACGCATTTACAGCCAACCGTCCGGAAAATAAATTGTTGAAAGCAACATTGATTTATCTCTGCAAAAGGACTACATCTTCAAAAAACAGAAGCGATATAAAAAGTTTGCTGAGTGTATTTTCAAATGTGGAGGCTTCTACTGACTATAAAGGGGATTTTGCTAAGTATATTAGTGATCGAAACATGAAGGATTACAATACCGCATTGATGTGGTGTCGAGTATTCCTGTCGGGCAAGAGTTTTACTTCTTTTGCTGGATCAGAAATAGCGCTTGCACTGCTATTCCCAATGGAAACACTTTTTGAGAATTATGTTGCAGCTGTACTGAGAAAGAAACTTTCTGGAAGTGGCTTTACAGTTTCAGTTCAGGACAAAACCTACCATCTATTCGATGAGCCAGGTAAGAAATTTCTGATGAAACCGGATATTGTGGTTAGACGTAAATCTGACGGAGTTTCTTTTGTGTTGGATACCAAGTGGAAAATTCTTGATGCTGGCAAAGTGAACTACGGTATTACTCAGGCTGATATGTACCAGATGTTTGCCTACCAGAAGAAATATGGGGCGGAACGCGTTATTCTGCTTTATCCTGAAACAGAGAAAATATCTCTGGAGGACAATATCGAATTTAGATCAGATGATGATGTAGTTGTTCGAGTTCAATTCATTGATTTGTTTAACGTAACAAACAGTATTGCAGAGGTTATACAACAATTTGATGTAATAGCAGTTTAATCATTTGGCAACAAAGATGTGTTCTTTTTGCGTTTCTTCGCAGCTATCATTGCGAATCAGCGAACGGATTTATTAATCATTCACCTCGGACGAGTTTGAAAGATGGGTAACATGAAGGGAACGTTATTTAGACGGTCTCTTCTATTTCATTTTAAGAGTACGACAAAGGAATAGAGTAAATTTATCTTTCGATCATTTTGCTCACGATGATCCTGTTGAGAAATGTTTTCCCGGAACCTTGCTATTTCTCTATTTTTACAAAAACGGGCGGTCTTGCCGTTTTCATGCCGAGATATTATAAATACCCCAAAGCGTTGTCATGTTACTAAAACCTTATCTGGACGATGAGGTGTAGACCAACTTTATCGCCGAATGAAACTGTATGTAATGAATCAATCTGAGTTAAATCCATAAAGATGCTTCCGGGCTAACCTTCTTCATCATCCCCGTGGTTGAGGATGAAGTTCAGGTCGTCAATGCCCAGGCTGGAGGTAAACCCTTCGTCACCCAGCACGTTGGCGACGAGCTGGTTTTTCTGATGCTGGAGAATGCGGATTTTTTCTTCCACGGAATCCTTCGTCAGAAGGCGGTAGGCGATCACCTTGTTTTTCTGGCCGATGCGGTGCGTACGGTCGATGGCCTGGCTTTCTACGGCCGGGTTCCACCACGGGTCATACAGAACGACATAGGAGGCGGAAGTAAGGTTGAGGCCGGCACCGCCGGCTTTCAGGGAAAGCAGGAAGACGGAGGGGTCCTTGGTCGTCTGGAATTTTTCAATTTCTCCGCGGCGGTCCTTGGTCTGGCCGGTAAGATAGTTAAGCGGCCTGTTTTCCGCTTCCAGCCTGTTCTTGATGATTTCCAGCATGGAAACGAACTGGGAGAAGACGAGCACTTTGTGCCCTTCTTCCCGGAGCTGGTCCAGCAGGTAGAAGAGGGCTGTCATTTTGGCACTGTCTTCCTTGGCGTATTTGGGATCCACCAGGCCGGGGTGGCAACAGATCTGACGCAGGCGCATCAGGCCCTGCAAAATGGCGAAACTGTTCTTTTTGACGGATTCGTCCGAATCCAGGCCGAGCAGGGCCTGCTGTATGCGGCGGAGTTCCGCCTTGTACAGCTGGCTCTGGATGCCTTCCATTTTGGCGTACACTTCTTCTTCCGTCCTGGGAGGCAGGTCTTTTGCCACCTGGGATTTGGTGCGGCGCAGCAGGAATGGTTTCAGGCGCGCGGCCAGGCGGTTCTGGCTCTGCGGGTCCTTGCGCTTGTCAAAGCGCTTCTTGAAGTAGGAGCGGGAACCGAGGACTCCGGGCATGGAGAAGGCCATGAGGGACCACATGTCCAGCAGGCGGTTTTCAATGGGTGTGCCGGAGAGAACGAGACGGTTGTAGGAAACGATTTCCCGTGCCGCCTTGGCTGCCTTGGAATCCGGGTTTTTGATCTGCTGGCCTTCGTCCAGAATAACCGTAAGCCATTTGATTTGGTTCAGGGTTTCCCCGCAGACGCGGAGCTGGGCGTAGTTGACCACGACCATGTCGTAATTCTTCTTGATGTCTTCCAGATTGGCCTGGTCTTTGCTGCGGATGACGAGGACGCGCACGCCTGGCGCAAATTTTTCCGTTTCTCCCGCCCAGACGTCCAGCACGGATTTGGGGCAAACGATAAGAACCGGAGGGATGACGACTTTTTTCTTGGATTTGTTTTTGCGGGCGAATTCTTCACGCAGCCAGAGGACGTAAGTGATGGACTGGATCGTTTTACCCAGGCCCATGTCATCCGCCAGAATGCCGCCGAACCCGTTCGTGGCAAGGTAAGCCAGGAAATGGAACCCTTCCACCTGATACGGGCGCAGGGTGGCCTGGAGCTGGGAGGGAACATCCGGCTTGACGTCGATCTGGATTTCCGCGGTACGGTCCTTGATACGTTTCCAGGCCTTTGGATCGAACACTTCTGCGGCTTTCGGGTCCGCCAGCTGCATGGCGTGCATGCGGTGGGTTTCTCCGGAAAGATCGAAGGGGTCCAGGCCCAGGCGGGTAACGGCGTCGCGCTGGTCATTGTCCAGTTTAATTTCCAGGCGCATCCATCCTCCGTCGTCCATGCGGACGTAACCGCCTCTGGCGGCGACCAGGGCGCGGATTTGCTCCTTGGAGAGCTGGACGCCTTCCACATCAATGACGATGCGGAGGTCAAACCAGTCGATTTCCTGGTTGACTACTTCAAACCGCACGGCGGCGGCCACCGGATCCGCCAGCAGCGTCTTGAGCTTGTCGTCCATATTGACGGTCAGCTCTTTCGGAAGCTGTTTGGCCCATTCCGCGAATTTTTCGGGGAACTGGCGGGTGACGCGGGCCTTGAACGCGCCCACCTGGGGATCGTAGGAAAAGCCCATTTCTTCCAGCAGGCCGGGAATGGGATAAAGGTGCTCCCGGATGAAGCGCAGCAGAACTTTGTTCTTCATGGGCTCCTGATGGGATACGTCCCAGCCGTCCTTGCCGAGTTTTTCCGTGCGGTAGCCGGAAGCGTCCCTGGCGCTTACTTCGCAGAGCACGTGTTCCGTTTCCGCAGAGGTGAGGCCGCGGACGATTTTCATGTCAAAGGTGCCGCGCAGATCGATGTCCACCACGCGGTCTTCCATGCTGGGGGGCAGGGAAGCGCCTATTTTACGGAGGAATTCCACCCCTTCAAGGCTGTCGATGACCTGTTTGGGAATGGAGTAGCGGGGTTCCACTTCCGTGCTTTCCAGCCAGCGGGGGGGGCCGGGAAAGACGGTTTCGTCAGACTGGTACAGTTCCTGCTGCCCCGGAAGCTGCCGGACGGAGTGGGAGACGTTGATGCCGGTGGAAGTTGCAAGCTGAAGAGCGTAGCAGTCCGGTTCAATGGGATCGTCCAGGCAAATCCATTTGAGCGGTTCGTCCACCACTTTGAAATAGTTTTCATCAAGGTTCACCAGGTAGCCTTTCAGGGCGGGCTGGTGGAAAAGTTTGTTCATCAGGGCGCATGCGGCCTCCTGGTCCAGATCCAGTGTCAGGGCGTCTTCCGCACGGGCGTAGTCGGACAGGGAGACGAGCAGGATTTCCGTCTGGGCGTCCATGCGTACGGCAGCCCGTTCATGCAGATTTTCCAGATGTTCCAGATCCTGTTTTTCCCGGACGGGAATCCAGTCCTGCTTCAGGGAATGGCGGTATTCGAAATGTCCCTCGTTAATAGTGGAAACAAGCCTCATGAACAGTTCTCCGCGGGGCGGCTGCGGGGGGCGTTCATTCACGGATTGGATGCGGTCATACCAGGTGCCGACTTCACGGGAGCGCTCCCATTCATGAATCTTGCGCTGGACCTTTTCCAGATCCGTAATGGATTCCATGAATTCCGGGTAGGGCAGGCGTTTCTTGTTGAAGGCGTAAGCAATGTAATTCCAGAATTCGAGGATGTTTGTGGGAGGAACGGGCCACAATTCCAGCGGGTCATAGCTGACGATTTCCCATCGGGGATTCAGGCGCACCATATCATGGTCGTGAATCTCCTGTTCAATGGCGAAACGGCGGTAGCGCTTTTCCAGTTTGCTGACATAGTCCGCTTCCTTGTCGTCCAGTTCGCGTCCCAGTTTCTCTTCCAGAATATCCAGAAGAGGAACATCATTCAGTTCGTTCGGGGATTCCGGAAGGTCCTGGCCACGGTACATGCGCTCCAGCATGGCGGCATACATGGCCGCTCCGGCCAGATCCTCGTCTTCCGTGGAACATGCTCCGAACCACCTGTTGCCCTGAAGGCGCAGATTCACGCGGTGCACGCCGTATGTGTCTTCCACTCGGCCCTGAATATATAAATGATTGCCAAAAATTTGCGTGACTGCGCCATCTTTCTGGAGCTTCTCGCCGCGCAGCCGGATTTCTTCCGGAAAGGCATTGAGAAAGTTCAGAGTAGCCCTGTCCGGGTTAAGTGCCATGCTCATAATATCAGACTGTCATATAAAAATTGGAAACAAGCGTTCCCTGTCAAGGGACGCTACAGGTCTATGCACTTTACTATGGCACAAAAAGCGGATTAGAGCAACTATTCTCTGAAAATAATTCCAAAGGTTGTTTGTGATGATGTTTACGATGTTGAATGACAAATTGTTATGTCTATATGAAGAAGGCCGGTTTTTGAAGAAAACGAACATATTTTATCATCTTGGAAAGAAAGGATGTCAGTTTTGCGTAACATGGTTCTTGACAGGTTCGCCGTAAAAGCGTCTTTTATGCCTGAAATTTTATGTCCTCTGCATCACTTCTACAGTTACTGGCGACTCAAGCCCGCTTGAGCGATGGCGAATTGGCCGAACGTCTTGACATGACTGAAGAAGCCGTGCGAGCCCAGCGGGAACAGTGGGAGAAGGAAGGCGTCATCCTCGGATACCAGGCCGTGGTGAATGAGGAATATGAACACGACAGCAAGGTGGCGGCCTTCATTGAAGTGAAAATGACGCCTGAACTCGACGGTGGTTTTGACCGCCTGGCCATGCGCATTTCACGGTTCGACGAAGTCTCCTCCTGCTATCTGGCAAGCGGCGGTTTTGACCTGCTGGTGCTGGTGGAAGGAAAAAGCATGCGGGAGATTGCCCGGTTTGTGGCGGAAAAACTCTCTACGCTGGAAGGGGTGTTGTCCACTTCCACACACTTCCATCTGAAAACCTACAAGAAAAACGGTTGTGTGTTTGAAGCTCCCGTGCAGACAGAACGCCTGGCTGTCGCTCCGTAATTCTCTGCCGTTAAGAAAGGAATGATCATGAATTGGCAGAACAAAATAGCGGAGCAGGTAAGCTCCATACCCCGTTCCGGCATCCGGGAATTTTTTGACCTGGTCACGGGACGCACGGATATCATCTCCCTGGGCGTAGGGGAGCCGGACTTCGTGACGCCGTGGAACATACGGGAAGCGGCCATTTACTCCCTGGAAAAGGGGCACACCTCCTACACTTCCAACTATGGGTTGGAATCCCTGCGCCGTTCCATCGTCAAATACGTGGACGGATTCTTCCATGTCAACTACGACCCCCTGCGCGAAGTGCTGGTGACGGTAGGCGTAAGCGAAGCCATAGATCTCGCTCTCCGTGCCATTCTGAATCCGGGGGACGAGGTTCTTTATCACGAACCCTGTTATGTCTCCTATGCCCCCAGCGTCAATATGGCCTACGGCGTAGCTACCGCCGTGCCTACAAGCAAAAGGGATCTTTTCGCCCTGAACCCGGAGGTGCTGGAAGCGTCCATTACACCGCGGACCAAGGTGCTGATGCTCAACTTCCCGACGAATCCGACCGGAGCGGTGGCCCCTGTGGAAACCCTTCAGGAAATCGCCCGCATCTGCATCAGGCACGACCTCATCGTGCTGACGGATGAAATTTACAGTGAATTGCGTTATGACGGCAAGCCGCATGTTTCCATAGCTTCTCTGCCGGGGATGAAGGAGCGCACGCTCCTGCTGCACGGATTTTCCAAGGCATTCGCCATGACGGGGTTCCGGCTGGGGTATGCCTGCGGTCCGGAACCGCTTATTTCCGCCATGATGAAAATTCATCAGTATTCCATGCTCTGCGCCCCCATTACTTCCCAGAAGGCGGCCATTGAAGCATTGGAAAACGGGACATCCGCCATGTTGAAGATGCGGGAAAGCTACCGCCAGCGTCGGGATTACCTGGTGAAGCGCCTTAATGAAATCGGCATGGACTGCCACCTGCCCGGCGGCGCGTTCTATGTCTTCCCGGACATTTCCAGATTTGGCCTGACCAGCAAGGAGTTTGCCACCCGGCTGCTGATGGAAAAGCAGGTGGCCGCCGTACCGGGGACCGCCTTCGGCGCAAGCGGAGAAGGCTTCCTGCGCTGTTGCTATGCGACCGCCTTTGACCAGATCAAGGAGGCCTGCAACCGCATGGAACATTTCGTGGAAACTCTTTCCTGACCGGCAGTGTTCATGAACTCCGTGACGGAGGCACTGAAAACAAAGGCGTATGTGGCGCCGTTTGCGGTATTCATGGGCTTTACCCTGGTGTGGCAGTTTGGCGTTCCCGTGCTGGAATGGGACCACCCGGCCGCACCCTGGTGGAGAAGGGCGCCGGAACAATGGCTGTATCCCGTTCAGGCAATCGTTTGCTTTGCCCTGGTTTTCCGGTGGAGAAAGGCCATTGATTGGGATTGGCGGTGGAAACCCGCCGCCTGGGGAATCCTGTTCGGCGTGCTGGGTATCCTGTGCTGGCTGGCCCCGACCATGATAGCGGACCGCCTGCCCGGAGGGGCGGATGCCTGGTTTGGGCATCCCTCCTGGCCCTGGTACCGGTATCTGCTGGGAATTGACGCGCGCCCGGATGGGTTTGAGCCGGGCGTCGTCTTTCTTGCGGGTTCTTGGAGCTGGCTGGGAGCTCTGGTGCTGCGCTTTTTCCGTGCCGTGGTCGTGGTGGCTCTGGTGGAGGAACTTTTCTGGCGCGGCTATCTGATGCGCCTGATGGTGAACCCGGACCATCCCTGGAAGGTGCCGTTCGGCACCCATAGCTGGAAGGCATACTGGGTGACTACCCTCTGTTTCATGGCGGTACACCAGCCTGTGGACTATTGCGGCGCATTCGTTTACGGTTCCCTGGCGTATCTGCTTGCCGTCTGGCGGAAAAACCTGTGCGCTGTGATCATGATGCATGCGGCGGCGAATGCGTTGCTGGGATGGGCCGCTCTGGAATGGGGTAAATACGGATTATGGTGAATCCGGCATTTACAGAGAGGATTTTCTTAAGTACATAAAGCCGATGACTCCAGAGGAAGCCATAGCAATTTTATGGGATTACCATCACGTGAAGCAGGAACTGCGTCCGGCGGAACTCATATTCATTCTTGGTAGCAATGACATAAGGGTGGCGGAATATGCGGCGGAACTTTATGCCCGGAAGCTGGCTCCCCTGTTGCTGTTTTCCGGCGGAATGGGGCGTTTTACAGGGGAATGGGCCGTACCGGAAGCGGAACTTTTCGCAGAGGAGGCTATGAAAAAGGGAGTGCCGGGAGACTGCATTCTCATTGAAAACAAATCCACCAATACGGGAGAAAATGTCCGCTTTTCCCGCGCTGTCCTGGAAAAAGCCGGCATCCCGGAACCATCCAGCATCATCGCCCTTCAAAAGCCCTATATGGAACGGCGCACGCTGGCTACGCTCCAGGCCCAGTGGCCGGAAGTACGGGTGGCGGTCAGCTCCCCTCCTTTCTCGTTCAGGGAATATCTGACCAGGGAGCTCCCGCAGGATCTGGTTGTTTCCGCCATGGTGGGGGACTTTCAAAGGATACTGGAATATCCTAAACAGGGATTTTCCACGGAACAGCCTGTGCCTCCGGAGGCGATGGCGGCATTCCGCATGCTGGTGGAAGCGGGGTATGGCTCCCAGCTGCTCAAGGGTGTCCCCCTTCCTTGGAATTCTTGAGAAGACACGCTTTTTGCTTTTACTGAATGCTGATTGCGGGCATCAATACAACCCGCATAGCCAACCCAATTATATAACTTATCATGGCAGACAGAACCAACACAGACCCCGCCCGAATGGAAAAAATCGTGAGCCTCTGTAAAAGGAGGGGATTCATCTTCCAGTCAGCTGAAATTTACGGCGGTCTGAACGGTTGCTGGGACTATGGTCCCATGGGGGTGGAGCTCAAGCGCAATCTGAAAGAATACTGGTGGCGTAAAAATGTGCAGGAACGCGAGGATGTGGTCGGCATGGACGGTTCCATCCTGACGCATAACTCCGTACTGGTGGCTTCCGGCCATGTGGGCGGATTCTCCGACCCGATGTGCGATTGCCTGTTGACCAAGGAGCGTCTGCGTGCGGACCAGGTCCCGGCCCAGAGCGGCATGGGGTTTTTCTATACCGGAGCCGCCAAAAAAGACGGTTCCTGGAATATTGAAAAGAAGTACTCCGTTCTGGTGGAATCTGAAAAACAGGCGGACAAGGCCCGTAAGACCGCGGCTCAATATTATGCCCAGCTGGCCGGCAAGGATGCCTCTTACAAGGATATGGAGCTGAAAGGCGAGTGCATGGAAACCGTAACGGATTCCACCATGTACAATCCTGCTAACGGTTCTCTGCTGACGGAAGCCCGTGAGTTCAACCTCATGTTCAAGACGACCATTGGAGCTACCTCTGATGAAAACGATCCCAACGCTACGGGCTGGCTGCGCCCGGAAACGGCCCAGTCCATTTTCTGCCAGTATAAGAACATTCTGGACAGTTCCCGCGTCAAACTGCCTTTCGGAATCGCCCAGATCGGAAAATCTTTCCGCAATGAGATTAATCCGCGGAACTTCACTTTCCGTTCCCGCGAATTCGAACAAATGGAAATCGAATATTTCTGCCGGCCGGAAGACGGGCTGCGCCTGGTGGATGAATGGCTGGAACACCGTCTTTGCTTCTATGACGAAGTGGGGGTTCCGCGCGAACACATTCATATTTTGGACGTGCCGGACGGCGAACGCGCTTTCTACTCCAAGAAAACCTATGACCTGGAGTATGAATTCCCCTTCGGCATCCAGGAACTGGAGGGCATCGCCTACCGGACGGATTATGACCTGAGCTGCCATCAGAAAGGTTCCGGCCGTCCTCTGGAATACTTTGACGAAGAGACGCGGGAGAAATTCATTCCCCATGTGGTGGAGCCTTCTGCCGGTTGTGACCGCACCATTCTGGCCATTATCTGCGAAGCTTACGATGAAGAGGAACTGGTGGACGACAAAGGTAAAAAAGACGTCCGCACGGTGTTGCGCTTCGTGCCCCGCATGGCTCCGATCAAGGCGGCCATCTTCCCTCTGCTTAAGAAAAACGGGGAACAGGTGCGTATTGCCCGGGAAATTGAAAAGACGCTTCAGCCGTGGATGTCCGTCTTTTATGATGAAACGGGAGCCGTCGGCCGCCGTTACCGTCGTCAGGATGAAGTGGGTACTCCTTTCTGTATAACCGTGGACTTTGAAACTCTCGGGGAAAATGATGCTTCGCTCAAGGGGACGGTGACCATTCGCCACCGCGACTCCATGAAACAGGAACGTGTTGCAATTGAAGACCTGCTGCATTGGCTTATTGCCCGCATACGTTGATGTTTTTTCAGCGGCTTTGATGCCGAAATTCCTTCAGAGCCGTTCCGTTGACAGCGGAACGGCTTTTTATTTTCAAAACAGCAGTGAAAAAAGGGGGCTGAAAAACCGATACCGGGCGTGATTTTTCCAGAAGAGAGCCCGTTGTTCCGGAGTCGGTATGACTGGAGGTCTGTGCATTTTTTTGATGCTGCTATGCACGGCTGGGAATGGATATTTCTTATATGTTCACTGGAAGCATATGGAATGAAATTTCAATGAGAGTTATTGACGTCCCGCCAGCAAAAGAGGGAAAATGACGGGTGAGGCGGTTCAGGAAAAACGTCCTGATTTTTGAGCTTTTTTTTCTCCTCTGCTGTCAAAGGTTTGTACGGCATGGAATGATGCGATCAGGTAGAAAGAAGATATTAATGATGGAACATTCAGTAATTTTTCCGGACCATCGGAAGGTTTGCGCCCTGGGGCAGGGAACCTGGAAAATGGGAAAGTCAGCGTTGAGGGAAGCCGATGAAATAGATGCTTTGCGCGCCGGCATTGAGCTGGGCATGAGCGTAGTGGATACGGCGGAGATGTATGGCAACGAGGAAATGGTGGGAGCGGCAATCCGCGGTTTGCGCGACCGTGTTTTCCTGGTTACCAAGGTGTTGCCCGGCAACGCCAGCAGGACAGGAACCAAAGCGGCCTGCGAACGGAGCCTGAACAGGCTGAAGACGGATTACGTGGATTTGTTTCTGCTTCACTGGGGAGGTCCCCATCCCATTGAAGATACGGTTGCTTCAATGATTGAGCTGCAGCAGGAGGGAAAAATAAAAGCATGGGGCGTCAGCAATATGGACGTTCCGGAAATGGAGCGGTTTTACGCCGTCCCGGGAGGAGTTTCCTGCGCCGCCAACCAGATTCTTTATAATCTGGCCCATCGAGGTGTGGAGTACGATTTGCTGCCATGGTGCCGGGAACGCCACCTTCCCGTGATGGCCTATTCGCCTGCGGATGAAGGGCGGCTTTCCCGTAATCCGGTGCTGATGGAGATTGCGCAGAAGCATGAGGCCACCCCGGTGCAGATTGCCCTGGCCTGGATTTTGCGCTGCCCTGGAATGATTGCGATCCCCAAAGCCGGTTCCGTCACGCATGTGCAGGAAAATTACCGGAGTTTGTCCATCAGGCTGACTGCGGAAGATGTGGATTTGCTGGATGGGGCTTTTCCGCCCCCGGTCAGAAAGGTGCATCTGGATTCCTGGTAAACCGTGATGCCGTCCGGCAGTTGGGGAGAAGCGGGACGCGCGGATTTTCCTGCCGCATCAGAATTGTTTCAAGCCTTTCATCTGTCCGGGATGAAAGGGCGCCAGCGGGTAATTTCAATACACGCACGCCTTGTGGGTAGGGTATTGGCTTTTTGTTCATGCGGCCGGGGAATCTTCTGACGCGTTTCCGGAAGGGGACTTCCCGGTTTTTCCCTTTGAACAGAGGATGTGCCGTTTTCCGGTTCCGGCTTCTTCAGTAGGGAAGAAGATTGAATGCGGCTGAAAGAAAGCCGCCCTTCCGGGAATACGGCATTCCGGAGAGGCGGCTCCAGAGGAGGCGGGATAATAAAGCGCTACAGCGGCTGAGCGTCCGTCCTGGGTATCCAGACGGGCGTGTTCTGGAAGGTGCTGGCGTAGTACCAGGAGCCGCGTTCCGCGCGCAGGATGAGCGGGGTGGATTCCGGAAGGGTGATGAGCGCAGGGCTGTTCATGTCCGCCGCATGTCTGCCGGGCGTTTTTTGGGTAACGACCAGTAACCGATCCGCCGGAATGGATTCCGGGGTTTCCGGGTACATGATGTAGTTCATGACAGCCGCTACTGTGACCAGTCCGCTAAGGGTGGCCAGGATGGTCAGCAGGGCCCCGTGTCTGCGGGTAACGGTCAGCAGGGCCAGGAAGGTGAGCATGACGGCTCCGGACAGGATGGAGATGGGGCCGAGCGTATCATGGCGGATGTAAGTGAGCCACTGGTTTTCCGTGGTGTTGGCGGGCAGGATGGCGCCCTCCTTGCGTTCGATGAATTGCAGGTTGTATTCAGCTTCCGTGAAGTACGGGGAGAGTTCCAGAGCACGGCGGTAATTGAGAGCGGCCAGGCCGGGTTTGTTCATGCGGTAATAGGAATTGCCGATGCCGAAACAGGCGTAGGCGCGTTCTGCCTTGGAAAGGTTCATATTGCCGCTTTCCTTGCTGAAATAGTCAATGGCTTTGGCGTACTCTCCCTGTTCATAGGCTTTTACACCCAGGTTATCCGTTTCCGACGCGTTTCCGGTTGTTCCTGCCAGGGACAGGGCCAGTACGGCGGCCATCATGAGAACGGGAAGCTTGGCGATGGCTTTTTTAATAGCCTGGAGCATGTGCTGGCGTTCCGCATGCGGCAGTTCTTCCGAAGATTCCGAAGGCTTGAATGCCCTGTCGTCCCGGAGTTTAAGGATATCTTTCATTTTTTCATTCTGCTTGGAAGGTGGAATATAGGATTCAATAAAGTTGCCGGCGGCACGCAGGAATTCCGTGGAGCTTGCCTGGCGCGGAGTGGAAGCGAGCCTGCGGAAGGCTCTCATGCGTTCCCTGGCCGTGAAGCTTTCCTTCCGGATTTTCCGGATGTAGCGGATCAGAGCCATTCCCAGCAGGATGACGGCGGGGATGTAGGCCAGGAAATACCACCCCCAGTGAGCCGGGGCGGTAAGGGCGTTCATGACGGTGGCGGGCATGAGCCCGTAAATATCCGTCATTTCAGCTACCGGAATGGTGCCTGCCGGGGGAGGCGTGGCGGGAGCGGCACCTCCGGCCGCCGTTCCAGTAATGGCTGAGGCCTTCCATTCCAGGGGAATGGGGGCTGTGGTTACGGTTTTGTACTGTTGCGTGCTGGGGTCAAAAAAAGTGAGTTCAAAGGGAGGGATGGCATCCGTTTGGGCAACCGGACGCATCATTTGCTGAAATTCCACGGTTCCCTGGATGGAGCGCGTATTCTGGCCCGGGTCCAGCTTGTTGGGAGGATAGAGTTTCCAGTTGGAGGCGTCTGTGAGGGCCGGGCAGGCGATACTGTGGATATTGCCTGTTCCTGTTACCCTGATTTTAACAGTAATGGGTTCATTGGCACTGAGATCCCGCGCATCCGTGGTGGAGGAGATGCGGAAATTCCCTACGGCATTGGTGAAGGAAGAGGGAGCTCCCGGGGGGAGTTCCCGGGCTGTGATTTTCACTTCCGGAATGGCCATTTCCACCAGTACTTCCGAACGGATGAAGTTGGCGATGAGAGGGTCCGCCTCCGGCAGGGCGGCGCGTGCCGTGACAGTGCCGGACGCCGTTACCTCCCCGGCGCGCAGCGGGAACAGGGTGCTCTGGAAGGTCATGACATTCCAGTTGACGCCTTTGTAAAGTACAGAACCGCGAGGCTGGCCGCGGAGCAGTTCCACCAGCGTGGGTTCAAAGCGCCAGGTAGCCAGGTTGGAGGTGGTGATGGCGGGCGCCGTGTATTCCAGAATGTATTCCGGGGCGTAAATTTTCAGTTCGCAGCGGTCCGGCTGGTGGACATAGGGTTTCTGGTTGTCCACATGCCACAGCATGCCGTACGGGACTGCTGTGCCGTTCAGGTTCAGCGTATTCCATTTGATGGCGCTGTAAGGGTAGACAGTCAGCGTCTGGGGAAGCGTGGTATAAGTGCGGCCATTGTTGGCCTGCAGGGTCAGGGAAGGGATTTCCACGGTGCCCACTTCGTCCGGCGTTACTTCAATGGCCATCAGGAAGGCGGATTGGTTGGGAGACCCCGGCCAGCGGATGTAGTTGCCCTGGCTGACCCAGCGCAGGCTGGCGCCCTTTACCCGGGGAAGCGGGTCCTGGCGGGCGATGCTTCCGTCTGTCAGGATGATGAAGAGACGGGTTTGTTCTCCCGGCACAACGGCATCGGACAGCCAGGTGGTAACCACCTGCTGAGCCATAAGCGTGACAGTCATGCAGAAGAAAAGCGAAAGAATGGCGAGCAGTTTTTTCATCTTGTTTTGTGGGATATGTTTAAAGGGGTGGCTTCGCGGATGCGGGCGGAACGGGTTAGTAATCCTTATCCGGAGGAATTTCCGGAGAACGCTGGGGAACGGGGCAGCCGGGTTCAATGTCCCTGCGTTCCATCAGGATGGCTCTTGCTTCCCTGCGTTCCTTTTCCTCCCTGCTTTCCTTTTGTGCGGCTGCCGGAACGGGCTTGTTATCTTCCGGCTGGGGCTGCGGTTTTTCCATTCCGGACGTTTCTGGCAGCCTGTCTTTTTCCGGAGAGGAGGGAAGCCGGGCGTTTTTCATTTCATTTTCGTCCCTCTTGCCTTCCTTGGTTTCGGCGTTATCCTTGTCTTGGTCCTTGTCTTGGTCCTTGTCTTGGTCCTTGTCTTGGTCCTTGTTCTGGTCCTTGTTCTGGTCCTTGTTCTGGTCCTTGTTCTGGTCCTTGTTCTGGTCCT
>ERZ1504840.372-NODE-372-length-14221-cov-2.725187_pt1 | contig 14221 bp, 10 predicted proteins | sample MGYA00572104_ERZ1504840 | MGnify/ENA primary metagenome ERZ1504840 (study PRJEB39906, sample SAMEA3182061) | gut metagenome | biome: human; feature: gut; material: Stool; isolation source: human stools | place: Canada | collected 2013-01-14 ...
CTGACTACTTATCTGCATGGAGGAGCGTTGATTTATGGTTCACAAGAGGCGGGTTATCCCGAAGCTATCAACTTCTTTACGTATGTTCCGGTGGATTGGACGGGGAACTGTGAACTGTATCAGGAATACTGCCGTCTGATGGCTCTTTACAACGAGTATCCGGCTATCCGTAAAGGGGGATTGACAACATACCCGCAACCCGATGTGCTACTATTTGAGAAACAGGATGGTAAAGATCGTGTGTTGGTTGCTGTAAATGTACGTAATCGTGAAGTAAATGTGACGCTTCCGCAAGAGTGGAACGGACATCCAAGTAAAGATATGTATAGTGGAACAGAAGAGAAGCTGGAAGCAGAACTGAGCCTGTGCCCTTATCAGTATCGAATCTTTAAGTATTGATGAGATGATATTAGTGTTTAAAAGTATCATACTAAAACCATAATAGAATATGAAACATTCTCTTTTCATTGCCTTTTTCCTTTGCCTCGGTTCGTTCGCCTCGGCCCAGCAACTCACTTCTCCTGACGGTAACCTGTCATTGGAGTTTATGGAGCAGGCAGACGGCGTTCCGGCATACCGGCTGGACTATAAAGGCAAACCCGTTTTAACTTCCGGTCGTTTAGGTCTCCTGACGGAAGAAGCCGACCTGACCCGAGGATTCAAACAAACAAACCTTGAACGTGCTTCTGTTGATAACTACTGGAATCCCGTTTGGGGTGAGTACAACCGGGTACGGAATCATTATAACGAAATGACCGTCACCTTAGAACAACCGGAAACGGGACGTATCCTAAATATCCGTTTCCGTCTGTTCAATGATGGTCTGGGCTTTCGCTACGAACTGCCTTTGCAACGCAAGATGAACTACCTCACCGTAAAAGATGAAGTAACCGAATTCAATCTCACGGGAAATCATAAAGCCTTTTGCATCCCCGGTGACTATGATACCAACGAGTTTGCCTATACCACCGCCCCTCTATCGGACATCGCAGTGGATATGGAGAAAAGAATTGCCAAGAAATCTTATGAATCTAAAGCCGAAGGCGGCCTGACAGTGCAAACCCCGTTAATGATGAAAAGCGAAGATGGCATCTACCTGAATATCCATGAAGCCGCTTTAGTGGATTATGCCGGTATGTTGCTAAATGTAGATGATAAGCAGTTTAAACTGAGTGCCCACCTGACTCCCGATAAATTAGGTAAGAAAGGTTACTTGCAACTGCCCGTGCTGTCTCCTTGGCGTACCGTTATTGTTAGCGATGATGCCCGTGACATTCTTGCTTCTCAATTGATTTATAATCTGAACGAACCTTGCCAATATGAAGATTCCTCCTGGATTCGTCCGATGAAATTCGTCGGCGTGTGGTGGGAAATGTTCACAGGCGAAGGAAAAACCTGGGCATATAGTGATTTCTACCAGGCCAAACCCGGCATTACGGATTATGCCAAACTGAAACCCAATGGTCATCACCCCGCCAATACCGCCCATGTGAAGGAATATATCGACTTCGCCTCCGCCCATGGCATCGACGGAATACTGGTAGAAGGCTGGAACGAAGGTTGGGAAGACTGGGCTTCTTACCGGAAAGATCGTCAGTTCCTCTTCAACAAAGCCTATCCCGACTTCGACGTTAAAGAGCTGCAACGTTACGCCAAAGAAAAAGGCGTGCAAATGGTGATGCATCACGAAACAGCCGCCAATGCTGCCGACTACGAACGCCAATTGGATGAGGCCTTCCAGTTCATGGTAGACAATGGTTATCATGCTGTGAAAACCGGTTACGTAGGTTATATCATCCCCCGTAATGAATACCACTCTTCCCAATGGATGAACAACCATTACATCCATGTAGCCCGTCGCGCTGCTGATTATAAAGTAATGGTTAATAGCCACGAGGCAGTACGCCCCACAGGTTTGTGCCGTACCTATCCCAACTGGCTGGCTCAGGAATCGGCCCGTGGCGGAGAGTTCGAAACAATGGGTGGCAATGATCCCGATCATACCTGTATTCTGCCTTTTACCCGCCTGAAAGGTGGTCCGATGGACTATACCCCGGGTATTTTCGAGACAAGACTGTCTTATTACAACGGTGAGAAACCCAACGAACGTGTGCATACCACTTTGGTGAAGCAAATGGCACTCTACATGACCATGCCTTCTCCTATCCAGATGGTAGCCGACTTGCCTTCCAATTACGCCCGTTTCCCGGATGCCTTCCGATTCATTGAAGACGTTGCGGTAGATTGGGACAATAGCTGGTACCTGGAAGCTGAACCGGGAGATTATATCACCGTAGCCCGCAAGGCAAAAGGTAAAAACGAATGGTTTGTTGGCGGCATTACCGATGAGAATAGTCGTACGGCGACGATTCCTTTCTCCTGGCTTCCGGAAGGAAAACAATATATCGCTACCATTTACGAAGATGGCAAGGATGCAGATTGGGACACCAATCCCCAAAGCTATCGTATACGTAAGGTAGTAGTGACACCTAAGAGTGTACTGAAACAGAAATTAGCCGCCAGTGGTGGCGTTGCCATCAGCATCAAAGAGGCTGATAAAGCGGAGATGAAAGGTTTGAAAACCATCCGCTAAGGCATAAAGGCATTAAATGGAGATATACTCTGCATTTAATATTAAAGTTAACAATACGAATAGGGAGGCCGGGAGGTTTCCCTATTTTTTTGTGCTTTAGGGGAGCCTTTTGAGAAATTAATTCATATTGGTACAGTAATGAATAAAATGCTGAATAATACTATCTCAATTCCCCTCCTCCGACGGAGGAGGGGAATTGAGATACATTTACTTAATATTGGAATTATCATTTAACTCATATCCCGAAAAAAACGAATCGTCTTCGTTTGAAATAACATCATTGTATAAAAACAACGAAGGGCTTCCTCCCGGAACCCCTTTCGCTTGATGTTTGTTAAACTATCCTTTTTATAATAATCGTAAGAGAGAATCTTAAAGTTTGTACAAGCTCTTCTTCGGGTAATCCAGTTCCGGATTTCCTTTGTAGCCTATCTTTCCGCTGCCGCTGGTGCGTGCTTTCAGGAACTCGGTTGCAAAACATTTGATGCTGCCCGAGCCTGCTACACTGGCGGTAACGCGTTGAGCCTCGTAACCTTCTGTAAGTAAATCGCCTGATCCGGCTACGCTGTAAGTAGCTGTTTGGGTTGTACCGGTAATAGTTGCCGAGCCTGATCCGGCCACACTTGCTTCCGTGCCCGTAGCTGTTACATTTCTCAATACCATGTCACCCGATCCTGCAACGGATACTTTCAGGTTATTACAAGTAATATTATCAGCATTGATATCGCCCGATCCCGCTACAGATACTTTCATATCATTGCATTTGATGCCACTGCCTTTGATATCTCCTGAACCGGCAACATTGATTGATAAATTGTCATTAGTCTGGAGACCGTTTTTCAGGAAGACATCCCCTGAACCGGCAACAGAAATCCCATTCAGAGTTTCGGCAGATACACGTACTTCCAGTTTCTTGTAAGACACATTGACATCCTTCTTGAAACCTATATATAAGGTGTTGTCCTTTACTTTAATATCCAGCAAGTCAACAATATTGTCCGAGGTGTAGACTTCTACTTCGGGGCGTCCCGACTTTTGAGTAAACGTAACATCGGGGCTACCGGCTACACTGATTTTCTTGAAGTTATCTACCTTGATGTCCTTTGTTACGTATTTGTTGCTGGCTATCACTTTTTTACTACCCCAGTTGCCTGAACTGTAGTTCTTGCTTTGTGAGCACGCTGTTGTACTAAGGATTAAACAGATGCATGTAAGGAGGCTTGCTAACTTTTTCATAACTTTTTTAGTTTTATAATTATTCATTTATATTATTCCTGTTTATCTATTAGACGTAAGTTACTTAAAAAAGGTTGCATACTTTTTTCTCTTTTTTCAGAAACTTTTTTGGCAACGTCCGGTTGCATCTTATAGGTCAATATTCATGCCAATTTAATAAAGTGCTGATAATTAGTATGTATTCTTTTAGGACAGGTGTTCATTTTCGGACACTTGTCCGTTTTTGGGTATCTAGTCATTTGTATATTCGAACGATATTTCGTTTATTTGTCTGTTTATTCATTGGGAGGTTTTGTCGTTTTGGAAAATGTATTGGAAGATAATGAACTTGGACGCTTTCTTATTAAAGTGAATACCCGTGCGCGGCGTTTGACTTTTCGTACGCGGGAAGACGCTATCTATGGAACCATTCCGCCTGGAACTACACTTAAAGAGATAAAGAATGCGATAGAAGAACTGCGTCCCCGTTTGCGGGTGGCCCGGAAAAAATATACTCGTCCTCTGATAGACTTAAATTTTCGGATTGATACGGAGTTCTTCAAATTAAGTCTTGTAAGCGGACAGCGCGAACGTTTCCTTTCACGCTCCGAGTTGGGAGAGATGCAGATTATCTGTCCGCCGGGAGCTGATTTTACTGATGCGGAATTACAAGCATGGTTACGTAAAGTTATCGAGGAGGCTCTGCGTCGTAATGCAAAGATCATTCTTCCACCCCGTCTGTATATGCTTTCACAGAAACACAATCTGCCTTACCAAAGTGTAAAAATCAATTCCAGCAGTGGACGCTGGGGGAGTTGTTCGGCACGGCGCACAATCAACCTGTCTTACTATCTGGTTTTGTTGCCGAAACATCTGATAGACTATGTACTTCTGCACGAATTGTCTCATACTCGTGAGATGAATCACGGAGAGCGTTTCTGGGCACTTCTCGATGAATTGACGGAAGGAAAAGCCCAAGCTTTGCGGAAAGAATTGAGGCAATATCGCACGGAGTTTTAACCACTTGAAGTCGTGCCACATATTGCTACTGTACACTTACCACGACTTACCAACTCACTTACCACGACTTACCATAACTTACCGACTCACTTATCACGACTTGGATTACCTTTAAACTGTATCTGAGCCGTACTTGCTCCGTACCAACTCCGTGGTTCCTTCGGTCAGAGGTACCTCTGAGTGGAGAATGTACGGAGCAAGTACGGTGCAGATACGGTTCGGGTACGATGCGGACATGATTCTGATACAATCGGTACACGGTATAGGGGTTGTCACTGTTTTCCGTGATTGTATTTCTTTTTTGAGTTAATAAACGTAAACGCTCTTGCGGTTTGATAACAAATGTTTATTTTTGAAAAATTAAAGTAAGATGCAAGTTCAGAAGTTTAAATTATATAATTCAAGAAGTTTATGAGAAAGATTGTACTCTTAGTGTTTTGTGTGGTATATTCACTTGCCGGTTATTGCCAGAACTTTGATGAGCCGAAGGGAAAACCTACGGTATTCATTGACTATTTCAAACGATCCAGCGATGCACCGTTCTCGTGGGTAGAGGGCTTGCGTAATACGGTGATTGAGGGTATACAGAAGATGGAACGTGTGATTCTGATTGATGTGGATGCACAGGATGCCTTGCGTATTGAATCGCAACGTCGCTCATCTGCTAATATCTCTTCGGGTGACGATAATGAAATGGACCGCCTCTCAGTGATGGAAGAATTGGGGGCACAGTTCATCATTACAGGTCAGGTATCTTCTATGACTGCTGCTTATAAGACAAGAGATGGAAAAGGATATTATGATGGCTCAGTATCTTATACACTGAAAGTTATCAATCCGAAGAACGGTACATTGATCGGTACAAAGACGTTCCAGCACAGCGGACTGACCGGAGGAACCGGTGGCAATAAGGAAGAAGCCATTGCCAACACTATCAAAAGTGCGGTATACAGCATGCGCGACTTTGTGGATGAATACTTCAAAATGGAAGGAACTATCCTTGAAGTAAATAGCGAGAAGAAGGGCAAGGCAGAGGAAGTGTACATTAACCTCGGCTCCATGAATGGTGTGAAAGAAGCCCAGAAATTTACTGTTTATGCCATACGTGAAGTTGCCGGACGCGAAGCCAAGAAGGAAATCGGCCGTTTGACCGTGAAGGCGGTTGAAGGAGATGATATCTCTTTGTGTAAGGTGCAGAAGGGTGGTGAAGAAATCATGAAAGCCATCCGTGATGAGCAACCGATAAAAATCGTTTCCCGCGAACAGACATTGATGGGCGGGATTTTCAACTAATAAAACCATACAGTTATTATGAAGCATTGTTTTATGTTTCTTTTGGGAATATTTCTGTCCGCCACTCTTTGCGGACAGAATTATTCCAGTGAAGTGGTCTTTCTGCAACAGCAGGGAAACACATTGACTGTCCGTGCCCTGGGTATCAGTGAGAAGAAGAAAGAGGCGGCAAATATGGCATTGAAGTCTGCCTTCTATACCTTATTTTATACGGGGGTGGATGGAGTCAATAAGGGAAATCCGATGGTTTCTACTGCAAAACCTGACTATGACCGCCGCTTTTTCGATGAAAACCGTTATTCCGTGTTTGTTAAGGACTATACAGTTACGGAGGGACCGGAAAAACAAGGTAAGCAATACCGCTGCACGGTGGAAATGACTATTCTGTTCGATGCTTTGCAGAAAGATCTGAACCGGAATAAGGTGCAGACTAATCTTGGTATGGCAGTGGGCACTCCCAACAGCCAGGTAAGTTTGCCTACGGTGACGGTGGTTCCTTATACCAGGGAAGATGAAGATATACGTGCTATCCTGGATCACAATCAGATGTTGAGTTATGCCGTGAGCAAAATGACCAGTGAGTTCAGTTCACGCGGATATAAGACGAAAGATTTCCTTGCCCAACTGAAACGGGCGAAACGGAATGACGTGCTGACAGCCGGTACTCAGTCTGATGCCGTAACTAAGATGATTCAGAATATGGGTGCGGATATCATTGTGACTGCCAAAGTGATGACAACCACTGATACTAGACGTCAAAGCGAAGTGTCGCTGGAGCTGACGGCAACTGAATTTCAGACGGCAGGCAATCTGGCAAGCGCCACTTTCCAAAGTGGTAAGTACGTCACTACAGATACCATTAAGCTGACGGACTATGCTCTCAAAAAGGTAAAAGATGAGTTCTTTACCAAGTTGCAGGCTTCTTTCAATGACATTGTGAAGAATGGTCGTGAGATGGCTATCCAAATGGTACTGGCGAAATCTATCACCGACTGGGATTTTGACCAGCCGTTGCCCGATGGAAGCGCAAGTTTCAAGACCGTATTGGAAGACTGGTTGCAGGTTCACGCCTTGAATGGTGTTTACGATATGAGCCGCAGCAACGACAAGGTGATCGATATGTCCGTACAAGTGCCAATTTGGGATGAAGCGCAGGGACGCGCTTATACCATTTCCCGCTTCAGTACCGAACTGAAGAACTTCCTCGATGAGAAATTAGGGGGAGAATATGTTGCCTCTGTAGTTACAATGGGGCAAGGGTTGACTGTAACCATTAAATAAATCTGCATTTTATGAAGAAGAATAGATTTCTATGGGCTTTACTGCTGCTCGTTTCGCTGGGTGCGGCGGCGCAGGATAACATTCATTTTGTGGCGGGTACGCCCACGCAGAAGGGATTAAGCCAGAAGAACATGGATGCACTGAAACTGAAAGTGGAGCAAATTATTGCCCGCAATAATGCCGGAACTGCTTCACTTTACAATGCGTTCGTCATTCAGCCTGAACTTGTTCTCGGAGAGACGAAGAAGACGGAAGGATTACTGCGGGACGTGACGCTGGTTACAGGTGAATTTTCATTGACTGCCCGCAATAAGTATGACGACAGTGTATATGGAACGGCCGTTATCGAGGTACAGGGAGACGCTACCAGGAGTAAGGACGATGCGATTGCTTCGCTTATCTCCGGCATCAAGGTTACCGATCCGGCTTTTGTACGTTTCATCCGCACTACGCGTAAGCGTATTGCTGATTTCTACCAGCAGAATTGTCCTGTCATCATTAAAAAAGCGGAGGTGCTGATAGATGCCGGGCTCTTGAATGAAGCTGCGGATTATTTGTCTATAGTTCCCGAAACGGTACCTTGCTACGATGAGGTGTTGGGTATATTGCAAAAGATAGGGAAGCGGGAGCCGCAAGAATCACCTGTTACTCCTGAACCGGCTCCCGAAGAACCGGCTTCCCCGGAACCTGCTCCGGAAGTGCAACCTACTCCTGTCGCAGAGCCTGTGACGTCTCCTGAACCGGTTGTCGTGCAGCCTGAGAAGTCTCCTTTGCCCGAATGTAAGATTTCGGTTTCCTGCAATGACCTTTCTTTCGAACTGGTGTCTTGTGAAGGCAATGAAACGGCTGAAAGTATTCGTGTCTATGCCCGCTTCACCAATACAGGTGTGACGAATAACAGTGCGACTATTCGTATGACTTCGGCGATTGATCCGGATGGTGCGACCTTTACTAATTTCTCTCAGATAGAGACGAATGGCTGTACTTCCTGGACTTATGGAAACAAGATGCCGAAAGGTGTCAGAATAGGTAAGGTGTTCGAAATCAAAGGTGTCAGTACTCCTTGTGCTACACTTTCGTATGTAGAAATGACGGTGGATAACTGTAAAGTGATTATCCATAATCTGCCCGTTGATTGGAAATAAAGAAAGGAAAACCGCTTATGAAGATGAAAAGAATAGGAATTACGGTTGCCTTGCTTTTCTGCATGGGAACAGTTTCATTGTTTGCCCAGGCATATAAAGTCGTTGAGAAGAGCGATAAGAAAGCTCCCGTCTGGTATGAGTCTGCGGAGTCCGGCTATATCGTGGCTTCTGCTGAGACTGGTTCGATGGAAGAGGCGCGTCAGCAATGCCTGGAAAGTGTGAAGCGCCAGATTATTCAGGCTGTGGCACAGAATGTCGAGTTCTCGGATTCGCATACAGTGAAACAGACTTCCGGTAACGGTGACCGTATCACGGAGTTTGTCGATCAGTATATGGCCGAAGGTTCTACCCGTGCAGCTTCTTTGCCTTTTATCAAGGGAATCTCACTTTCTAAAGTTGATGGTTCGTACTGGGAGAAACGCCGTGATAAGAAGTCCGGTAAGATAACGTACGCTTATGCGATACGCTACCCCTTCCCTGAAAGCGAACATAAAGCGTTGGTCCGTCAGTTTGAAGAGCAGGACCGTGCGATGGAGGACTTGATAAAGAAGATGGAAGAGCATATTTCTGATATCTCTTCTGTGGAAGAAATAGACCAGTGCATCACAAAAATGCGTCCCGCCGTAGAATACTTCTTCGATAAGACACGCCGCGAATGGGCGGAAGGTGTCGTTCAGAACTATCGGAAGTTGCCAACCTTTATCACTGCCGAAGGAAAGTCGGACGGCAAGGATGCTTATATAGTCTCCTTATTTATAAAAGGAAAGAAGATAACTACGGCTGCTATGCCGAAACTTACTTCTAACTGCGCTTCCCAACTGAAAGCTGTGCCATGTGGCGAAGACATTCTGATAACTTATAATAGCGAAGACTGTCTGGAAGATGAAGAGAACTTTGTGGAACTGACATTTAAGATGCCGGGAAAATCACTGAAGCATAAGTTCTATTTTCAGGTGAAATAAGTTCTCACCACAGAGTAGCACAGAGTCTCACAGAGTTTTATTTCAATAGATTAAACTCTGTGAGACTCTGTGCTACTCTGTGGTGAATTATTTTTGCGCCAACTGTTTTACTTCCCCATTCTCTTTTTCAAACCGGTAGTTACCACCTTTCTCACTCAGTTCAAACAGGGATAGCTGATCCGTTGCTTTATCCACAATCAACAATGCGCTCTGTTCGGCAAAACGTTTCACATCCATACTGAATGGTTCTTCGGTTATTTTCTTATTCACCAGCACGCTGTCATTAATCATTAGTGACAGGGAGTCTCCAATAAATCCTTTTTCCAGGGTGATGGTGTACGTTTCGATAAAGTTCCGGTCTTCATCTTTCTGCTTCTGCAGGCGCAGGCTCATGTAAATGAAGATGACGACAACGAAAATAACTGCAAAGGCCAGGATGCCGTTGCCTACCATAAACTGTTTGTTGGTATTCAAGTGGTGTGCCATAATTGTAAGAAATTGAATGCTTGCGCAAATGTAATGATTAAAATTGAACGTACAGACAATCTTTTCAACAATTAAGAAGCCGCTCTTTAAAATTATTTGCCTAATATTGCAGCTACAAACCTTTAAACAAATATGCCATGAAAAGGAAAGTGACACTTCTGTTGCTATTATTCTGTATGTTAACCCTGCATGCGCAGGAAGTATATAAAACCGTAAAAGACCTGCCGTATATTGCCAAGTCCGAGACTGTCACTTACCGGAAGGAGCGTTGCAAACTGGATGTCTACTATCCGGTGGACAAAAAAGATTTTCCCACTATCGTATGGTTTCATGGCGGTGGTCTGGAAGGCGGTGGAAAACACATCCCCCAGGAACTGATGAACAGAGGCTTTGCAGTGGTGGCGGTGAACTACCGTCTAAGTCCCAAGGCCAAGAATCCCGCTTATATTGAAGATGCTGCGGCTGCCGTGGCATGGACATTCAACCATATAGAGGAATATGGCGGCAGTAAAGACAAGATATTTGTTTCCGGACATTCCGCAGGCGGCTACCTTGCACTGATATTGGCTATGGATAAGAAGTACATGGAAGCTTATGGTGCGGATGCCGATAAAGTAGCGGCTTATCTTCCCGTCAGCGGACAGACGGTGACCCATTTCACGATTCGTAAAGAACGCGGGTTACCGAACGGTATTCCTATTATAGATGAATATGCCCCGGTGAACCGTGTGCGTAAAGATACCCCTCCTGTCGTACTGATAACCGGAGACCGCAATCTGGAAATGGCGGATCGATGGGAAGAGAACGCTTTATTCGCTTCCGTAGCGAAGAATATCGGCAATAAGAAGGTGACTCTGTATGAGTTGCAAGGCTTCAATCACGGCACAGTACTCGAACCTGCCTGTTTCCTGATTATAAACTATATTCGTGAACATTGATATATACATACTTATGAAAAGATTAACAGCTTTAACCGTCGCCTTGCTGATTGGTGTGACGATGTTTGCACAACAAGCCCTTTGGGGAACTGCTCCCGTGGTATCTCCCGAGATTCATGACAACAATACCGTAACCTTCCGCTTCAAAGCACCAAAAGCGGTGAGAGTACAGCTTACAGGAGATTTCCTGCCTGTACAGAAGAATGCTAAGTTCGAGGCTCCCGGAATTGTGGATCTGAAGGAAGGGCAGGAGGGTGTATGGGAATATACTACTCCCGAACCTCTGAAACCGGAGCTTTACAGCTACTCTTTCATAGTAGATGGCTTGCGGATGAACGATCCCGCCAATGTCTACCTGATCCGTGATGTGTCCACCTTAACCAACGTATTTATCATAGGCGGTGATCGTGCCGATTTTTATAAAGTCAATCCGGTGCCTCACGGAACCGTCTCCCGGATATGGTATGATAGTCCGGCGCTTGGTCTGGAACGTCGTATGACGGTCTATACCCCTGCCGGTTATGAAACCAGCGGCAAGCGCTATCCCGTGCTTTACCTCCTTCATGGAATGGGTGGTGATGAAGAGGCATGGATTTCCCTGGGCCGTACTGCACAGATACTGGATAACCTGATTGCACAAGGGAAAGCAAAGCCTATGATTGTAGTAATGCCGAACGGCAATGCTTCACAGGAGGCTGCTCCTGGAGAGTCATCCCGAGATCGTGAAGTTCATCGATAAAAACTACCGTACGATAAAGAGTAAATCCGGTCGTGCCATTGCCGGTTTGTCTATGGGTGGTTTCCATTCTTTGCATATTTCCAAGCAATATCCTGATATGTTTAATTATATCGGACTGTTTTCTGCTGCCATTATGCCTAATAAAGAGGTGTCTTCACCGATATACGAGAACATGGAAGGAAAGCTGAAAGTGCAGTTTGACAAAAATCCCGCCCTTTACTGGATTGCCATCGGTAAGACGGATTTCCTCTACAAAGCCAATGAGGAATACCGTAAACTGCTGGATGAAAAGGGATATAAATATACCTATTACGAATCGGACGAAGGACATATCTGGAAGAACTGGCGTATTTATCTGACGGAGTTCGTTCCGATGTTGTTCAGATAAGAAACTTATCCCCACAGATTACGCAGATTGACACGGATTGAATACAATATATATAAATAATCTGTGTGAATCTGTGTGGTCTGTGGTAACTTTTGACATATCTTTGCCTCCGAAAACCCAAAAACAATACCATGAATAGAAAATTAATCTTATCCGCAGCCCTCTCCGGGCTGATGTTGACCGCTACGGCGCAAACTACAGTGGCTCCTGCCATCCCAAGAGACGGGAAAATAGAAAAGAAGGTAGAAGCCTTGCTCAAGAAGATGACCCTTGAAGAGAAGATTGGGCAGATGACCGAGCTTACCATTGACGTCATTACCAAACGTGATAATTCGACCCAAGAATTTCAGATAGACGATGCTTTGCTGGATACCGTTATCGGCAAATACAAAGTCGGCTCTATCCTGAATGTACCCCAGGGCGTTGCCCAATCCAAAGAGAAGTGGGAAGAAATCATCCGGAAGATACAGGACAAATCGATGAAAGTCATGGGTATTCCTTGTATTTATGGTGTAGACCAGATACATGGAACAACTTATACATTGGGCGGAACTTTCTTCCCTCAGGGCATCAATATGGCAGCTACTTTCAACCGCGAACTGGTGCGTGAAGGTGCCCGCATCTCCGCTTATGAAACCAAGGCCGGAAGTATCCCCTGGACCTATGCTCCGGTGCTCGACCTGGCACGTGACGCCCGCTGGCCCCGTCATTGGGAGAACTACGGCGAAGATTGCTACGTGAATGCCGAAATGGGGCGCGAAGCCGTATTTGGTTTCCAGGGCAGTGATCCTAATCATATAGGAAAGCAACAAGTGGCCGCCTGCATCAAGCATTATATGGGTTACGGTGTGCCTGTTTCCGGTAAAGACCGTACCCCTTCGTCCATCACCGTGCAGGATATGCGCGAGAAACATTTCGCTCCGTTCCTCGAAGGTATCAAGGCAGGTGCTTTGTCTGTTATGGTGAACTCCGCCATGAACAACGGGCTTCCTTTCCATGCCAACTACGAACTGCTGACCGAGTGGCTGAAAGAGGACTTGAACTGGGACGGCATGATTGTGACCGACTGGGCGGATATCAATAACCTCTACACCCGCGATAAGATTGCAGGCAGCAAGAAAGAGGCTATCAAGATAGCTATCAATGCCGGTATCGATATGTCGATGGTGCCTTATGAATGGAGTTTCTGTACATACCTGAAAGAATTGGTGGAAGAAGGCGAAGTGCCGATGAGCCGCATTGACGATGCTGTACGCCGCGTGCTGCGCATGAAGTATCGCTTGGGCTTGTTCGAAACACCTGCTTATAATCACAAGGATTTCCCCCTGTTCGGAGGTAAAGAGCATGCCGCGGCTGCTTTGCAGGCTGCCGAAGAGTCTCTGGTCTTATTGAAGAATACCGATCACATTTTGCCGTTGCCCAAAGATAAAAAACTGTTGATTACAGGTCCTAATGCCAACTCCATGCGTACGCTCAACGGTGGCTGGTCTTACACTTGGCAAGGACACAGGGCGGATGAATTAGCGGCGGATTATAACACCATTCTTGAATCGTTCACTCAGAAGTTCGGTGCTTCCAATATCATCTATGAGCCGGGTGTCACTTATAAGGAAGGTGGCGCATGGTGGGAAGAGAATGCTCCGGAAATAGATAAGGCCGTAGCTGCTGCCGCCAATGCGGATTATATCATCGCTTGTGTGGGTGAGAACTCCTATTGCGAAACTCCGGGTAACCTGAACAACCTCTTCCTCTCCGAAAGCCAACTCAATCTGGTGAAAGCATTGGCTGCCACCGGAAAGCCGGTTGTTTTGGTTCTGAACGAAGGCCGTCCGCGCATCGTCAACGAAATAGAACCGTTGGCAAAGGCTGTTATCAACACCATGCTTCCGGGTAACTATGGAGGCGATGCTTTGGCAAACCTCGTGGCAGGAGACGCCAACTTCAGCGGTAAGATGCCTTACACTTATCCGAAGGAAATCAATTCATTGTTCACTTACGACTACAAGCCGTGCGAAGATCTTGAAAAGATGTCGGGTGCTTATGATTACGATGCCGTGATGTCCGTGCAATGGGCATTTGGTTACGGATTGAGCTATACTACCTATGCTTACAGCAACCTCAAAGCGGATAAAAACAACTTTACGGCTGACGATGTACTTAC
>ERZ1504840.421-NODE-421-length-12879-cov-2.778540_pt1 | contig 12879 bp, 10 predicted proteins | sample MGYA00572104_ERZ1504840 | MGnify/ENA primary metagenome ERZ1504840 (study PRJEB39906, sample SAMEA3182061) | gut metagenome | biome: human; feature: gut; material: Stool; isolation source: human stools | place: Canada | collected 2013-01-14 ...
ATGCAGATGTTCCATACGAATTCGATCGGCATGTACGCGCTGCTGGGTGCGTGCGCGCTGCTCGCCGCCTCGCAGCAGGCTCCGCTGATGGCGATCTGCCTAGTGATGGAATTGGCCGATGCCCCGATCAACCTGTTCGTCCCCATCGGCTTCGCCGTAGCCGTCAGCGCCTTCACCGCCTCCCGCCTGGCCGCCCCCTTAGCCGCCCTGCATTTGCCACGTCCAAGTACCCCCGTCAAGCGGTAATCTGCGTACCCCTCCTACATGGCCATGAGGCCGGTGCGGCGGGGGATGAGCGCGGTCAGCACGAACCAGTGGTTGTCGGTGCGGATCGTCACTTCGCCGCCATACTGCTGCGCGATGTGCCGAATCGACTTCACGCCGAAACCATGCCGATGCTGATCGTCGCGCTTCGTGGTGCGCAGATTGCCTTCGGCATCTTTCTTCAGCCGCGAATCGTAATAATTCTCGACACGGACCACGGTGAAGGAATTCTGCTCGAACAACGCCAGTTTGATGAGCCGTTGTTCCGGATCGGCCAGCTTCGACGTGGCTTCGATCGCATTGTCGAGCGCATTGCCGAACAGCGATGCGATATCCATCGACGACATGTTGGACAAGAGCAACCCATCCGCCACGGCGGTGAAACTGATGCCACGATCGGCACAAGTGCGCTCTTTCGTGGTGAGGATGACGTCGAGCACGGGATTGCCGGTATGCTGCTGGGCGCTGTAGCGCTGCACCGACTTCTCCAGCTGCTCGAATCCTGCCGCCGCGTGCTCAGGATCGACTTCGGCGCGCAATGCCGCGATCTGATGCTTCAGATCGTGCGCAAGCCGACCAAGCGATTCGATGTTCTCCTTCGACTGCAGGTACTCCTGATGTTGGCTTTCCAACTGCGCGTTGATTGACGCGATTTCCGCGCTCGCTTCAATGCGCCGAGCCTGCTCCTGTTGCGCGTATAGAATCGCGAATCCGCAGAAATCCACCAGTGTGCGGATGTAGAAGATTTCCTGGCCCATCGAACCGGAGAATGGCGTATTGGTCGAAATGAAGCTCAGGTTGCTCATGGCGAAGGTGACGATGGTGATGGCCACCGTCGCGGTTGCCGCGGAGGCGGTCGGTAGCGTGGGTGTGGTTTGGCTGAAATTGCCGCGTTCCACCAGCCATGCCAGGCCGAAACACAGCGCGTAGATGACGATGAGCATGACGATGGCCTGCACACCGTATGAAGTGGCTTGAGCGTCATGTGTGCCGATGAACGCGACGATCTGCCAATGCAGCGACGCCACCAGTTCCGCCAGCACGAACGCGCGTGCCGTGATGTACAGCCCTTCGCGCTTGCCGGTGCCGGCACCGAACAGAATCGTCAGGTACATGCAGCCGAAGGCGAGCAGCATGCCGACGATCCAAAACCAGATCGGCATACTGCTGTCGAAATACTGCACGGCGACGATCGCGGGTAGACCGACCGCGCTGACGATGATGGAACGACGCAACGGCACACGTCGGTACAGCACCGCGATGTACACCATGCACGCCGCCCATTCGCAGATGGCGGTATACGAACGGGGAATGTCGGGCAAGGTGTGGGTGACCGGCACCGTCGACGGTACCGACGCCGCCAACACGTGCACAATGTGTGCGGCATTTGTGGCATCTGCGATATTCACGATATTTGCGATATGCGCGATGCCTGCGATCGCCCCGATCATCTGCCGCCGCCCATGTAATCGGTCAGCGCTGTCAGAAACGCTTTCTTGCGCGGCCGGCTCACGCGCAGCTGCTCGCCGTTCGACATGATGCAATCCTGATCCGCCACGCCCGTCACATGCTTGAGATTGACCAGATAACAGGAGTTCGAGCGGAAGAAATGGTAGTCGGCAAGCTTAGCTTCCATATCCTTGAGCGTGCCGTTGATGGACAGCTTGCCGTCAAGCGTATGGATGACGATGGTGTGCCGAATCGACTCCAAATACAGAATATCCGCCAGATTCAGGCGCATCTGCCCTTTGCCGGTGTCGATAAGCATCGAATCGTCGTCATTGCGCCGCACCATGTCGATCGACTTCTTCAGTTCCTGCGAGAACGCGAACCACGGCAGCGGCTTGAGCAGGTACGACAGCGCGCGCACCTCATATCCGCTGATGGCGTATTGCGGCGCGGCCGTGATGAAGATGATCACCACCTTGTCGTCGCGCTCGCGGATGCGACGGGCGGCTTCCATGCCGTCCATTTCCTTCATTTCGATATCGAGCAGCAGAATGTCGTAGACGGGGCTGTATTTTTCCACGATGCGCGCGCCGTCGTCGAATACGGAGACGGTGAATTGCTCGCCGGTCTCGCTTTGGTAGCGATTGAGGTAATCGAGTACCAATTGGCAGCTTGCAGGGTCGTCCTCGACGACTCCGATTCGGATATTGCGCACGATGAACCTCCACGTCTCACCGTTCAGACTACCGTCCATTCTCTCGCGGAATGAGGATATTGTGATGAAAAACCATCGATTTGAGGGGATGATAACCCCCTAATAGACTGTTTTGAGCGGTGAAAACCCGCGACACGCATTGACGATTCGGTTTGGGTGTGTATAGTAGGTCATGGCTCAACGAAGAGATCTTCGCCAAACCAAATAAGTAAACGCTTTGAATTGTGGCTTTGTCAAAGTAGTAAGCCGCGAGGATGGGCACCGAACAAAAATCCCTTTACAACGGATCGTGAGGCACGTACCTGCCTCTGAAAGGATGACAAATCATGGCAGAAGTCGTATTCGACCATGTTACTCGTATCTACCCGGGCAATGACAAGCCGTCTGTGGATGATCTGAACCTCGACATCAAGGATGGCGAATTCCTGGTGCTGGTCGGCCCGTCTGGTTGCGGTAAGTCTACGACCCTGCGTATGCTCGCAGGCCTCGAAGAGGTCAACAAGGGACGCATCCTCATCGGTGGCAAGGACGTCACCACGATGCAGCCGAAGGACCGCGACATCGCAATGGTGTTCCAGAACTACGCTCTGTATCCGCACATGACCGTCGCCGACAACATGGGCTTCGCCCTGAAGATCGCCGGCACCCCGAAGGAAGAGATCCGCAAGCGCGTCGAGAAGGCCGCTGAGATCCTCGACCTGACCGAGTACCTCGATCGTAAGCCGAAGGCTCTGTCTGGCGGTCAGCGTCAGCGCGTGGCTATGGGCCGTGCAATCGTCCGTGAGCCGAAGGTCTTCCTCATGGATGAGCCGCTGTCCAACCTCGACGCCAAGCTCCGTGTGCAGACCCGTACCCAGATCGCCGCTCTGCAGCGTCAGCTGGGTGTCACCACCCTGTACGTGACCCACGATCAGACCGAGGCTCTGACCATGGGTGATCGTATCGCCGTCATCAAGCTCGGCATTCTGCAGCAGGTCGGCGCTCCGACTGAGCTGTACGATCGTCCGGCCAACGTCTTCGTCGCTGGCTTCATCGGCTCCCCGTCGATGAACATCAACACCCACCCGGTGGTCAACGGCAAGGCAAAGATCGGCGAGGACACCGTGGATCTGCCGACTGAGGCCGTCAACAAGCTCACCGCCGAAGACAACGGCCAGATTGTGGTCGGCTTCCGTCCGGAAGACGCCTCCTTGGCTGCCCCGGATGAGGCCAACGCCTTCTCCCTCAAGGTCATGAACGTTGAGGATCTGGGCTCCGACGGCTACATCTACGGCAACATCATCACCGATGGCTCCGCTGCTGAGGCGTCCACCATGATGTCCGATCAGAACAAGCTCACCACGATCCGCGTGAACCCGCGTGCTCTTCCGAAGGTCGGCGATACCGTCAAGATCAAGATCGACCCGTCCAAGATGCACCTGTTCGCTCCGTCCACCGAGCTGCGTCTGAACTGAGACGATAACGAGTAACCAACCGTCGGGCGTTCCTTATGGAACGCTTGGCGGGTGGTTGAACCAATACTTGGCGGATGTGCAAACGTCCGTCAACCATTAAACGAGACATTCTCTTTCCTCTCTTATTGTCTCGTTGGAAAAGCCCCGCGTTGGTGCGGGGCTTTTCTTTTCCCGCTGTTCTCATCGTGACACTCGTAGTCCCTTTGCCGCCTGCCGTGGGTAGGTCAGCGGGTAAATTGAAGAGCTATGGAATCACATGAATTGCCACAGATGGATCCCCGTGTGCTTAAGGCCACTTCCGTGAAGGCCGAGGACCCCGCAGCGCAGAGCCCGGAGCCGCAGGCGTTGAAGATCACCGCCGCGAGTTCGAATCCGAAGATGTTCACGCTGCCGTGGGAGAAGCCGCTGGCAACATGGCCTGAGGACCTGCTGGTCAACCTGCCGCGAGGCATCTCCAGGCACGTGGTGCGTTTCGTGCACGTGGGCGACGAAGTCTACGCCATGAAGGAAATCACACGCAACGTGGCGGAACGCGAATACGAGCTGCTGCGCCGACTGCAGAAGCTGGAACTGCCTACCGTGCAGCCGATCGCCGTGGTCACCGGCCGCCATAATGCGCAAGGTGAGCCGCTGGAAGCCATCCTGGTCACCAAGCATCTGAAATTCTCGCTGCCGTACCGCGCGCTGTTCGCCCGCAACCTGCGTCCCGACACCGCCGAACGACTCATCGACGCGCTTGCCGTGCTGATGGTGCGTCTGCACCTGGCCGGCTTCTATTGGGGCGATGTGTCCCTGTCTAACGTGCTGTTCCTGCGTGACGCCGACGCTTTCTCCGCGTTCCTGGTGGACGCCGAAACCGGCGATCTGCAGGTGAACCTCACCGAAGGCCAGCGTGAATGCGATGTGGATTTGGCCCGTACGAACATCATCGGCGAACTGATGGATCTGTCTTCCGGCGCATTGCTGCCGAGCAACGTGGACGAAATCGAAATCGGAAACCGCCTGGTGGACCGCTACCATTCGCTGTGGAGCGCGCTGACCGACACCGACAAGTTCAGCCCGGACGAGATGTGGAAGATCGAAAAGCGCGTCAATAAGCTCAACGAACTGGGCTTCGACGTGGACGAGCTGGAAATGAAGACCGCCGAGGACGGCAAGCGCGTGCTGGTGCGTCCGCGCGTGGTGGACGCCGGCTACGCCAACCGCAAGCTGCTGCGACTGACCGGTCTTGACGTGCAGGAGAACCAGGCCCGCCGTCTGCTCAACGATCTGGACGCCTACCGCACCTCCACGTGGCGTGATGGCGAGGATCTCGAAATCGTGGCCACCGACTGGATGCGCGAGGTGTTCGAGCCGACCGTGCGCATGATTCCGCGCGAATACCGCTCCCAGATCGAGCCGGCGCAGTTCTTCCATGAGGTACTCGACCATCGTTGGTTCCTTGCGGAGAAGGCCGGCCACGACGTGTCCATGACCGAAGCCGTGAAGAGCTATGTGGAGAACGTGCTGCCGCAGTACAAGCTCGATTCGAAGGATGTCGACGCGCTGAACGCCGAGGCCGATTCCGGCGTGATCGATGACGAATACACTTACGGCACCGACGAGGACGGCTACAACCCCGACGACGATCCCGACGCGGCGGTGTGGAGCCACTGATTCTGCACGTTAGCATGGTCCGTAATTGCTGGAGCCTCTAACACAAGAAAAGCTCAGGAAAACAAAAGAAGCTCAAGCTGGAAAAGCTTGAGCTTCTTTGTATGTATCGCAAATATATAACGATTACTTGGCTGCGGCAGCCGCTTCACGACGTGCGCGCGCCACGGCGTACAGCGTGATGCCGGCCGCGACGGAGGCGTTCAGTGATTCCACCATATTCGACATCGGAATGCCGGCGATGGAATCGCAAGCCTCTCGTACCAGACGGCTCAGGCCGTTGCCTTCCGAGCCGAGCACAACCACCAGCGGATCGGTTTCGAAACCGGTTTCGCCGACGAGCGCATCGCCGCCGCCGTCAAGACCGACGCTGTAGTAGCCGCGTTCCTTCAGGCTTTCGATCGCCTTCGTCAGATTCACCACGCGAGCCACCGGCATATGCGCTGCGGCGCCCGCCGACACCTTCCATGCGGCGGCGGTGACCGAAGCGGAACGACGTTCCGGCAGAATCACGCCGTTCGCGCCGAATGCGGCCGCGGAACGGATGACCGCGCCGAGGTTCTGCGGATCGGTGACGCCGTCCAGTGCGATGAACAGCGGACGTGCCGCGATATGCGCGCCCTCCGAAGTGGCCGCTTCCATGGCGCGCGCCTTCTTGTCCGCACGATCCACAAGTTCCGCCAGCGAGGAATACTGGAATGGCTGGGCTTTCAGCACCACGCCCTGATGGTTCGACGAGCGTGCGATACGGTCCATTTCAAGCCTGTCGGCTTCCAGCAGATGCAGTCCGTGGATGCCGGCGAGACGCACGATTTCGCGCGTGCGATCGTCATGCTCGATACGTGCCGCCACATACAGCGTGGTTGCCGGCACGCCACAACGCAGCGCCTCAAGCACCGCGTTGCGACCGATGACGAGGTCGTCGGATTCCGAAGTGAACTTCGCCGCTCGACGGCGTGCGGCCAGTCGTGGATCGGCCATCTTGCGGCGATCCGCCGCCTTCTTCGCCTTGTAAGCCTTGTGATATACGCGATCTTCGGCCTTGGGGGTCGGCCCCTTGCCCTTCAGCGCGTTACGATGCTTTCCGCCCGACCCCTTGGTCGGTCCTTTTTTCATTGCCATAGTTGTCCATTGTCCCAGCACCCCGGGAAAAGGCGGCGGCTTCGCGTCTGCTCGATATTGCTCGATATGATGGCAAGAATGGAGAAGAACAAAGAGATTTTCGGTTTGCCCGTCATGTTCTGGGGCTTGTGGGTCACGCTGCTCATCCTGTGGATGGGCCGTTTCGTCACGTCGTTTCTTTCCATGTACCTCGTCTCCGACATGCATGTGAGCGCGGGCGTGGCCGGCACCATCGTCTCCATGTACGGTTTCGGCGGTATTTTCGGCTGCCTGTACGGTGGTGCGCTGTCTGACCGATTCGGGCGCCCCGCGATGATTGTTATCGGCAATCTCGGTTCCGCGGTGATGCTGGTTTTGTTGGCTTGTATCGGCAATCCTTGGATTATGGCGATTACGTTGCTGATATACGGTGCGATTTCATCTATGCCGACGCCTGCGGTCGCGGCTTACGTTTCCGACGTGGTGCCGTTTCGCAAGCAGAAGCGTGCGTATTCGCTGCAAACATGGGCTGCGAATTTCGGCTTCGCTATCGGCCCGATCATCGCCAACCAGCTTGTCAAAATCTCCTATTCGCTGATGTTCTATGCGGAAGCGGCTGTGTTGGTATTCGCTACGTTGCTGATGATGGCATTCTTCAAAGAGGCCGGGCTGGGCGTGCACGGTGTCGGACGGTCTGTGAAACGCTCCGTGGAACGTTCCGTGGAACAACCTGTGGAACGTTCTGGCACTGCGCAAACGGCTCAATCGCAGCAATCGAAATTCTCCATTTGGCGCAGCTATCGTCGTGCCTGCACCGACAAAGCGCTCATGTCGATGGTGGTGCTGATGTTCCTGTACACGCTGGCGTATTACCAGATCGTCAGCGGACTTCCGATTTCGATGACGCAGATTGGGCTTGGTGCGGACGAATATTCCAGCCTGCTGACCATCAACGGAGGCATTCTGTGTTTGCTGCAGATTCCTGCGATCGCGCTGTTCCAGCGGATGAGCAACACCCGTGTGCTGGTGCTGGGCATGTCCATTACCGCGGTTGGCTATGCGTTCCAAATCGGCGCCGATTCGTGGGTGACGTTCGCGATTGCGACCGTGCTGTGGACGCTCGGCGAGCTTGGCACATTCCCCATCGCCGCTACGACGGTGGCGAACATCGCGCCGAAGGACGTGCGCGGCACGTATCAGGGCTTGTACAACCTGGTGTGGTCGCTATCCAACGCGTTTTCGCCGCTTGTCGGAGGCTGGATTTTGAACGCGTTCGGCAGTCACGTGCTGTGGACCTGCTGCACGGTGATGTTCGTAATTGTGGCGATCGGCTTCTACGTGACGCGCGGCCCCCGCGAACGCGCCGCAGCCCGCAATCTTGCGATGGAGGAACTGTAGCGGTTGCGCTGCGCAGGTGGCGTGCGGTAGATACGCCACCGAACTTGCCAGACAACTTAACATAACTTAACGGCAACTTCGCATCTGTTAAGTTCGCTGGTAAGTTGCTGTTAAGTTCGTGCGAAGTTGACGGAAAGCGATGTATTGGCGTGATTGTGTGGCACAAATAATGGACATTGCCGGCAAGACAGGGGTGCATGTGCGCGTATGAAAAAGCGGGAGGCCGCGATTCGGTTGGAATCGCGGCCTCCCGCTATGCGATTTAAAAAATCGGAAAGAAGAGAATCGGTGCCGCAGCGTTCGCTGCGGCGGTGCCTTGCCTCACGCGGTCTGTTTCAAAGAGATGGCCTGACGCGGTTCGGCTTGCCTTCCTGCTTGAAGGTCTTACTTGTTGAGGACCTTCTTCATCAGATCAGCGGAAGCCTTGGCAAGTGCGAACTGGCCGAAGCCCGGATCGATGGAAGCGAGGTTGGAGTTGAGGATCTGGTTGAAAGTGTCGTTGTTCTTCATGATGTTTCCTTTCGGACGACCGCCTGGTTTCTTGCTTCTTTTTTTCTTCTCTACATCGTGCGGTGCGTCGCTATTGTGTTGTTTTTCTTGTTCTTCGTTCTTCTGTTGTTTTTCTGTTGTGCCTTTACTATACGCACGTCGGTATGCGTCTGGCATGCCGCAATCGTCATTTCTATTGTAAAATCATCGGGTTATCTTGAAGAAAATGTGATTACTGTGCCCGCATAACAACACAATCGCCGTATCGTACGCTGACACGAGACGGAACATATCCATTCCCATGTCAACGCACGATACGGCGATATCGGCGTAAATCAGCGGAATAATCGTAAATCAGCGGGGCTGACGGAAGTGACGGTCACCGATTGGATCGAACGGCGTGTGCGGTTCAAGCTGGTACCAGTATGCCACCGACGCGACGTCATCCTGCCGCTCGAAATTGCCGGCTTCCTCGGTGCCGATCTGCTGCCAGGTGACGCGCAGGTCAGAATCGAAATAAATCGGATCCGGAATGTGCCAGCGGTACAGGCCGCGCATGACGGGTGTGGCCACATCCCAGTAGTCGCTTTCGCGGTGCGCGGCAAGACGCTGCGAATAGAACGGGAATCCCAGGTACGGTCCGGTGAACGTGTTCTCGCGCATGCGGCCATGCTCGTCGAAGTCGGCGAAGCTCCACGCGCCGCCGAAGTAGTCTTCCGCTCCGGTGCTGCACCACGTCGGGTACTGTTCATCGCCGTCGATGTACATCTTGACTTCGCCTTCGCCCCACCAGCGGCTTTCCAGCGCGGTCAGCGCAAGGTAGGTGCCGATGTACGCGCCATGGCCGTGCACATTGTCGAGAATCGTGTAGTCACGGGCAATTTCGGTGACGCGTTCGCGGCGCCACTGCGCATGGAAGCGCATCGCATCGGCTGGCAGCGCGTCGTATTCCGTGTAGTCGATTTGGTAGAAGAAGGCCGGCACGTCCTCGTTGTGATCGTTGCGCAGCACAATGCGCGCGTGCTCGAACGGCATGGCGAAATAGCAGTTGAAACCTCGATTTGGCACCACCATGATCGGGATGGAATTGATACGGCAGGCCTGTGCGTGACCGCAGCAGAAGAAATCGCCGATCGGGCACTGCACGGACGGCGTCTCCTCGCCATCCCAATAGAATTCGAGGATGAGATTGCGCAGTACGTTCGGACCGGTCGGGGAAGTGCGGTCGGTGACCGTCATCCAAATGTGGCGAATCACGCCCGGGCCATCGACGTCCATCAGCGTGACCGAATCGCCCGCCTTGATCGTCTGGATGCAAGGGCTGCCCTTACGTGACGGGCCGAGCGCGCTGGCGGCGGTGGCTGCAGTGCCCTTGCCGCCGGTCGGGTTTTCGGCGTTGACGCAACGTGTACGGCCGTGGTCCGTCGCGATTGCTAGCGAATCGAGGGCACCGTTGCCGAAACCGGAAGTCGCCATAGTATTCATTGTTCTCCCTTTGTTAAACAGCTTGGGAAACGCGGAAATGGGTGCGCCGCCTACCACTGCCGACTATCGTAGATCCCCCTCGCGGTGGGCGCGTCGATAATGCCGGCCACGGTGCTGAAAGCCGTCGCGGCCGGTTGTATCTGTTTTTGCGTTATTTCACAACATCCCAGCGTTGTTGGGTCGCGTTACTTCACTGCACCGGCGGTGATACCCTGCGACAGCTTGCGCTGGAAGATGATGAAGAAGATGATGGTCGGGATGATGCTCAGCAGCGAAGCCGATGCCAGCGTGGTCGCTTCCATGGTGCGCTGGCCCTGCAGGGTGGCGAGTGCCAGCGGAATGGTCTGTACGTCATCGCTCATGAGGAACGCCATCGGAATCATGTATTCGTTCCACGTCCACACGAAGAAGAACACGAACAGCACGCTGATGGTCGGCCAAGAAATTGGCAGCACCACCTTGCGCAGGATTTGCCAGCGAGAGGCGCCGTCGATGGCCGCGGCCTCAAGGATGGCCTGCGGGAACGTGCCGTATACGGAGGACAGCAGATAGGTGCCGTAGGCGCTTTGGATGATGGTGAAGATGATGATGATCGCGAGTTTGGTGTTGTACAGACCGACCTGCTTGAACATGGTGTACAGCGGGTAGAGCAGCGCTTCCTGCGGCATCATGTTGGCGAGCATGATGCCGAGCACGATCCAGGTGTTGCCCTTGACCTTGCCGATGCCGAGCGCGAAGGAGTTGAGCACCGACAGCACGACCGCCGCGACAGCCACCACTAGGGAGATGATGAAGCTGTTCCAGAACTTCAGCGGGAAGTTGGTGGTAGTCCAGAAGGAGATGATGCCCTCCATGGTGAAGTGCTTCGGCAGGGAGAGCGGGCCGGTGGCGTTGTAATCGGCGGAGGTCTTGAACGCGTTGACGGTCAGGACGAGCAGCGGGAACAGGACGAGCAGAGCTCCGGCGACGAGCAGGATCAGGGTGATCCAGTCACCTGCGGAACGCACGTGCTGCGTTTTCTTCGAGGCCTTGCGCGCGGCGGCCGTGGACATGGAATAAGTCATGATGGCACCTTTGCTTTTCGGATTTTTAGTATGTTCTTGCGATTGTTTTTCGGGTTTTCTCTCAGACGAGTTCCTTCTCGACGTGCTTCTGCACGAGGGTGAACACGATGGAGAAGACGATGATTACCACAGTCAGCGCTGTGGAGATTGCGGCACCGTAGCCCACCTGCTGTACCTGGAAGAACTGGTTGTAGGAGTAGTACGACGGAACCGTGGTGGAGGTGCCCGGACCGCCCTTGGTGAGCAGGTAGACCGGAGCGAAGGTCTTCAGTGCGCCGATGGTTGCGGTGAGGATGACCACCAGCAGTTCAGGGATGATGGACGGCAGGGTGACCACGCGGAACTTCTGCCACCAGTTGGCGCCGTCAAGACCTGCGGCCTCGTAGAGTTCCGGATCGACGCGCTGCAGGCCCGACATGAAGATGACGATCGGGTAGCCGAGCTGGATCCACACCAGGATGAACATGAGGATCGGCAGTGCGCTGTCAGGGCTGCCCAGCCAGTTGTGCTGCAATGCACCCAAGCCGATCTTGGCGAGCAGTGCGTTGACGGCACCGTCCTCCGGGCGGAAGATCCAGCCCATGATGATTGCGGCGACGGCCACCGGAAGCAGCTGCGGCAAATAGAACAGCGCGCGCAGGAAGCGGGCTTCACCCTTCATTCGCGTGCGTACGCCCTCGTCGATGAACGGTTCCGGCGAGTCGGGGATTTCGTCGGCATGTTCCAGAAAACGGCATGCCGCACGGATCGCCGTATAGTATTTTTTCCACGGATCGTAGTTGAGCAGCATGTCGGTCGTCGCCCACGCTCCGACGCTCATCTTGTAGGCGTTGTCCCAGTTGGCCTTCCAGATGCCTTCGTCGACGGCGTTGCCGAGGAAACCGCCCGAATCGTCGCTTCCGAAAACCATGAAGCCGTCGTTCATGCTCTTGTAGATATTGCTCAGAAACCATGTGGCGTTGTAGGGATCGCTGAAGACCATGTTTTCGTAGATGTCGTTCGACTCCTCCTTGTCCAGCAGGCTCGAACTGTCCTCGCAGCCCACGACACCCGACAGGAGCGCCAGTGCGCATATTATACCGTATTTGTTTACTTTCATAGCCATTGCGGGTGTAGATTAAAAGTTAATGTTGATACCGAAATTCCACATCTTCATCTGCGGGTAGAAGTAACCTGTTTCATCGCCCATCTCCGGGTCGAAGTTCTTGATCTCGGAGAAGGTCAGCAGGTTGTTGCCGCCCACGTAGATGCGTATGGAATTCAGCCCGATGAACCGGAGCTGCCGCTTGTTGAACGTGTAGCCGATCTCGATGCTCTTGAGACGGAGATAATCGCCTTTTTTGAGGTAGAATGTATTGGTGCACTGGTTATGTTTGTTCGTGGCGCTCGACAGACGCGGGTATTTGATCGTCTCGCCGTTCTGCCAGCGCTCCTCGGTCCAGCGGTAGAGGTGGATGTCTTGGAAGCGGTTGCGTTCGCGCACCGGTTCGTAGAGCGACTTGGTCATCAGTTTGCTGTTGCCGCCGGCGCCCTGCCACATCATGCTGAAATCGAAATTGCGGAAGTTCAGGCCGAACGTGAAGTTGTAGACGAAACGGGGTATTTTGGACCGTCCGATGGGACCTTCGTCGAACGTGTCGATCACGCCGTCGTCGTTGCGGTCCCAGTACATGAAGTCGCCCGGCTGTACGGGATACTGGGGCTGCGGCAGGTCGGGATTCAGCACGCGCACGCCGTCGATTGTGGTGAAGTCGTCGGGCAGGTAGTAGCGCAGGACCGTGTGTCCGAAATACTGGCCGATCGGCTT
>ERZ1504840.432-NODE-432-length-12554-cov-2.917433_pt1 | contig 12554 bp, 7 predicted proteins | sample MGYA00572104_ERZ1504840 | MGnify/ENA primary metagenome ERZ1504840 (study PRJEB39906, sample SAMEA3182061) | gut metagenome | biome: human; feature: gut; material: Stool; isolation source: human stools | place: Canada | collected 2013-01-14 ...
AATGGGGCGTTTTATGAAACGACAAAAATGCTTACCGGAAAAACGTATGACATGAATGAAAAGATAGCTCTTCCGTTACCTAAAAATGCAGTGGCCGGGGATTTGACTATTTCGGTTACGGTGAAAAATTCCAGCAATGAGTTGAGTACGGAAGAAGTTGGCATTAAAGGTGTAACGCTTCCGACATTCGATGCTCTTTATCTGGCCTTAGATAACAATTTGGTCTATACGATGGAAAAGGACGGAAATGTATTTTCCGTGGAAGATTTTATTCCGGCCGGTGCTACGGGCAAGATTTATGCCAATAGCAATAAAACCGGTATGTCGTGGGGTATGGAAGGAGACGAGATTATAGCTCTTGGAAAAGACAATATCGTATTCGGTGGCGAGGAAGAAGCCTATTTTAAAATTTCGTTTAATGCAGTTAGTTTCGAATTGACTTTGGGTAATGCTCAAAATTGGTCGCCGATTAGCGAATCGCTTTATATCTTCGGTACGATTTCCGGTCACTGGGACGATAACGATGCTCCCGACAATGGTATTTGGATAGAACGTTCGAAAACGAAGATGCAGGGATATCAAAATGGTAATCGCAAATATTGGGCATGGACTCCGCCGTCGGACGGCACGGGTAGCGTAGAAACCGATATGTGGGGCGCTATCGTTGCCGGACAATTTTATTTCAAAGAGGGAGGAAAAGATAATTGCTTGACATTCGCCAATCGTCGATTGACTTTGGGAGCAGAGGACAAGGCTGCCAGCTTCTCGATTACTTTGGGCGGAGCTTTCTCGATGAAAGTGTTTAAAGAAGGTGAAGAATATACCAAAGTAGAGTTGAGCGACGGTACTCGCACATTGGCTTATACTAACGAAGGTATTTATATTAACGGAGCATTAGCTCCTTCTGCCATATCTTTCTGTGGCTCTTCGTTGGCGTTGATCGATGGAGAGTACTTCTCGTACGAGGGATTGGCTCAGTTGACGAAAGACCAAACCGTAACGGCCGAGGGAGTCGATTTGTCTATGGCTTATTGTGATCACGACGTGTTTACCGGGGCCGGTAATCCTACTTGGAAGATGATTGCCCCGACAGGCGAATACTTGATACGTCTTGATGCTTTCTCGGGGACGGTTTACGTCATGAATAACGTGGGTTATCCCGATGTAATTTATATGGACGGCTGGTGTTGGAATAGATTTATGGGTATTGAACGTGGCTCTTGGAATGAAAAGACTCGTTTAACGTTGTATCGCACTTCGCCGACGGCGAATACCTATCAGGCAATAGCAACCATTTTGCCGTGGGGTGGTGACGTTTCGTTCTGGGCAGCTCCTTATACGGCAGAGGAATATGGTAAATACTGTATTTCTGCGAAATATTTTGACGGGGTGACTCCTGCTGGCGATAGCGGTTTGCTTTTGCCTGTTCCGACAGAAGAAACTTACTATAAGATAGTTGTCGATTTGAAAGACGGGTTTACTATCGACAAAGAAAATCTGGACGGTGAGTATTACACGATTGTTCCGGCAAACGGTAAGAAATTTACGGTCACATTTACTCCTACAACATTATAATTACATAGCTTTTTCATTCCTTTATTGCGGAGCGGCAATCCCGCCGCTCCGCTTTTATTTTCTTAAATTCGATATATCATGATGAAAAAAATTATACATCTCTTTTTCCCGGTTATTATGCTTTCTCTTTTTTCTTGTCACGATACAGAAGCGAAATATGAAATGGAAGAACCTGATTTCGACGGCTTCGTAAAGATATCGTTGCAGTCGCAAATTACAGGAGTACAACCGATGACGGGTATCGTTTTGTGGGCAGATAACGCCAAGCGGAATACCGATGCCATCAGCCTTGAATATTCGTATATGCAATATAAGGATATAGTGAAAGAAAAAGGCGTGTATGACTGGACTCCTCTCGAACAAATTCTCGATGCTGTCGCATCCCGAAAGCATCAAGCCATTATCCGATTTTGGTATACCTATCCGGGATATGAAAGCGCTGTGCCTCAATATATCCGCGAGTTGCCCGATTATGAAGAAACCGTGGCGTTGAGTGAGGGAAAACGGACCGGATTTCCCGACTGGCGGCATCCCGAGTTACAACGGTTCCACAAAGAGTTTTATCAGAAATTTGCAGAACGGTATGACAATGATCCGCGTTTGGCATTCCTTCAAACCGGTTTCGGCTTATGGGCTGAGTACCATATATACGATGGGCCGAGAATTATGGGACAGACATTTCCCTCCAAAGAATTTCAAGCCGAGTTTTTCAGGTTTATGAGCGAAACATTCAAGAGTACGCCGTGGAGCGTTTCTATCGATGCCGCAAGTTCGGAATATACTCCTTTGGAAGCCGATGCTTCATTGAGAAATCTAAAATTCGGTGTGTTCGACGACTCGTTTATGCACGAGACGCACGACGAGTATAACGGCAAAAATTGGAAGATTTTGGGAGAAAAACGATATCAGACTTCGCCCGCAGGAGGTGAGTTCGGCTATTATACGAAATATGATCAGGAACATGTATTGGATTATCCCGACGGTATACATGGCCGGAATTTCGAAGGTGAGTCCAAACGGTTTCACATAACTTATATGATCGGGAATAACCAGCCTTCGTACCAGACAATGAATAGAATCAAACAAGCGAGTATGCTGTGCGGCTATCGTTATGAAATAACAGATGTGAGAGTGAAAGAGGACTCTACTTGTGTACAGATAAAGAATGCGGGAGTGGCTCCCATTTATTACGATGCCTACGTCGCAGTCAATGGAGTTCGTTCCGAGTCCAACTTGAAAGACTTGCAGCCGGGTCAGAGCCGTTGGGTAGGAATACCGGCCGGTAGTACCGATATGGAGATAACCATAGAATGCGACCGTTTGGTAAGCGGCCAAAAAATCGAATTTGACGCCGATGTAAAAGGCGAATAATGAGGGTGAATGCCGGATAATGTCAATAACCGTTTATGCTTGCCGAGAGTTATACTTACTATTAATCCTTAATTTAATCCAAATGAAAAAGTTTTTATTGTTATCATTATTTTTGTCAGCTCTGTATGTGAGGGCGGCGGTTGTTCCGGTTTCGGGAACGGAAACTATTGCCGACGCTGTCTCTTCGGCAGTGGCAGGCGATATCATCGAGTTGTCCGAAGCTGTTACCTATGTAGGAAATGTCACGATAGATAAGTCCCTTACTCTACGTGCTGCCGAGGGGTTGGAGTCGGCTCCGATCATTCAAGGAAAGCTTTCGATAAAAGACGGGGCTACCATTCGGGGAATCGTTTTTGATGGAGCCTCCGAAGTTGCTGATGCAATTCGAATCGATGATACGGTCACCGGAGCTCCGGTGGTTATATCCGGTTGTACGGTACGTAATTATACCAATCGTTTTGTCTATGTTTCTTTGTCCGGTAAAATAGAATCGTTGACGATCGACGATTGTATATTTATAGGGGCGGACAACAGTACGACAAACAAAGCGATTTATGCTTCTAGCGCTCATACGCAGGTCGAAACTCTTTCCGTTACTAATTCTACATTCCTTAATTTTAATACAGGGAGCAATTATTTCTTCCGTATAAATTGTGGCGAAGAACTAGTCTTGATGCCGGTTGTATTGATCGACCATTGTACTTTCTATAACTGCTATGACCGTCGTGGCGTATATCTGTATAATGCAGGCCGTTCGACGATAAAAAATTGTATTTCGGCATTTTCGGAAAGAAGAGACGATACCAAGAGCTTTACGGCCTACGGAGATGAAAGCATTGTAAAGAACGTTATCTCCTATAACGTGGATTTGTATGGAAGTGCACCGAAAGAGAATATTATATCCAAGAATCCTCTGTTTGTAGATGCAGAGAATGGAAACTTCCAACTGTACAAAGATTCTCCGGCTGTGGGAGCCGGTGATGACGGTAGCGATTTGGGCGACCCGCGCTGGGGCGTTTCTACTGAAAACGCACCGGTAGGCGAATTGCCTTATGAGTGTTTCAAAAAACCATACAGTATGTCCCCGACAACCCATTCGGTGCGTATTCTTTGGCAGACGTTGGATTCTAATCCGTCTGGTACGGTTTATTATGGGAAAACACCCGATTTAGGACAAAAGGTCACAGCCGAGACTGGTTGGAATGTGGACGGCGAGGGATTTGTGCACGTCATCGAATTGACGGGACTCGAACCTTTTACAGAATATTATTATCAGGTGGGGGACGAAAGTCGTCGTTATGAAACGATTTGTACAGCGAAAACAGCCCCAGAGAAAGGAACCGATTTCCGTTTGGTCGCGTTCAGCGATGTACATGATAACGATGAAAAGATTTGGCAGAACTCGGCTCCGATTATGTTGGGTGTCGATCCCGATATGTGGATTACTATCGGCGATTTGGTAAATAAAGGCGATATGCGCACTTGGAACTCGGCATTTTTTATTCCCGGAGAATCCATGCTTACAGCGAAGACTCTTACTTCCGTTATCGGTAATCATGAAACGATGGATAAATCCGATGAAAACGGCCCTACTACTTATTACGATTATTTTTCTGTCCCATCTCATGGATATATCGATACCGATGAACGGATAGACCCGAGAGGAGAGTCCTATTTCGCTATGGACTACGGCGATGTGAAAATTATCGGTTGTAACTGGAATGAAGGTAAAGACGATCCTTCGTTTGCCACTGGTTCGAAACAGTTGACTTGGTTGGACGAGCAATTAACGAATGCCGATTCGAAATGGATATTTATTTTTGCGCATGTCAATGTCTATTCAACCAGTTATCATGGGCAGTGGTCGGCCAGCCAAAAGGAATATATAGCGCCGTTGTTGGAGAAACACGCATTGGCGGGTAAGCATATTCTTGTCTTTGGTGGTGACGAACATAATTTCGAGCATCTGTATAAAGCGGGCGTGCACTATCTTCGTCCGGGTGCGATGAACGGGAGCAACCGGGATCAATATAACATGGTGGATAAACCGTATAGTTTGATGTTTAATAAGATTGCCGGATTCTCTACGATCGATGTGTCGGAGAGTGGTGAAAAGGTCAAATTGATTGCTCGCGACAGAGACGGGAATGAATTTTATTCGTATGAATTTACTCGTTCGGGAGGTTTAAAGCCGAGTTTATATATTACGGAACCGAACGGAAATAACGACCCGGTGACCGATAGTTTTAAAATCAAATGGTCCTGTTTCGATCCTCAGGGTACGGCAAAAATCAATTTGTATTATTCTTTGGACAGTATTAACGGAACTTCTATTGTAACAGGGTTATCCAGCGATGTACAGGCAATAGACTCGTACGATTGGAATGTACGCAATTTACAACCGAAAGGAGATTATTGGATTTATGGAACTATCGACGATGGAGTGAATACTCCCGTAAGGGCTTATGCCAAAGGTAAGGTGTCGGTTCTATGGGATACTACGCCTCCTCCTGCACCGAGTGAATTTACAGGAAATTTTGTCGATGGAAGAATTACGCTTTCTTGGAAAAATCCGGTTTATGAGATACCTGTGAATATCACGGTGGACGATTTCGAGAATGGAATAACTTCGGTCGAAGGTGTAGGCGATAGCGGTGGTAGAGGGTCTCTTGAAGAGGTAGACGGTTATGAGGGAAAGGCTCTCCAAATGACTTATGATATCGACAAGGCTTGGGGTGAATATGCGGCGGTTCTCGTTTTTGAAAAGGCACGAGATTTTTCTGATTCTCCTTATTTGGAGTTTTGGTATAAGGGAGATGGGTCGAGCCGGACATTGCGTCTTATTGTAAAAGAAGATAACGACTTGGACGGTAATGCCGATGACTGGTGGTATAACGAAACATTGCCGTTGAATTCGACCGAATGGAAAAAAGCGAAAATAGATATTCGCACTTTCCAAGCGTTCGATTGGCATCCGAATACGAGTAAGAAATGTGATGCTTTGCGAGTGATCTCGTTGGATTTCGTCGTTCCCAGTAGTGCACCGTGCAGCGGTGGAGTGTTGGCTCTCGATGATATTGCTATGACAGGACTTATTAACCCGGCTCCCGATTTTGAGGCGACGACTATTGTCCGCCGTAATGACCGGTTCGCTGCTGATGAAACGGACGGCGAGATCGTTTATGATGGAGAGGGCGAGTGCTATACGGATTCCGAGTTAGAAAAAGCGACTTACTATTATGCTGCTTTTTCTCACGATGATTTGAAAAACTATTCGGCATTTACCGAGGCGGCTACTTGGAAATATACGGTGACGACGGGTGTTGACGGTAATAAGAGAGTAGATTTTACGGTTGCTCCCAATCCAGTTCGCGAATATGTAACCGTAACTTTTCCCGGAGATAGCGTATCGGAACTCTCGGTCATAAATTCACAAGGGGAAATTGTTATGAGAGAAAAACTTAAAGAATCGGTTACTTCTTTGCCTGTTGAGGGGTTGTCCCCCGGATTTTATTTGGTTTCCGTGAAATCGTCGGGGCAGATATATAATCGGAAAATTGTCGTGGAGTAGTGTTAATAAAAAATGAAGTCCGGCAGAAAAATCGAGAATCGGTTTCTGCCGGACTTTTTTATTTTGAATGATGTAATGAAGTTTTTCCCAACTTTTAAATCGTTATAATGATAGTCTTGGTTAGAGATGTAATTACGAAAATCAACGGTATAGACCGAAGTTGGGGTCTTCATTACAATAGTTTATACGCTGTTGAATCCACGCTTTAAGCTTATCGAAGTTTTCTCGGAAGTCGAAAGAGCTTTCGCTTAATCTCCAATCCACGCTGTAATCGGCAGGCCAAAGCACTCCGTTCTCTTTGGCCGAAGGTTCTATGAGGGTAGCGTATTCTTCCATATAGGCTTTCAATTCGGGATAACCATCTTTGACAAAAGCATTCCACTTTTGTTGATATAGCGTGCGTATCTCTTCATTGCTCAGCAAGGCTTTGATGAAAGTGTAGCCGCCACAGTCTCCGTTGTTGTCGACCATAGGAGTATTGGCAGGAGCACCTTCTCTTCCGTCGAATGTAAATGCCCAGTCGAAGTCCCATACCGGGCCGAATTTGTAGACTCCATCGAGTGAATCTTTATAAAGTTTGAAACTCTTGGGATGCCTCATTTCATGATTGGAAGATAGAGAATTGACCATGAAGAAATTAACGACCGATTCAATGTCGATATATTCTTTTAAACTACCTGTCGAGGGAGTTGTCATCACGGCGGTGAGCATGGCTGAGAAATCGTTCTTCCATGTATCGAAATATTCATCGGCCGTGAGTCCGAGGGCAGGAGCTATTTCGGTTAGATCAGGATCGGCGATCATTACGGGTAGAGTGCCTTGGTTATTGTTTCCGTTCTGAACTGCGGTATGAGAATAGAGATCGTAAGCGAATTTGTAATCTTCGTCGTAGTTCGAGTCTATTTCGAATAACATTCCTTTTTCTTCATCGATATCGACGCTGCCACTGCCGATTCCTGTTTTTTCGGTGAGCATATACTGGCCTTTGCAGATGCCGTTGAAATAGACTTTTACCGGTATACAGTGGTTGGCAAAAGGCATTTCGAGGTAATTGGCAAGCCAAAGAGCTACGGTATTGCGCATAAGAGAGCAGTCGATGTAGTTGGCGATCAACGCGAATGATTTTGCTTTCTTCATGCCGCAGACCGCTGTTTTCTTATCCATTTTGAAACGATAGGGTTTCTTTTTCATATTCCACGTGGAGTTACCTCGACCGCGAAATATAACTTCTTGTTCGGGCAGGTCGTCGTACATTCCGTTCCCGTCCATGCGCAGTATGGCCGGATGTTCGTCACTCTTGCTGCCGGTAAGTTCCGTCCACTCGGGGTGATCGGTTAGATTCACGTGAAATTCGGGAATCCCTGTGGAACGGATTACAACGCTGTCGATAGCTTCTATATCGATAGTGGTCGTATTACCTTTGGCATCGGTCACTAGCATTTTGTCGTAACCCGAGGAGGGTGATCCCTGATAGGTTATTTCTTGTACGTTGTTGAACGTATTGAATTGCTTGTCGTTGCGGAACACGTGGAAATGCTCGTGTTGAGCCATTGCAGAACCGCTTATGAGAACGGCTGCGGTGAGAAGTAGAACTTTTTTCATTTTGCAACCGCTATTTTAAGTGTGTTTTTATTATAAGTCAATACATATATGCCTTTGGGCTCGGAGATGTGTATAAGAGACAGGTTCGGAGATAGAGAGCTCGTAATCGCCCTCGGCACGGCTATTTTTAACTATTCGCCCGTCGATGGAACAAAGAGTGACCGTGGAACCCTCGGGTAAGTTACTGAGAATGATTCTGTCGGAGTTGAGTATGCAATTTGTTCCGCTTGCGGTCGGCGATTCTATTCCGGTCCACACGTCGTCGCTGCCTGCACTTGTAGAGAATGTCCAGTTTTTTATGTCGATGACAGGCAGGACTATGTCGCCTTTGGTGCAAGTGATTACTAGATTCCCTTCGGCAACCGCTGTTTTCATATCGTCTTCGATGGTTACTTTCATTTCGGAGCCATCTGATTGGTTGACGATAATGCTCTTGTAAGAGGCTGCCGGAAGATGATGTGGTATTGTGGCAAAGAGACCCAAAAGAAGAGGTATTACAATCTTTTTCATGGTAAATTAAATTTGTTTAATAAATTTAGTTACAAAGCTACATGTTTTAATTATGTTAATCAAGAGATTTTTTTGAATTTATATTCAAAAAAACAATATATTATATCTTGATTTATCGAATAGCTCTGTAAATTTTTTATTGAATGCAGAGTTATCCCGTAGCCGATGTTGAAACTGACTTTGTCCCGATATTACTATCGGTTAGTATATTCAAAATAACCTCTGTGTTTCTCCATTTGAGGGAATGGAAGTGTTGACGATTATGGTCGAAGGATAGAGATTAAGGTAGTTGGAAAAAAATAAAAAATGAAATCCGGCAGAAAAATCAAGAAAAGACTTCTGCCGGATTTTTGTTATTGCAAATAAGGTAATAAAACGTCTTTCCAGACTAGATAACCATCTCCGAGCAGATGCAGTCCGTCATTCGTATATTGAGGATCGAGTACGGTCGTTCCCGGAGTCGTCAGATGTGGAAACAGATCGATGTATGTATATTTCTCTATCGGGGCAAGCTCTTCTAATTGCTGGTTTATTTCAATAATTTGGGGCGTTTTTCCCATAATCGTTTTGAATCGTTCGAAAGAGTCGTTCGTGGGTAACAAACTTTGTATGTAAAGTTGTGTGGAAGGGGTCTCTTTCTTAATCTTTCGAATGATTTTGGTTATGTTTTTAACGATGCTGTCGGTTGATAAATGATGCGCGATGTCGTTGATACCGATCATCAGAAATATTTTTGCCGGTTTCCCTTTGATAATCGGGTCGAGACGATCGTAAACCCCCATTGAAACGTCCGAACTTATTCCTCTGTTTTTGATATTGGGGTTATTGAATAACTCGTGCCACTCGCAACCGTTCGTGATACTGTTTCCTAAAAATACGATATCGTCGCTGTCGATAGGTAACTTCTCGAATAATGTGGCGCGTTGGTAATAAAACTGATTATATTGGTATGCTTCTTGTGCCGACAGGCTTATTACGCATATCGATAGTCCTAAAAGGATAAAAAACGGTTTCATAAATTCGATGTGTTTATGAGTTTGGATTTTCTGCGTGGTAGGCATCGACTGCTTTTTTCACAGAGCCGTGCAGAAGCAATAATCGTTTGGCTTGGTCATAGTCCATGCCCAGTTCTTCCGACACCATACGAGTGCCTCTGTCTACTAGTTTTTGGTTGGAGAGCTGCATATTTACCATACGGTTACCTTTGACCCGTCCCAATTGTATCATGACAGATGTTGTTATCATGTTGAGAATCATTTTTTGCCCGGTTCCCGATTTCATGCGGGAACTCCCCGTAACGTATTCAGGTCCGACAATCATTTCGATCGCCACGTCGGCTTCTTTCGATATGGGGGAATCGGGATTACTCGATATGGAACCGGTGAGAATACCGTGCTCTCTTGCCGCATGTAGAGCTCCGATAACATAAGGGGTTGTACCCGATGCCGCGATTCCTATTACCGTGTCTTTTTCGTTGATGTTATGCTCTTTCAGTTCTTCCCAGCCGCGGTTCATGTCGTCTTCGGCGTTTTCGACCGGATTGCGTAAAGCTGTATCGCCGCCGGCGATTAGTCCGATGACCAATGTCGGGGGCATACCGAATGTCGGGGGAATTTCGGAAGCGTCGAGTACTCCGAGACGTCCGCTGGTTCCGGCTCCCATATAGAAAATGCGTCCGCCTTGTTTCATGCGGGGAACGATTTGAGATACCAATTTTTCTATTTGAGGAATCGCTTTTTTCACGGCCAAAGCGACTTTCTGGTCTTCGGTATTGATATCTTGCAATATTTCCAATACCGATTTTTTTTCGAGGTTGTCGTAAAGAGACGGTTGTTCGGTTATTTTTACGAATGCCATAATATGCGTTTTTATAAAGTTGAATGAAATTCGACGAGTCCTTCCATAGGACTTTTTATGATTGTTCCCAATTCTATTTGCAGGGCAAGGGCTGCTTCTTCCAAAACTTCTTTGTAATAGTATGCGATAGACCCGATGAAATGTACTTTTACATTTTTGTAGTCATATTGCATGACATTACGGGTGAAGAAGTTTTTGAATCCGTTCAGAACGATTCTGTGGATACAAGGCTCTTCGATATTTTCGATGAGGAACGGCGATACCGATGCCAAAAAACGATTGGGGAAAGGCTTCTTGTATACGTTATCCAAAATTTCTTTTGGCGTGAGATTGAAGCGGTTGAAAAATTTTTCTTTTAGTTCGGGAGTCAGTTGGTTTTTCAAACAGTCGCCGACCAATAATTTTCCCAAAACAGCGCCGCTGCCTTCGTCGCCCAAGATATATCCCAATGGGGATATGTTGTTTACGATCTCTTTGCCATCATAATAACAAGAGTTCGATCCGGTCCCCATGATACAGGCGATACCCGCTTTATGTCCACAAAGGCTGCGGGCAGCTGCTAACAAGTCGCTCCCGACTTCGATAGTTACCGGTATGTGCCTATAAATGGCATTGTGGACAATCTCATTCTTTTCTGGAAAGGCACAACCTGCCCCATAGAAATAAACGGCATCTATTTTCACTCCGTCCAAATGGGGCATGAGTTTATCTTTTACCACTTGGCTTATTTCCTCTTCTGTCTGAAAAAACGGATTGGTTCCCTCCGTTGTGATTCTTTTAATCTGTTTTCCGTGGTTTACTACGCACCAATCGGTTTTGGTAGAACCACTGTCTGCAATAATAATCATATCTTTATATATATTTTCTTTTTATACAAAACATACCCTATAATCCAGTTTACACCGATAAATAAAAGGGCGAATATAAGCGATGCAAAAGTTTCGTCTTTGAATAGAGGAACGAGCCATTCATTGTAAATCATTCCTTTCAAAGTCATACTCGCTCCTCCGTAAGTAACGTAAATACTACCGATGAGGATGCTTAACACAGCTCCCAATACGTACATGAATAAGGGATTGATACCGAATGCTTCGAAAAATCGGCTCCATTTTTTGTATCCTTTGATGTCTATGATCCAGATGAGCAAAGCCAATGAGCTGGCTGCTAATCCGCATGTGGTGAGAACAAATGTAGGAGACCATATTTTTTTGCTGATAGGACAACCGTATTCGAGAAGTAATCCGGCAAAAGTGAGTATCGTTCCTGCAATGAAAAGATTCTGCATGCGTACGGCGTTATCTTTTGTACGCATGATGAGTCCCCCGCAAAATATGCCGACAAGTACGTGACATATCGACGGTATCGTGCTGAGCAACCCCTCGGGGTCGAGAGCCAGCCCGTTATCGTGATACATGTGGTTGCTTCCTAAAATAGCTCTGTCGACTACCGAGATGATGTTATCTTCGGAAAATTCGAACCCTTTTCCTGTTATCAGTATGACGAAGTAGGCAATCAACGTGACCGATACGATGTGGGGTATATATTTATGTTTGACAATCAAGGCGATAAATGCGGCTACTCCGTAGCAAATCGCTAAACGGGGCATAACTCCCAATATACGGATATGGTCGAAATTCCACATAGAGCGGCCCAATCGTTCGAAAAAGGATAGAGACTCTCCCCCCAGTTGGTGATAGGTACGCATGGTTAATCCGAACCAAGCGATAGCCAATCCGATAGCGAAGATAACAATCGTGCGGCGTATGATTTTCCACGCTACCGCTCCCGATAGCCGGAAGTCGAATTTTCTCAACGACATATAGGTCGATATTCCCATGATGAACATGAAGAACGGAAAAACGAGGTCGGTGGGAGTCAGACCTATCCATTCGGCATGGCCGAGCGGTGCATAGATATGTCCCCACGAACCGGGATTATTTACCATAATCATTCCGGCGATGGTGATACCTCTCAGTATATCGAGAGAAAGAAGTCTTTTATTAGGCGGGTTGTTCATGGCATTTATTTTTTGAAGTTGTACATTTATCCACTAAATAGACGATAGAAA
>ERZ1504840.441-NODE-441-length-12377-cov-2.636828_pt1 | contig 12377 bp, 13 predicted proteins | sample MGYA00572104_ERZ1504840 | MGnify/ENA primary metagenome ERZ1504840 (study PRJEB39906, sample SAMEA3182061) | gut metagenome | biome: human; feature: gut; material: Stool; isolation source: human stools | place: Canada | collected 2013-01-14 ...
ACCGGGATGTAGCCGCCATGGCGGACCGAAGACCCGCCATTCTGGGCCACATTGACCTGGTGACCAAGCTGAATCGGGGAAATGCCCTGTTTGACGAGGACGATCCCCGCTGCCGCACGGCGGCGCTGGAGGCCCTGCACCACACGGACCCGGATGCCACGCTGCTGGAGGTCAACACCGGCGCCATCTCCCGGGGATACCGGGACACGCCCTATCCGGCGGTGTTCCTTCTGCGGGAGTGGCGGGGCATGGGAGGACAGATCATCCTCACCGCCGACGCCCACAGCCCGGAAACGGTCGTGTACGGCTACGGCCAGGCGGCGGAGCTGGCAAGAGCGGCGGGTTTCCGGGAATGTGTTCTGCTGACCGGGAGGGGTTGGAAGCCCTGCCCCCTGTGAAATGACGGGAAACTTTCATAAAAAAGGCGCGGTGAAAACCGCGCCTTTCGGTTTGAATGCCAGTTGTAGCGGTGCGGAGAAATTGATAAAATAAAAACAATCTTACCGAAGAACAAAGGAGACGGGCCATGTATCATACAGTGATCTTTGACCTGGACGGCACCCTGCTGGACACGATTCAGGACCTGACCAATGCCGGAAACTGGGTCTGCCGCCGGAACGGCTGGCCGGAGTACTCCGCAGAGGAGTTCAAGACCATGGTGGGCCATGGAATCCCCAATCTGGTGCGGCGGTTTTCTCCGGAGAAGAGCCGCAGTCCCCTGCTGCTGGCCAATACTCTCGCCCAGTTTTCCGCCTATTACGGCGCCCACAACATGGACGAGACACGGCCCTATGACGGCATCCCGGCACTGCTGGAGCGGCTGGGGAGACGGGGAGTGACCCTGGCGGTTTACTCCAACAAGGCGGACGGCTTTTGCCGGGAGATCGTGGAACACTACTTTCCCGGTGTCTTCCATCTGGTGCGGGGCCAAGTCAAGGGAGTGCCGGTGAAGCCGGACCCGGCGGGCATCCACACTCTGCTGGCCGACCTGGCAGTGCGCCCGGAGGAGACGTTGTTTGTGGGAGACAGCGGCGTGGATATGCAAACGGCCCACAACGGCGGCCTGACGGCCTGCGGCGTCACCTGGGGATTTCGGAGCCGGCAGGAGCTGGAGGACGCCGGGGCGGACCATCTGGCGGACACGCCGGAGGCCCTGGGAGACTATATCCTGGCATGAGAAGAGGCGGAGCCGCGGCTCCGCCTCTGTTTTTTATTGGACCGTGACGGTGTATGTGTCCGGCAGTGCGGCGGCAAACAGCTGCTCTACGCTGGAGACGGCTTTGGCGCGAGCCTCCGCCAGAAGCCCGCGGGACAGGGCCTTTTCCTCCATGGCTGCCTTCTGATCCGACTGGAAGGAGGTGAAATCCTCCACTGTGAAGGGATTGAAGATGGAGGTCTTCTCGTCGAACACCTCCATGCTGTCCTCATCGATCTCGTGGGAGAGGATCTCCGCCTCCGGCAGTGTGATGGTGACCGTGGTGCCGCTGACGGACACCTCCGCCCCGTCCAGGTCCACCCCGGCCTTGACGGTGCCGTCGTAGGTAAGAATGAAGGACTTGGTGGTGAAGGGAATTTTCACCCCGTAGAAGTCGTTGCTGCTCTCGAACTGGGCCATGTTGGTGTAGGCGTAGGTGACCGTGGCCAGCTCCCGGATCTCCGACAGCTGATTCTGCAGGACGACCGTGTCTATTTTCGCTGTCTCAGACCGGCCGGCGGACCACCGCCCGCCCAGAAAGCAGGCGCCGCCCACCAGGGCGCAGAGAAGGATGCCCAGCCACAGGTACCGGGCTGTCCTCAGGGGGTGGAGGGGTTCTTTCACAGTGCTCATAGCGGCTCCTTTTCCACGAAATGTATGCTTTGCCTTATTGTACCATGTTCCCTGGAAAAGGCAAGGACCTTCCCAAGCCCTTTCGGAAAAAGACAGGGCCGCAGCTGTTGCCGCGGCCCTGTGTGTTTTCTGCGCGCCGTCTTCCTGTTCAAGCAGGCAAAACGCTTCTCTGTCCGTTTTTATGCTGTGCGGCCGCTGGCGGCATTTTCATGGTCCGTCAGAAGCCCGTCGGAATCGTGGACCCGGGCATTGCGCAGCATTTGTCCGTAGGATACGCCGGGATGGCTGTTCTGCTTGGTGACGGCATCCTCCACGGTGGTGTCGCCGCCGGTGAGGGCGCTGTCACCTCTGTCGGTGGTGTTCTGGTCGTTCTTGTGATCGCCGGTCCCGTTGTCCTTGTTGCTATTATTGTTGTTGTTGTCGGGGTCCAGGACGTCCTCGCCGGCATCCATGATGTCTTCGCCAGCGTTCTGGATATCCTCTCCGACCGTGTTTTGGCCGTTGTTATCTTGGTTGGTGTCTTTGTCGTTGCCGCCGCAGGCGGTCAGGGCAAACACCACCAGGACAGAGGCCAGCAAGAGCGTAAACTGTCTTTTCATGGGTTGACCTCCCTTTGCGCGGGCGTTTGTTTCGCGATACCCAGGTGTTATTGTCTCCGTGGCGTCTGGATTTAGCAGCGGAAGTTTCCGCCAGCGCCGGACAGTCGAATGTTGTCCGAATTTTGAAAAAGTGCTTGCATTTTCCAGCAGGATATGATATATAAATAATAGTAATTATTACTATTTAAGGAAGAAAGCCTATGCCGCAGCGTTTTTCCCAGCAGCGGGAGCGGATCTACCAGACTGTGCTGGAGAGCCGCGCCCATCCCACGGCGGAGATGGTCTATCAGCAGCTGAAGCCGGAGATGCCCCGGCTGAGCCTGGGGACCGTGTACCGCAATCTCCAGCAGATGGCCCGGGAGGGGCGGTTGACAGAGCTGGACGGCCCTGTGACCCGCTTTGACGCGGTGACTCGGCCCCATACCCATTTCCGCTGCCGCGCCTGCGGGGCTGTGCTGGATCTGGAGACTGTGCCCTATGACGAGAGGCTGGACCGTCTGGCTGCGGCCCAGGGCTGCGTGGTCACGGGCCACACCCTGATATTCACCGGACACTGCCCGCGCTGTGCGGGACAGGACGGCCGGCATGAGTATAGACCAGAGGAAAAAAGAGACAATTGTAAAATTTGAAAGGAGTCAGACACATGGAACTGAAGGGCAGCAAGACGGAAGCCAATCTGTGGATCGCGTTCGCCGGGGAGTCCCAGGCCCGGAACAAGTACGACTATTTTGCCAGCAAGGCCAAGAAAGAGGGCTACGAGCAGATCGCGGCCATCTTCCAGGAAACCGCTCTGAATGAGAAGGAGCACGCCAAGCTGTGGTTCAAGGCCCTGGACGGCATCGGCAGCACTGAGGAGAACCTGGTGGCTGCCGCTGCAGGCGAGAACGAGGAATGGACCAAGATGTACGCCGAGATGGCGAAGACCGCCGAGGAGGAGGGCTTCCTGGCGCTGGCCGCCCAGTTCGAGGGCGTGGCCAAGATCGAGAAGACCCACGAGGAGAGGTACTTAAAGCTGCTGGACAACCTGAAGAAGGGCGAGGTCTTCAAGAAGGGCGAGAAGGTCATGTGGTTCTGCCGCAACTGCGGCCATGTGGAGATCGCCGAGAGCGCGCCGGCGGTGTGCCCGGTGTGCAAGCACCCCCAGGCCTACTTCCAGGTGAAGGCCGAGAACTATTGATCCCACTGTCCACAGGGGACCTCCTTTTGGGAGGTCCCCTGTCTGCGTCTCCAGCCGCCTTTGTAGAAATAGATAAAAAAGAGGGCGTAACTGCCGGAAAATTGTGAAAGATAGGCTAAAAGACGAAAAGACTGTGTACGGTTTCCTGGAAATTTTAAAATGTTTGTGAAAAACGCCGTTGACTGTCTGTGTAAAACCGGGTATGATGTTATCAGAAAAATCATCGGTTATCATGTGGAGCTGTTGGAACAGACTTGGTTGACTTGGTATAGAAAAGGAGAGCTGGATCATGTATACACAGGAGATCACCGTAAATAATGAGGTAGGTCTGCACGCAAGACCGGCCACGTTCTTTATCCAGAAAGCAAATGAGTTCAAGAGCGGCATCTGGGTTGAAAAGGAGGATCGCCGCGTCAATGCCAAGAGCCTGCTGGGCGTTCTGTCCCTGGGCATCGTGAAGGGCACCACCATTACGTTGATCGCCGACGGCGCCGATGAGAAAGAGGCTGTCGAGGCGTTGGTGGAACTGGTCAAGGACAACTTTGGCGAATAACACATTCGATACAGGAAGTACGACACGGCCCTGCGGCGCGCAAGGCCGTGTATCTTTTATGCGAGGAGGCGGCGGGCGTGACAAAGGAAGAGCTGCGGGAGAAGGCCAACGACCTGCCACTGGCGCCGGGCGTCTATTTGATGATGGATAAAACAGGCAGGGTCATCTACGTGGGCAAGGCCAAGAAGCTGAAAAACCGGGTGAGCCAGTATTTCCAGGACAGCGCCTCCCACACCGCCAAGACGCGGAACATGGTGTCTCAGGTGGACCGCTTCGACACCATCTTCGTCACCAGCGAGTTCGAGGCCCTGGTGCTGGAGAACTCCCTTATCAAGCGGCACATGCCCCGCTACAACATCCTGCTGAAGGACGACAAGGGGTACCCCTTCGTCCGCCTGTCCAAAGAGGCATACCCCCGCTTCTCCCTGGTGAACAAGATGGCCAATGACTCCGCCCGGTACTTTGGGCCCTTCGGCGGTCGGTTCGAGACCCGCCAGGCCCTGGACGCGGTGTGTGTGGCCCTGCGGTTGCCTACCTGTAGCCGGAAATTCCCACGGGATATCGGGGCAGAGCGCCCCTGTCTGAACTTCCACATGGGCCGGTGCGACGGATTCTGCCGGCCGGAGATGACAGCAGAAGCGTATAACCGCCGGATCGAGCAGGCGGTGCAGCTGCTGGAGGGGAGGAGCAAGCAGCTGCTCCGGGACATGACCGCCGAGATGGAGGCGGAGGCGGAGGCCCTCCACTTCGAGCAGGCGGCGCTGCTCCGGGACCGGATTAACGCCATCGGTGCCCTCAGCAAAAAGCAGACGGTGATCGCGGGCCTCTGTGCCGATACGGACATCTGGGGACTGTACCGGGGATCCGGCAAGAGCTGTTACGCCATTCTCCACATGGAGGAGGGAAATCTGGCCGGCCGGGAGACGGAGCTGTTCTCCGCCCCCAACGAGGAGTCGGAGGCCGAGATGCTCTCCGCCCTGACGGCCCAGTACTACCTTCCCCGGGCCATCCTGCCCCACGAGATCCTGCTGCCCATGGAGACGGAGGACTGCGAAGAGCTGTCGGAGGTCCTGACGAAGCGGGCGGGCCACAAGGTATGGGTCCACGTGCCCCAGCGGGGAGAGAAGGCGGAGCTGCGGGCCATGGCCCAGCGGAACGCCCAGGAGGAGACAGAGCGAGCCACCACCGTGGAGGAGCGGACTGCCTACACCCTGGAGCTGCTGGGGAAGATGCTGAATCTGCCGGAGCCTCCGAAGCGGATGGAGTCCTTCGACATCTCCAACACGGGAAAGAGCGACATCGTGGCCTCTATGGTGGTATACAGCGGCACCCGGCCGCTGAAGTCCGCTTACCGCCGTTTCCGCATCCAGTCTTTGGAGGGACATCCGGATGACTACGCCTCCATGCAGGAGGTGCTGCGCCGACGGCTCCAGCGGGCAGCGGATGGGGACGAGAAGTTTCTGCCCCTGCCGGACGTGTTTCTGATCGACGGCGGCGAGACCCACGCCCGGGCAGCGCAGACGGTGGCCTGGGAATTCGGCGTGGATGTGCCCATCTTCGGCATGGTGAAGGACGACCGCCACCGAACCCGGGCCCTGGTGACGCCGGAGGGCCGGGAGATCGGCATCGTCACCCAGCAGGCGGTGTTTTCCCTCATCGGCCAGATCCAGGAGGAGACCCACCGCTTTGCCATCACCTACCACCACGAGAGCCACAGCAAAAGCGCCACCCGCTCCGCCCTGGACGGTATCCCCGGTGTGGGCGAGAAGCGGCGGGCGGAGCTGCGGAAACACTTCGGCACCATCAAGGCCATCCGGGAGGCGGATGTGGAGACCCTTGCCGCCGTGGTGCCCCGGGCCGCCGCCCAGGCGGTGTGGGAGCATTTTCACCCGAAAAACGAGAACGTCTGAAAGCCAGCGGCACAGCCGCTGGCTTTTTTGCGGGAGATGAGGAAAAGGATGCAGCCATTTCGTTTGATAAACAGATCGTGAGGAAAGGACTGGTATTTTCATGAAGAAGGAACACTGCGTTTTGATCCTGATCTGCTGCTTTCTCATGGCGGCTTGCGGCCGCCTGGAAGACATTCCGGAGGATCTGTCGGCGTTTCCAGAGACGGAACGGAAAGAGACCGCCGAGACCCCGGCAGGGCCGCAGTTTGAAACCCTGACGGTTGCCGATGATCCGATCACGGCAGAATTCTCCCTGACCACCCGGCAGGAACCGGCGGCGTTTCTCTATGTCGCCGTGGAGGAGGATTGCACGACCACGGTGAACTGCACCTATGCCTCCCAGGACCAGCCGGTGACGGTGTGTCTGGCCGGTGGGGAGTCCTGGGAACTGCAGGGGGCATCGGAGGAGGCATACGGCGCCATCTGGAGCAACTGGCCGGTGACGCTGCGGCAGGGGGAAAACGTGTTCTGCGTCACCGGCGGCGGGAGTTTCTGCCGGATGCGGCTGGAGCTGCTGGATGCGGTAGGCGTCTCCTATGCCGGGGCCTTCCCGGAAGGAACGGAGCTGCAACCGCTGGAGGGGATGTAGGCAAAGGAGCACGGGATTCCGGGCCGGAATTCCACACGGCCTAGCTTTCCATGGGCCGGCCAATGTCCCGATCCATCAGGGGCGGGAGCTCCACACCGAACCGCCCGGAGCCAACGGCTCCGGGCGGCTTTCTTGTCAGGAGTTGATTTTGCGAAGGAACCAGGCGACAATGGCCGCCAAGGCCACCCCAAACAGCATTCCGCTGTAGCATACCCGTAGGTAGAGCAGGTGGAAAGCGGTGGACTCATTGTTGTGATAGCCAGTAACAAGTGCCAGCAGATTGTTAGTGGCATTTATGTCTATACACAAAAGACGGAATAGACCCAGGCAGACCGCCAGAGCCAAGACCCAGGGCCAGATCCGGCGGCCTCTCCGGGCCCAGAGAAAAAACGGCCCCCCGTCACCAGGGCAGAGATACAAGCGTAGAGGAACAGAGACAAGAGCGTCCCTATGAGAGGAACTGTCCCAAGGAAAAGAGACGACAAATCCCCCAGCAAGCGGGAGGTGACATAGGGGATAGCCGGTGCGGCAAAGACCACCAGCACAGCCAGCGCCAGTTCCCGTTGAGACCAGGACTTCATGGGGCGCACATCCTTTCAAAAGATGGGGCTTTTCTCCATTGTATCAAGGGCAGTCAGACCTGTCAAGAAAAGAACGGCCCCCGGCGGACACTGTCCACCGGGGGCCGTTTTCAGTCGATCTCCTTATACATCAGCTTGTAGTAGCTCCACTGACGCCATTTGGCGATCTTCGCCGCCTGTTCCTCCGTCAGCTGGTCCGTCACTGTGCCGTCTGCCAGCTGATATGCCTGCTTCTGCACCACGGGCAGCTCCCGGCGCAGCTGGTTCAGAAAGTCGAACCAGGGGCTCTCCCCGGTCCGCCCGGTGAGCTCCAGCACTGCGGCCCCCAGGAAGCTAGCGGAGAGCCGCCCATCCTCCGGCAGGTCCAGGGACGCTACGGCGGCCTCCCAGTCCAGGGCCTGCGCGGCGGCGTCATTGGCCCAGATCACATAGGGCGTCTCGTAGGAGGTCAGCGCGTCCCACTCCGCCCGGGCCGTGAAGCCCAGCTCCGCGTAGGCCAGCTGGTTGTCGCCCAGATAGGGCAGGTGGTCTCCGAAGAACACCAGCACCACCGGCTCCTCCGCGGCGGAGAAAGTGTCCACCAGACGGCCCAGCATGGCGTCCGCGTCCCGAGCCCCTTCGGTGTAGACTCTCAGCAGCGTCTCCACCTCGTCGGACACCGCCGTGTTCAGCGGCACCTCCGGATAGGCATAGCTCTCGCCGTACTTGTCCAGGGTGTAGGACATGTGGTTCTGAATGGTGGTTGTGTAGTGGAACAGCGTCTCGCCGGCGGCCACAGTGTCCGCGAATTCCTGTTCAATCAGGCCCGCCATGTAGTCATCCGTGACCCAGCGGCCCTTGTATGCAAGCGCCTCCATCTGGTCAGCAAATACGGTCTCCTCCGCCCCGAACCAGCGGTAGACGTTCTCCCGGTTGTAGAACCAGTCGTCCCCCGGGTGGAAGAAGGAGGTGTGGTAGCCATCGCCGCCAAACACCCGGAAGAGGCTGTCCAGGTTCCGGTTTACCACCCGGAAGGAGGAGGTCGTTCCGGCAGCGAGCGCGTTGGTCTGCATGCCTGTCAGCACGTCGAATTCCGTGTTGGCAGTGCCGCCGGCGAAGCCGGGCACCACGATATGGCCGGCGACGGCGTGGGGATCCTCCCGCAGGGCGTGGAGGTTGGGCAGGGGGTCGTTCTCCGCTGTGAAAGCGAAAGCGTCGCTGTCCGTGATATCGGAGAAGGCCTCATCCATCACCATAATGACGTTCACATCCTTCCCCAGACCGGTGTCGCCGCCCTGGTCCCAGCCGGTCGCCTCCGACCGACTGAAGCCCTCAGGCTTGTCCACCGGGTAGGTGGTGAACTGGTGGCAGAAGCAGTAGGGGAACCCCAGCTCGTTGAACACGGAGGGAATATAGTAGGCGTTGGATACCCGGAAGGAGTTGTACAGATCATTGGAGGCATAGACTGTCAGGATCAGTCCTGCCAGCACGACAAAGCTGGCGGCAGCCCCCAGCAGGCTTCCCACCCAGCCGCGGAGCCGGGCGATGGGGAAGGGGCGGCTGCCTACGAAGAGCCCCAGGGCCACCAGCACCAGCGAGAACACCACGACGGCGGCGATGGACGGCACCGGGAACTGGATGTCGTAAGTCCCCACAGCGCTGCCCGCTTCTTTCAGCAGGGCAAAGTCCCGGGGAAACACCGGCTCGTCCCGTACCTCGATCTTGATGCGGTTGGCGATAGACAGGGCGCAGACGGCGAAGTTCGCCAGCGCCCCGGCGAAGAACACGTTCCGGAGCAGGCAGGTGAACACCAGCAGCAGCATCCCCACCGGCAGGCAGTTCAGGATAATCAGCAGCGGCTGCGCCCGGAAGACGGCCAGGACGCTCCGCAGGGCATTGGGCTGGCACCAGAGCGCCAGCAGAGTGATGGCGCCCGCCAGCAGCACAGCGGCCAGAAGCGTGGCCCACAGGGGCAGTCGGACTTTGGGAAAATGGTCATGGAGCTTCAAGAGCAGACGGTCCTTTCTGGTTGGATTTCCACACACACAGAATACCTCCATTATAAGGATTTTCCGGAAAAAAGCAAGGCTCCTGCGAAGTGTAGAGTGCCTTTGAGACAGTTTTGTGGTATGATATGGCTGGAAAAGGAGCGGATGGCATGGACGCAAAAGCCACCGGCGGGCTGATCGCCCGGCGCCGAAAAGAGAAGAACTGGAGCCAGGGGGAACTGACGGAATGGCTCCACGTGACGGACAAGGCCGTGAGCCGCTGGGAGACGGGCTGGGGCCTGCCCGATGAGAATCCTTGGGCGCCTGGTCTCGCATAAGACAAAAATCCCCTCCGTTCAACAACGGAGGGGATTTTTGCAGCAAGGTTATACACCCCGTATCGAATTTCGAAGAAATTCGGATCCATTTTCGGCAGGACATGCGCCTGCCGAAAATACGTTGATCCGTGCGCCTTGGGCGCACACACCAGTCCGCAGACTGGTGGTAGGGTGGTTAGGAGGGGAGCCCGCTCCCCCCTTAGAACGTCACGACTTCTTGCTGGGGCTTCTCACAGGGCCCGATGGAGATCACATGCATCACCGGCCCCTTGCCCTTGTAAGCGGCGTGCTTCTCCACCGCCATCCGGCCGGTGACCTCCACCCAGTCCCGGTTCTGGTACTGGTTCAGGTTCATGCCCTTGGCGATGAGACCCATGAACTGGATGTCGTTCTCACAGCAGGTCATGACAAAGCGGCCGGGGCAGTGGATGCCCGGGTACTTCTTGGAGTGGCACATGATAAGCTTCATGTGGACCATCTTGCCCGCCCAGCGGTCCGGGTGATCCATCACGTCCACATACCACACACCGAAGTCGTCGTCCGGCACGTCGATCAGGTCCTGGCTCAGGTCGAAGGGGCACTCGTCGCCGGTGAGGTAGTCCTCGCTGGTGCCGTCCTCCATCTCCAGGTAAATGTCAGCCCGACGGTTCACCATCCGAAGGTTCCGCTTCCGCAGGGCGTCCCGCAGCTCCGGCGTACAGCGGTTGAACACCAGCATGTCCGCGTTGGTGATTTTCTCCATCATCAGCTGGCCCATATTCTTGGCGTACATCTCAAAGGTGGGGGCGTAGACGAAGGTCATGATCTGGTACAGCACCCAGTTGGCGGGCAGAACCTCCCGGTACAGCCGCTCCATCTGCCACATGCCGTTGTACTCGATCAGCACCTGTTTGGGGTGGTACTCTTTCTCCAGCTCCTTCAGGTAGGAGCACTTCAGGTCCTCCTCGTCCTCAATGGTGATGACCGTCACGTTGTCCAAAGCGTTTTTCTCGTACTCCTCCTCGCCCTCTTCGCAGCAGAGCAGCAGGGTGGGATCCTGGCGGGCGAAGCCGTCCTCCAGGATGCCGTTGATGAAATTGGTCTTGCCGGCATCCAGAAAGCCGGCCACCAGATAAACAGGAATGTCTGCCATTATAATGTGCATTTCCTTTCGGGTAAAATACGCGGAACGGGCGCCCGGACAGCAGGAAATCTGACTTTCGACTCTGACAGTCCCTCACACCGGCCACCGCGGCGCGCTGAAGCTCTTTTGGCTCTTTTCCCTACTTCGGGGACGGACTCCACTTGATTTTGTGCAGCAATATCAAGTGTGGTTACAGTCTTTCAAGAAAAGAGTTCACAGACCGAAGAGCTGGGAGAGCTTGTCCTCCTGCAGCTCGGCGCCGATGACACACAGCCGGCCGGTGTAGTCGGGATGGCCTGCCCGGACCTCATGCTCCTCGGGGACGAAGTCGAACTCGATCCACTTGCCGCCCTCGCCGTTCACGATGCCCTTGGCCCGCAGGATCTTGCCGTAGTCGCCGGAGTCCAGGGCCGTGAGGATCCGCTCAATGTCCGCCTGGGCAAACACCTTGGGGGTCTCTTTGCCCCAGGAGGTGAACACCTCGTCGGCGTGGTGGTGATGGTGGTGGCAGGAGCAGTTGGGATCGTCGCACTCGTGGTCGTGGTCATGGTGATGCGCGTGTTCATCGTGATCGTGATGGTGGTCATGCTCCTCGTGGTCGTGATGGTCATGATCGTGATGGTGTTCGTGCTCCTCATGCGCATGCTCGTGGTCATGGTGGTGATGCGCATGCTCGTGCTCCGCCTCATCGGCGGCGTGCTCGGCGCGCATCTTCCCCAGCAGCTCGTCCGCCAGGGACACCTTTTCAATGGCCGCCAGGATGGTCTTGCCGTCCAGCTGGTCCCAGGGGGTGGTGAGGATGGCGGCGTCGGCGTTCTTCTCCCGCAGCATGGCCACGGCGGCCTCCAGCTTCTCCTGGCTCATCTTCTGGGTCCGGGAGAGGATGATGGTGCCGGCGGCCTCGATCTGGTTGTTGTAGAACTCGCCGAAGTTCTTCATGTAGACCTTCACCTTGGTGGCGTCCGCCACGGTGACGAAGCTGTTCAGCTTCATGTCGTCGGTCTCATCGGCGGTGTTCTGCACCGCCACGATCACGTCGGACAGCTTGCCCACGCCGGAGGGCTCGATGAGGATGCGGTCCGGGCGGAACTGAGCCTGCACGTCCTTCAACGCCTTGTGGAAGTCCCCCACCAGGGAGCAGCAGATGCACCCGGCGGACATCTCGCTGATCTGCACGCCGGACTCCTTCAGAAAGCCGCCGTCAATGCTGATCTCGCCGAACTCGTTCTCGATCAGCACCAGCTTTTCGCCGGGAAAGGCCTCCGCCAGCAACTTTTTGATAAGAGTGGTCTTGCCGGCGCCAAGGAAGCCGGAGACAATATCAATTTTGGTCATGGTATCAAGTCCTTTGTTTAAAATTTTTACCGTACTTTATCTTACCATCAAACTGGAAAAAAGCAACTCCTCCAGAAAAAAATTCACGAATTCCGCCATTTCCCATCCGAATGGGGAGACGGACCTGCACACGGTCCCGGACATGCCGGCAGGGGCAGGCGGCCCCCGTCGGTGGCACCTGAAGAAAGCGGACTCAGAGTGCCCGCCGGACGGCCCGCCTCTGCCGGAGTCTCCGCCCGCGGCGGATCTCCGGCTGGAAGGCCTCCAGCTCCCGGGCGGCGGTGCCGGAGAGGAGGAGCAGGGAGATCAGGTTGGGCACTGCCATCAGGGCGTTGAAG
>ERZ1504840.442-NODE-442-length-12302-cov-2.751286_pt1 | contig 12302 bp, 10 predicted proteins | sample MGYA00572104_ERZ1504840 | MGnify/ENA primary metagenome ERZ1504840 (study PRJEB39906, sample SAMEA3182061) | gut metagenome | biome: human; feature: gut; material: Stool; isolation source: human stools | place: Canada | collected 2013-01-14 ...
CGGCCGGGGCATTTGGATCAAGCGGGATGACCTGTGCGGCGTGGCCCTGGGCGGCAGCAAGGTCCGCAAGCTGGAATTCGTTCTGGCGGAGGCCCTGGACCAGGGGTGCGACACGGTATTCACCACCGGCGGCGCCCAGTCCAACCACGCGGCCCTCACCGCCGCCTGCGCCGCGCGGCTCGGGATGAAGTGCATCCTGCTGCTGAAGCGCCGGGGCGTCACGGAGCACCGGGGCAATCTGGTGCTGGACGAGCTCTTCGGCGCCGAGGTGCGTCTGCTGGACATGGATTCCTATGACGAGATCTATGCAGAGATGCACCGGATCGGCGGCACGCTGGAGCAGGCGGGGCACAAGTGCTGCTATATTCCCGTGGGCGCCTCCACGGCCCTCGGCGCCGTGGGCTACGTGAGCGGCGCCCGGGAGATCGCCGTCCAGGCCATGGCTGCGGGCGTGCGGCTGGGACACATCGTCTCCGCCACCGGCTCCGGCGGCACGGCCGCTGGGCTGCTGCTGGGAGCCGGGCTGTTTCTGCCCGGTGTGAAGGTCACCGGCATCGCCGTGGACAGCGGCCCCTTCGACAAGATCGTCCCCCGCCTGGCAGGGGAGGCCGCAGCACTGCTGGAGTGCCCCTTCCAGCCGGAAGAGAATGCATTTCAGATGGTGGAGCACATGGGCCCCGGCTATGCCCTGCCGAATCCGGAGGATACCCCCTATATCGAGGAGCTGGCCCGGACGGAGGGCATCCTGCTGGATCCGGTCTACACCGGGAAGGCCTTTGCCGGCATGGTGCAGCTGCTGCGCCGGGGAGCTTTTGATGGGCAGGACGACCTGCTGTTCGTCCACACCGGCGGCACGGCGGCCCTGTTCGCCATCGATCTGCCCCGGTGATCGCCTCTTTTTCCCATACCCGGCCGGAGACCGGATACGAACCCTTTGAAGGAGCATCAGACCATGGAATATTTCCCCGCACCTCTTGAAAAACTGGTGGAGCAGTTTGCCCGCCTGCCGGGCATCGGCGGCAAGTCTGCCCAGCGGCTGGCCTTTTACGTGCTGGGCCTGCCGGAGGCGGAGGCCAGGGAGTTCGCCGACGCCATCCTGGACGCCAAGAAAAGCGTCACCTGCTGCCCGGTGTGCCAAAACTTTACCGCCGGGGGGCTGTGTCCCATCTGCGCCTCCCCCAAGCGGGATGGCTCCGTTATCTGCGTGGTGGCGGATCCCCGGGACGTGGCCGCCATAGAGCGGGCCAGGGAGTACAACGGCCGGTATCACGTGCTCCACGGCGTCATCTCTCCCATGAACCACGTGGGGCCGGACGACCTGGCCATCAAATCCCTGGTGGAGCGGGTGGCCAGCGGCGAGGTGAAGGAAGTCATCATGGCCACCAATCCGGACACGGAGGGGGAGGCCACAGCCATGTACATCGCCAGGCTCTTAAAGCCCTTTGACGTGCGGGTGACCCGCCTGGCCTACGGCATTCCCGTGGGCGGACATCTGGAGTTCGCCGACGACGCCACGCTGATGCGGGCCCTAGAGGGCCGCCGGGAGATCTGAGCGCCCCGCCCCCTAAATAAAAACGCCGGATGGAAACCCATCCGGCGTTCGTTTTTTCATTTCTCCTTGGGCAAAATCAGGTTCAGCAGCACCGCCATGATAGTTGCGATCATCACGGGAGACTGTCCGAACACCATGGTGAACGCCTCCGGGAACTGGCTGAGGGCCTCGGAGGCCTGGGAAATCCCCACGCCCAGAGCAGCAGAGAGACCCACAATGGTGGTGTTCCGGGCCGTCAGGTCCTGGGAGGCGATGAGCTTCATGCCCGTCATGGCAATGGTGGAAAACACCGTCACTGTGGCGCCCCCCAGCACGCACTGGGGAATGGTGGTCAGCAGCGCCGCAAATTTGGGGGAGATGCCCGCCAGCAGCAGGAATCCCCCGGCAATGGCGAACACCGTCCGGTTCACCACCTTGTTGGTGGTGACGATGCCCACATTTTGGGAGTAGGTAGCCGTGGGCAGGCCGCCCATCAGCGCCGTCAGGATATTGCTGGTGCCATAGGCGATGATACCGCCCTGGAGCTCCTGGTCCGTGGGATCCCGGTCCAGGCCGCCCACGGTGGTGGCGGTGAAGTCGCCGATGGCCTGGATGGAGTTGATGGCAAACAACAGCCCGATGGCCACACAGGAGGCTGGATCGAACTTCAGACCGAAGTGTAGGGGCTCCGGCAGGGCGAACCAGGCAGCATTTCCCACGTCGGCAAAGCTGACCATGCCGAAGCAGAGCGCCACCGCATAGCCGAACAGCATCCCGATCAGGATAGAAGCCAGCTTGCAGATGCCCTTGGCCTTGTGGTTCAGCACCAGCACGGCAGTCAGCGTCAGGGCCGCGATCAGCCAGTTCTGCCAGGAGCCATATACCAGCGCCTCCGTCAGCCCCTGTTGCGCCACCACGGATTCATAGGTGTTGCCGGTGCCGCCGGCCATGTAGTTGATGGCGGTAGGGTAGAGGGAGAGGCCAATGGTGAACACCACCGTGCCGGTAATAGCCGGCGGATCTTCTTGACGAACACGCCCACCAGCACAGCCACGATGCCGCCCACGATCATGGCGCCGGCAATGGCCGCCACTCCGCCGCCGGAGGCGGCGATGGCCTGCATACTGGGAACATAGGCAAAGCTGACACCCAGGATCACCGGCAGGCCAGAGCCGAACCGCCCGCCGATGGGATACAGCTGGAGGAATGTGCACACGGCGGACATCACCAGGGATGCCTGGATCAGCAGCACCTGCTCCTCCTGGCTGAGGCCGATGGCTCCGGCGATGATGATAGGCGGGGTGACACACCCCACGATCATGGCCACCAGATGCTGCAGGGCCAGGGAGAGCGAGGTGCCGAGGGGCGGAATTCCCCGGGGCTGAAACAGCAGCTCCCGGCGGTCAAAGCGAGACTCCATGGGCAGGACTCCTTTCGGGCGGAAACTCCGCGCGTTCTGTGGTGCGGAAGTCGGGGCTTGAGGCTTCTGCTCTTATGATACCATGGATTTCTCCAAAAGCAAACAAAATTTTTGGTAACCTGAAAAAATAATTGGTTGTTTCGACAAAAGGGCGCCCCGGCTTTGACCGGGGCGCCCTTTTAATCAGTCTGCGATGGTGGGTACCGCGTCCGCGGGGATAGGGCAGGTGTAGCCTGCCGCCGTCCGGCGCTGAAACTCCGTCTTTGCCTCCTCCAGCAGGGCCGGGTCCGTCAGCAGGTCAATGGCGGCCGCCGCCAGGACCTTGCCGGCATGGAGGGCCGCCTTGTGGCCGATGTCTGTCCGGCCGCAGGAGACATTCTGCCAGCTATGGCCGGGGCAGCCGTTGGGCCAGGCGGCCACGTGGATCTGTGCAGTAGGGCACTGCCAGCTGACGTCGCCCACATCCGTGGAGCCGGGCTGGAAGGCGTCCCCCTGGTACAGGGGCAGCAGAAAGCGGTTCATGGCGTGGCCGGCCTGGGCCCGCCTGGCCTGGGCATCCGCCGCGTAGTCCAGATCATACTGGCTGCCCACGCCCGGCGCCCGCTCACTGCCGGAATAGGTCCCGGCCAGGCTGTCGGCAAAGGCCAGCTCCTCCGGCGTGTAACTGGGGACCCCCAGGGCCTCGAAATTTCGGTAGAGGACCCGCTCCAGGGCGTGGTTCGTGACGGTGTCCGCCAGGCCGTCGATGAATTTCTTCTCCACCGTAGTCTCAGTCATCAGAGCTGCGCCCTGGGCGATCTTGTCCACCCGGGCCTGCAGCTCCACGGCCTCCGCCACATGATTGGACCGGACCATGTACAGCACGCTGGCCCTGGGCTGGACCACGTTGGGACTCCGGCCGCCGGCATCGGTGATGGCGTAGTGGACCCGAGCCTTGTCACTCATGTGCTCCCGCAGGAACTGGACGCCCACGTTCATCAGCTCCACCGCGTCCAGGGCGCTGCGGCCACGGTCCGGGTCTCCGGCGGCATGGGCCGCCACGCCGGTGAAGTGGTACTGGGTTTGGATGCAGGAGTTGGAGGAGCCGGTAAGCACCTCGTTGGCGTCGTCCGGGTGCCAGGTGAGGGCCGCATCCAGACCGTACCATAGCCCATCCCGGGCCATAAATGCCTTGGCGGCGCCGCCCTCCTCGCCGGGGCAGCCATACAGTACCACGGTGCCGGGGATCTTGGCGGCCTCGAGATACGCCTTCACTCCCAGAGCGGCGGCCATGGCCCCGGCGCCCAGCAGGTTATGCCCGCACCCGTGGCCGCAGCCGCCGGAGACCAGCTCCTCCCGCGTCAGGCTGCCGCCCTTCTGGGAAAGGCCGGAGAGCGCGTCATATTCCGCCAGCAGGCCGATGATGGGCCGCCCACTGCCGTAGGAGGCGGAGAAGGCGGTGGGGATGTTGCAGATGCCCCGCTCCACCTTGAAGCCCTCCTGCTCCAGCACTCGGCAGTACAGGTCGGCAGACTGCTCCTCCTGGAGAGACAACTCCGCAAAGGACCAGATCTCATCTGCCACCTGGGCTACCAGATCTGCTTTTTTTTCGATGGCGGCGACGGCCGCCTGCTTTTCTGCTGTCATGGGGATGCTCCTTTCTGCGCCGGATGCCCCGGCCCGTTAAAAAGGGCGCGCACATCTGTGCGCGCCCCGCAGTTGCCCGGTCCCGCCGCCCAGCGGGCGGCACTGGGCTCAGGCTGCCTTACAGCACCTTGCTGAGGAAGTCCTGGAGCCGGGGGTGCTGGGGATTTCCGAAAATGTCGGCGGGGGAGCCCTCCTCCAGCAGCTTGCCGTCTGCCATGAAGAGGACCCGGCTGCCCACCTCCCGGGCAAAGCCCATCTCGTGGGTGACCACCACCATAGTCATGCCCTCCTGGGCCAGCTCCTTCATGACCTCCAGCACCTCGCCCACCATCTCCGGGTCCAGGGCGGAGGTGGGCTCGTCAAAGAGCATAACCTCCGGCTCCATCATCAATGCCCGGACAATGGCAATCCGCTGCTTCTGGCCGCCGGAGAGCTGGATGGGATAGGCGCGGGCACGGTCCTGCAGGCCTACTCGGTCCAACAGGGCCAGGGCCTTTTTCTCCGCCTCGCCCCGGTCCATGTGCTTCACCTGGATGGGGGCCAGGGTCATGTTGTCCATGATGGTCATGTGAGGGAAGAGGTTGAAGTGCTGGAACACCATGCCCATCTTCTGGCGGTGCTGGTCGATGTCCACCTTTACCGTTTTGCCCTCCGCACTTTTTATCTTCTTTTTTGTGATATCCACCCCATTGAAGAGGATAGATCCTCCGGTAGGCTCCTCCAGCAGGTTCAGGCTGCGGAGGAACGTGGACTTGCCGGACCCGGAGGGGCCGATGACCACCATCACGTCGCCCTGGTCAATGTCCACCGTGACGCCGTCCAAGGCCTTGATGGCGCCCCGGTTGTAGTATTTCTTCAGGTCCTTGACTTGGATCAGCTTATCTCCGGTCGCCACGGCTCATTCTCCTTTCGAAGTAAGCGATGATCTTGCTGGTGGGGAAGCACAGGCAGAAATATAGAGCCGTTGCAACCAGCAGGGGCTCCATGATGAGGAACGTGGCACCCCGGATATTGTTGACAGCGCCCATGATATCCTGCACACCGATGGTGTATGTAATGGCGGACTCCTTGATGATGACCACGAACTCGTTGGCAATGGCGGGTAAAATATTCTTCACTGCCTGTGGCAGGATAATGAACCGCAGGTTCTGCCGCTGAGACAGGCCCAGAGAACGGGCTGCCTCTGTCTGGCCGCCGTCAATGGACTGAATGCCGGACCGGATGATCTCACACAGATAGGCGCCGGAGTTCATACCCAGAGCCACTACACCCGGAATAAATCGCTGGGACTCAATAAAACCAAAAATACTAAATTTTGGCAGCTGAATGACAGAAAAAACACCTAGATAGATAATCAGGATCTGCACCATCATGGGGGTAGAGCGGATGACCTCCACATAGGCGGTGGCAATAAAACTCAAGGGATTGAATTTGCTCAGCGTCAGTAGAAATCCACCGTCCCGCAGGTGGCCGTCCCGATTCAGGCCAAGGGCGCGGAAGGGGCGGAAGTTGCTCATGCGCATCAGCGCCAGCAGAAGCGCCAGGATAAAGCCGATCAGCACCGTAAACAGTGCCAGCAGAACGGTGATGGCAAGGCCCTCCGCAAACATTCCGGCATAGGGCTTCAGCCGGGCAAAGTTTTCCAATTGTATCAGTTGACCCATATATGCTCCTTTCCAGACCAGCAACCCCAGCCTCTGCAAAGCGGCCAATTCCTCCCCTGGGCAACCAGGGGAGGAATTGAGCGGTCCGATCGTATTTCAGTCTCAGCCGGCGACAATCTCGCCGTCCACCAGAATGCCGGTATTGCCGGCAGCCAGGGTGGTGGCCTCTTCCACAAACTGATCCATAGAACCATCCTCGATGGCGGCGGCGATGGCGCGGTTCACACCTTCCAGCAGGGCGGCATTACCCTTCGTGACGCCCACGGAAGAGCCAGCCACATCATAGGGGACCTCCAGCGCCAGGCACAGCTCGGGGTAGTTCACCTGATAGCTCATGGCAGGCAGCGTCTCGATATATGCGCCGTCAATCTTACCGGCCACCAGCTCGGCCACGATATCCGTCACCTTGGCCAGAGATACAATGTTGGCCTCGGGGCTGTGTTCTTCCGCCAGATTATACTGGATGGAGCCGGTCTGGGCGGCAATGGAGTACTCAGGGTTATTGGTGTCTTCCAGCGTGGGGAACTTGTCCTTGTTGGACTCCAGGCACACAAAGGACTGGCCGCCCATGTAGTAGATGTCGGAGAAGTCCATGATGCCCTCACGCTCCGGGTCGGGAGACAGGCCCGCCATGCCCAGATCCGCATGCTTGGTCTGCAGCTCGGTGAGCACGCCGTTGAAGTCCATGGGGTTCACCACCAGCTCCAGGCCCAGGTAATCCGCAATATACTGGGACAGGGCGATGTCAAAGCCCGCCAGCTGGGCATTGCCGCTCTCGTCGATGGAATAGAACTCATAGGGGGCGAAGTCCGGGCTGGTGGCGACGGTGAGCTTCCCGCCCTCCACAGTGGTGATGGCGGCCTTCAGCTCGTCGTCAGTCATGGAGGCGTAATCCGCAGTCTCCTCCGTGCCGGAGCCCTCGCCGTCGGCGGTGTCATCCGCAGTGTCGTCGCTGCCGCCGCAGGCCGTGACGGACAGCGCCATGGCCAGCGTCAGAATCAATGCAAGAAACTTCTTCATGGTATCGCAATCTCCCTTTTTCATGCTCCCGCGGTCGCGGGGCGGTTTTCTCTGAATTTCCAAGGGAGGAAGCACCTCCCGCCGGAACATGCCTTACCTTATCACGTTCCCTCCCTCTTGTCAATAGATTTTCGTGCAAAAATGAATATTTATTTGCCCCTGTTGGTGGAGTGCTCTATTTTATCCGGTTCAATCCCGGAAAAACAGCCGAAAATTTGTGAATATTTCCAGCATCGATGTATATTGCAGATGAATAAAAGAGTGAATATTCAGATCCGACTGCAAGAGGGCGGGGAGGCCGCTTTTCCGGCCTCCCCGCCTTGGGAGCCTGATTCACTTTTTCAGCACCGCGTCCCCGAAGGGTGCCATCTCCAGCCGCACGAAAAAGCCCTGGTCGTGCTGGCACACAGGGCAGACCTTGGGGGCTGCCGTCCCCTCAAAGATATAACCGCAGTTCAGGCACATCCAGGCGCACTGGACATCGGAGACAAACAGCTTTCCCTGTTCCAGCAGATCCGCCAGCCTGCCGAAGCGGTTGCCATGGGCCCGCTCGATCTCTGCGATCTTGTGGAAGGAAGCCGCCACAGCGGAAAAGCCCTCCTGCTGGGCCACGTCGCCGAAGGTCTTGTATACCGGGTCGTGCTCCTCATACTCGTTATGCTGCGCCTTGCGGAGCAGCTCCTTCACATCGTTCGTCAGGTCCACGGGATAGGTGCCGTCGATGGCCACGGTCTGGCCCGCCAGCTCTTTCATGTGGTTGTAAAAAATCTCCGCGTGCTCCTTCTCCTGGTCCGCAGTGAAGCGGAACACCGCCTCCACCACATGCAGCTTCTGCTGGCGGCAGACGGAGGCGGCAAAGGTGTAGCGGTTCCGGGCCTGGCTTTCGCCCGCAAAGGCCCGCATGAGGTTTTTCAGGGTCTCGCTGTTCTTCAGATCCACAGACATACGGATTCCTCCTGTTTTCGGTGAGATAGGGGTATTTTCCCTCCGACAGGGGACGGCTATACCTGAATGATAAAAAACAGGCCCTGCGTCTGGTAGACACAGAGCCTGTCCGCTTTCCGTCATGCCTCGGGGAGATGGTATTTCTTCCGGTCGCGCCGCAGGTCCTCGCCGAAGGCGCCGCCGGCCTTCACCTCCTGCAGATAGGCGTGGCGGCCGGGGCCGCCGGAGCACTCCTCAATGACGCTGACGGCGATGTTGGAGCAGTGATCGGACGCCCGCTCGATATTGGTCAGCAGGTCGCTGAGCACAAAGCCCAGCTGGATGGTGCACTGGCCCGCCTGGAGCCGCTGGATATGGCGGCTTCGGATCTCCTCAATCAGCTGGTCGATGGTCTCCTCCAGGGGTTCCACCCGGCGGGCGGTCTCCATGTCCGCTGCCTGGAAGCTGCGGATGGTCAGGTCCAGGATGTCATCCAGCGCGGAGAGCAGCACCTGCAGCTCTTCCCGGGCGCTGTCAGAGAACCGGAGCTCCTTGTCGTGGAGCTCCTGGGCGGACTCCTGGATGTTCACGGCATGGTCGCCGATCCGCTCGAAGTCCCCGATGGCGTGGAGCAAGCGGGAAACCGTGCGCATATCCTGCATGGACAGCCCGTGCTGGGAGATCTCCACCAGGTAGCTGCTGAGCCGGTCCTCGTAAATGTCCAGCTTGTCCTCGTTCTGCAGGATCTGGGTCTCCCGCTCCCGGCTGTACTGGGAGAGCTGGTCCGTCGCCAGGCAGATGTTCTCCCGGGCGGCTTGTCCCATACGGCCTGCCATGGCGACGCTTTCGCTGACTGCCGCGCCGGGGGTCCGCAGCAGCAGGGGATCCAGGAAGGCGAAGCTCTCGCGGGTGTCCTCGGTCCGCACCAGTCTCCGCGCCAGCTTTTCCAGCTGGCGGGAGAAGGGCAGGAGCAGGATCGTGGTGAACACGTTAAAGGCGGTGTGGCAGAAGGCGATGCCCACGGCCCCCACGGCCTGATTCAGGAAGGTGAAGTGGAGGATCATGTCGCCGCCGTAGAAGAGGATCAGGCACACGGCGGTGCCGATGACGTTGAAGGAGATGTGGACCACCGCCACTCGCTTGGCGTTGCGGTTGACGCCGATGGAGCTGATGAGGGCGGTGACGCAGGTGCCGATGTTCTGCCCCATAATGATGGGGATGGCCATGCCGTAGGTGATGGAGCCGGTCATGGCCAGGGCCTGCAGAATGGCGACAGAGGCAGCGGATGACTGGATAATCCCGGTGAACACCGCGCCCACCAACACACCCAGCAGGGGATTTTCAAAGGCGGTGAGCAGCCCGGCAAACTGGGGCATCTCCGCCAGAGGGCTGACGGCGCCGCTCATCAGCTCCATGCCGTACATCAAAATGGCAAAGCCCATCATGATGCGCCCCACGTCCCGGCGCCGCTGGCGCTTGGAGCCCATGATCAGCAGGATACCCGCCAGAGCGATCAGGGGAGAGAAGTTCTCCGGCTTCAGCAGGTTCACAAAGACGTTCTCACTCTCGATGCCGGTGAGAGACAGAATCCACGCCGTCAGGGTGGTGCCGATGTTGGAGCCCATGATGATGCCGATGGTCTGTCTCAACTCCATGACGCCGGAGTTCACCAGGCCCACCAGCATCACCGTCATGGCGGAGGAGGACTGGATGGCGATGGTGATGCCCGCGCCCAGCAGCAAGCTCTTGAAGGGGCTGGAGGTCATGCGCTTGAGCATCCGCTCCAGCTTGCCGCCGGCCATCTTTTCCAGGCTCTTGGACATGACGGTCATGCCGTACAAGAAGAACGCCAGGCCGCCGCAGAGGGTAAAGACGGAGAAAATGTCCATAACTGCGCTTTCCTTTCCCAGTATTCCAGACCGTCTGGCACGGCCGGTCCGATTCTGTCATGTATACTGCGCTCCAACATTATATATGCAAAGCGGCACGCTGGAAAGAGGATTTCTAAGATTTTGTAAAATTTGCGTAAAAATATGGTAAAACGCAAAAAGCAGTACGGATTTCTTGTGCAAAACCACTTCCGCCAAGAGGAAACCGCCGCCCACTGAAAGTTGGGCGGCGGTCTGCTGCTATTCCGGTGTCCCAGCGGAAGGTGTCTCCCGCGTCCAGAAGTCCCGCACCGCCTCCGCAGCCCGGCGGCCGGCGAAGAAGCCGTCCTGCCACAGGGCCAGGATCTTCTGCCGGTCCCGCTCCGTGCGGGAGAAGCCCCGGGTGTTCGCCGGCGCGATCACCAACACCCGGCCCTCCTGCTCCAGAGCAAACAGCTCCTCCCGGCATTGGTTATAGCGCTCCGCCCGGGTCCGCAGGCCTTCCAGAAAGACGGGGTATTTGCGGTACACCCGCCGGAACAGGGGCATCAGCTGCTCCGGCTCCTTCCGATAGCTCCGCTCCCGGGTCAGGACAACCACCACCCGGTCGCAGCCCACCGCCAGCGCCCGCTTCCAGGGAATGGCGTCGGAGCAGCCCCCGTCCAGATAGGGGGCGCCGTCATCCAGCCGGATGGGCTGGAACAGCACGGGCATGGCGCATGTGGCCTGGAGCAGGAGGAAGCTAGCGTCCCGCCGGGGGACCTCCCGGTACTCGGCCCGGCCGGTCTGCAGGTTGGTGACCACCGCCTCCACCTGACCGGGATACGCCTCGAAGGTGTCGTAATCAAAGGGCACCAGCTCGTTGGGGATGGTGTCGTAGGCGAACTTCAGCCCGAAGTAGCTGCGATTCCGGGGATCAAAGAAATTCCCCCAGCCCATGTACCGCCGGTCATTGGCGTAGTGCATCAGCAGCTGGAGATTCCGCCGCTTCTGCCGGGAGAGGTAGCTGACGCCGTAGGCAATCCCGGCCGAGACGCCGATGGTGTAGTCCGGCATGGGCAGTTTCTCGTTCAAAAAAGCGTCGCACACGCCGGAGGAGAAGATCGTCCGCAGCGCGCCGCCCTCCAGCACCAGACCTGTTTTCATGGAGCAGTCCTTCCTTTCTGTGTATTCATGATCTTCCAGCAGTTTTTCATCCGGGGCCGTCGCGCCGCCCCGGTTTTCCGTGCGGCCACGCCGTCCGCTTCCGGGCGGAGACCAGCAGCATCATGGGGCGGCGGAGCTCGTCCCGCATTCCCGGCTGGCCCAGCATCCGCGCCGGCGGCTGAGGCTCCACCACCCGCAGCAGCTGGAATCCGCCGGTAAGCAGGCCGTCCAGATAGGTGGTGAGGGTGCGGTGGTACTTGGTCACATCCTCCCCCAGAAAGCGGGCGGTGCGCCGTCCCTCCTCGAAATACCGGTCCACAGGGAAGTGGAGGGGGGTGCCGTCCGGGCCGTAGTACCACTCCTGGGGACCGGCAGCAGTGAAAATGGGGTGCTCCACAGAGAAGACAAAGTCGCCGCCGGGTGACAGGCACTGCCGCACCCGCTCCAAAAAGTCTGTAAAGGAAGGCAGATAGTGGATGGCCAGGGAACTGAGGACCACGTCAAAGCTCTCCGGCGGGAATGGGGTCTCCGCCATATCCCCCCGGATATAGGTCACCTGCGGAGCCGTGGTCTTTTCCCGGGCCACGGCCAGCATTTTCTCCGACAGGTCCACGCCGGTGACAGCCGCCGCGCCGTGTTCCGCCGCATAGATGCAGTGCCAGCCGTAGCCGCAGCCCAGATCCAGCACCCGCTTCCCGGCGAAGTCCGGCAGCAGGGGCTCCAAGGACTCCCACTCCCGGCGCCCGCCAGTCCCAGGCGGGAGCGGTCCATCTGGCTGTATTTTTCAAAAAACCGCTCTCTGTCGTAAGGACTCTTCTTCATCCTGCGCACTCCTGTGAAGGTGATATGGTACAGCATAGCACAGTTCGGGAAAAAAGGGAATCACCGCTCCGCTTATAAAGATTTTGTAAATTTCTACTTTTTCGTCACTGTGGGCGGCCTATTTATGTTATTATAATCATATCTATATAAATTGTATGAATTTTGGAGAGGTGATGAGATTGCCGTGGAAGAGACGAGAGCAATGGCAGGAACGATTGGGGCGGAATAAAACCATCCTCTGGGAAAAGCCTGTCTCTTATACACATCTGACGCTGCCGACG
>ERZ1504840.454-NODE-454-length-12086-cov-2.574350_pt1 | contig 12086 bp, 10 predicted proteins | sample MGYA00572104_ERZ1504840 | MGnify/ENA primary metagenome ERZ1504840 (study PRJEB39906, sample SAMEA3182061) | gut metagenome | biome: human; feature: gut; material: Stool; isolation source: human stools | place: Canada | collected 2013-01-14 ...
AGCTTGGCCTGACGCTTGTGTTCCTTGGCGACCTCCACGCCGAATGCGGCCAGGTCCTCCGGATAACCGGACAGCACGTAATGCGTGGCGGAATTGGTGACGGCCACGGCGATCGGGCCACGTGCGCCGTCGACGCGTTCGATCAGCGCGTCCACCTGGGCGCGGGTGATGTCCTTGACGGACAGCATCGGGGTCGCCTCGCCGTGGCGTGCGGCGAGACCGAGCTGGCGTGCCTGACGGGTGCCGGCGACGCCGATCAGCGTTGCGATCGCAAGAATCTCGTCGATCTTGGCTGCGGCTGCGTCGATGGAACCGGCTTCGCAGATCGCCTGCACCATATGCACGGCAAGCACGCCCTGGGAGTGGCCGAGCACCGCGACCGGCTTGGCCTGGGCCGGATTGTAGCCGAGTGCGGCGGCGTCGAGCAGCGCGCCCAGCTGGGTCAGCGCGATGCCGGGAACGCTGGCGGAAGCCGCGGCTGCGGCGCCCAGACGTGCCGGGTTCGGTTCGAAGCCGAACAGGTCGACCGGGCGTCCGGTGGTGGCGAGCAGCTCGGCGGACACCGGATACAGCAGCGCCTGCGCGGCGGCCGCATGGGTGTGCAGGGCCTCGTCGAGCGCCGGATTCGCGCTCTGGTCGGCGAGCGCCACCGGCCACGGGGTGGATTGGCCGGCGAAGGCGAGCGCGTGGGGCTCACTGTTCAGTCGATCAAGAAAAAAGGTGTTCATAATCTTCCTTACTTGTTCCAAAATTTCTTGCGATTGTTGTGGTTGCTTACGTTGGTTGCGTCGCGTTGCGTCCGTCACAGCGGCTGGTTGCCGTGGTGTTTGCCGGTTCGGCGCACGCGTTTCTTGCTGGCGAGCAGGCGGAGCGATTCGATGATGGTCTCGCGTGTCTGTTCGGGGTCGATCATGGCGTCGATCTCGCCCATTTCCAGCGAAAGGTTCGCGTTGACGGTGGTGCGTTCGTAGTCGGCGATGTACTTGGCGCGCAGCGCTTCGACGTCCTTGCCGTTGTCTTTGGCTTTCTGCAGGTCCTTGCGGTGGATGATGTTCACCGCGCCGGCCGCGCCGAGCACCGCGATCTGGCTGGATGGCCAGGCGAAGTTCATGTCCGCGCCGATGGCTTTGGAACCCATCACGATGTATGCGCCGCCGAAGGCCTTGCGCAGGATGATGGTGACGAGCGGCACCTGCGCGTTGGCGTAGGCGTAGATGACCTTCGCGCCACGGCGGATGATGCCCGCATGTTCCTGTTCGGCGCCCGGCTTGTAGCCCGGGGTGTCCACCAAGGTGACGACCGGCAGGTTGAACGCGTCGCACAAGCGCACGAATCGCGCCACTTTTTCGGATGAGTCGACGTCGAGAATGCCGGCGTTGACGTTCGGCTGGTTGGCCACGATGCCGACGGGATGGCCGTCGATGCAGGCGAAGCCGACCACCGCTGAAGCGGCGAACAGTTCGTGCACCTGCACGAATTCACCGTAGTCCACGATGCAGCGGATCACGTCGAGCACGTCATACGGCTGGCGGTCGTTGTCCGGCACGAGGGTGGCGAGGCGTTTGGCCACGTCACGGTCGGCGCGGGTCGCCGCGTACGCGTAGACCGGCGGCTGCTGGTCGGAGTTGGACGGCAGATAGGCGAGCACGGTACGCGCGTAGTCGATCGCATCCGCCTCGTCCTCGCCGAGATAGTGGGCCACGCCGGACGTGGCGTTGTGCACGTAGCCGCCGCCCAGATCGTCCATGCTGATCACTTCGCCGGTGGCCGCTTTGACCACGTCGGGACCGGTGACGAACATGTTGGAATTCTCGCGGGTCATGATGATCAGGTCGGTCAGGGCCGGGCAGTAGACGGCACCGCCGGCGCAGGGGCCGAGGATCAGCGATAGCTGCGGCACGAAACCGCTGGCGTCGCAGGTTTTGCGGAACAGGTGGCCGTATTCGGTCAACGCGGCCACACCCTCCTGGATGCGCGCGCCACCGGAGTCGATGAGCGCGATGATCGGCACCTTGAGGTCGAGCGCCTTGTCCATCAGATGGCAGATCTTGCGGCCTTCGGCCACGCCAAGCGTGCCGCCTTTGACGGAGAAGTCCTGCGCGTAGACGGCCACTTTGCGGCCGAACACCTCGCCGAAGCCGGTGATGACGGCGGAGCCCGCGCGGCCACCGTTGATGTCGCCGCCGCGGAAACGGCCGATTTCCTCGAAGGAACCGGTATCAAGCAGCAGGTCGAGACGTTCGCGCGCGGTCAGCTTGCCTTTGACGTGCTGGCGACCGCGGGCGTGGTCTTCGGCTTCGGCGGCGAGCTGCGCGGCACGCAGCACGGACGTACGGATCGGCTGCGATTCGCGGGCTTCGGCAGCCGCTTCGTCACCCAGTCGCTCCTGCTGTTCCATGACGACCTTCACGGCCTCTTTGACGGCCGGGCTTGCGATGATGTCGGTCATTTCGCGCCGCCTTCCGTCTTGGTTTCCGTATTACCGTCCGTTGCCGGCTTGCCGTCAGCCGCCTTGGAAGCGCCGTTGACGTCGATGGTCATCAACGTCTCGCCCGCTTCGATGCCTGCGGCCGGGCCGACGAAGATCTTGGTGACGGTGCCCTTGACCGGCGCGTACACGTAGTTCTCCATCTTCATGGATTCGAGCACGACGAGCAGGTCGCCCTTGGCCACGTCCTGGCCTTCGGCGACGTTGATGCGTGTGACGACCGCCTGCATCGGGCTGGCGATCACACCGGACTGGCCGTCGTTGCCCTGCTGCTTCTTTTCGACGTGGTGCAGGCCCTGTCCGCGCAGCGGCTGGATGGCGCGCTTGGCGTCACGCGCCTTGGCGCCGCCGGTCAGATTGGCCACGATGTCGTTCGGCACGGTCAGCGACACACGATGGTTGTTGACTTCGATGACGAAGGTTTCGCTGGATTCCTTCTGCTCGGCTTCCTTCGCACCCGAAGCGCCGGCCATGGATGCCGGCTGGCCGCCCTTGGTGGAGGATGCTTCCTTGTTCAGGTACTTGCGTTCCAGCCATTTCGTGCTCACGTCGTAGGCCACGCCATGCTCGGCGGTGAACTCGTCGTCGTTGAAGATCTGCTCGAACAGGCTTGCCGGGGTCGGCACGCCTTCCACCTTGAGCTCTTCCAACGCGCGGCGCACACGTGCCACGGCTGCCGCACGGTCGGAGGCGGTGACCACGAGCTTGCCCATCATCGAATCGAACTTCGGGGAGACGGTGTCGCCTTCCACCACGCCGGAATCGACGCGGATGCCAGGGCCGGACGGCCATGCGAGCTTGGTCAGCGTGCCGGAGCTCGGCGCCAGATTCTTCGCCGGATCCTCGCAGGTCAGCCGGAGCTCGAAGCTGTGTCCGCGCAGCGGGTGGTCGACGGTCAGCTCGCCGCCGTTGGCGATGGTGAGCTGTTCTCGCACCAGATCAAGGCCGCAGACCTCTTCGCTGACGGTGTGCTCCACCTGCAGACGGGGATTGACCTCCAGGAAATACACCTTGCCCTGTTCGGTCACCATGAATTCGCAAGTGCCCAGACCGATGTAGTCGACCGCTTCGAAAAGCCGGCGTGAGTAAGTCTCCAGCTGTTCGAGCACGCCGTCGGAAAGGAACGGCGCCGGCGCTTCCTCCACCAGCTTCTGGTTACGGCGCTGCACGGAGCAGTCGCGGGTGGAATACACGGTGAAATTGCCGTGCGAATCGCGTCCGCACTGCGTTTCGACGTGACGGCCCTTGTCGATGAACCGTTCGACGAAATACTCGTCCAAATCGCCGCCCTGCAGCGCATCGTGGTTCATGTAGAAGCCACGCAGCTCATCGTCGTTGTGCACGAGCGTGATGCCGCGGCCGCCACCGCCGTCGGTGCGCTTGAGCATCAGCGGATAGCCGTGCGTGTGCGCGAAGTCGAGCAGCAGTCGCATGTCGGAAATCGACTGGGAAATGCCGGGAACCGGCGGCACCTTCGCGAAAGTGGCCACGCGGCGGGCCGTGATCTTGTCGCCCAGGTCGACGAGCGCCTTCGGATTCGGGCCGACCCACGTGGCGCCGGCGTCGAGTACCTTCTGCGCGAAGCTTGCGACTTCGGAAAGGAAGCCATAGCCGGGGTGCACCGCGTCGGCACCGCTGCGCTGCAGGATGTCGATGAGCAGATCCTCGTTGAGGTACGTGTCCTTGTAGGTGTCGCCAGACAGCAGATACGCGTCATCGGCCATCTGCACGTACTGTGCGTGACGGTCCTGTTCGGCGTAGACCGCGACCGTGGGAATCCCCATCTCACGTGCGGTGCGCACGACTCGAAGCGCGATTTCGCCGCGATTCGCCACCAGTAGTTTGTTGACATTCTTAGGCATAATGTCAAGTTTGGCGGTCGAGGCGTGATTCGACGAACTCGTTTCCCACAAAAGATTCGCAATCTTTTTGTAAGGCTCCACAAACGTTACCGAAACTTAGCAACCCTACGATGGGGAGCATTGATTGACGAAAGACTCATTTTCGTCAGTTTTTGTAGCATCCGCAAAAAAGGGAGGATTCCACCATGCGCAACGCAATCCTGACCATCTCATCCGCGGCCAAAACGGCCACCAGCGGCAAATTCGGCGCCGTTTTGAAGTCCACGCTGTTCGCCGTGCTGCTCGCCGCCGCCTCCATGGCGGGCGCCGTGCCGATTCCGGGCACTCCGGTTCCGATCACCCTGCAGACCTTCGTGGTCATGCTGGCCGCGCTGATGCTGCCGTGGAAGCAGGCGGGCGCCGCGGTGCTCATGTATCTGGCCGCGGGCGCGGCTGGTCTGCCGGTGTTCGCCGGCGGCGCGTCCACCATGGCTTTGGTCGGCCCGAGCGCCGGCTTCCTCATCGGTTTCCTGCCGGCCGCCGTCGTCACCTCGCTGCTCAAGGGCAAGGCGCGTGTCGATTCCCCGAAGCATGCTGCGTTGACCGCCGCACGGTATCTGTTCGCCTGCGTGGCCGGCTGCATCGTGCTTGACTATCTGCCCGGCTTCATCGTGCAGTCCGCCATTACGGGCGTGGCGATGCCGGTGGTGGCCATCGCTTCGATGGGCTTCATTGTGGGCGATTGCATCAAGGCGGTTGTGGCTTCGTTGGTCGCGAGCGGACTGGCAAAGCTGCAGTGACTTTTATCGGCAGCGACTTTTCTGCGGTAGTTTTCTACGATTTTTTGCTGGGAATTTTCCGCTGAGGGTTTTCCGCTGAGAATTTCCGCTGTGATTTCCGGGTTTCTTCGTGATTTCCGGGTTTTGATACAGTCTTCCGTTTTCGCTGTGATTTTCGTTGTCGCTGTGTCCGGTGGGGCCGGCGGATACCAACGTGCGACACGCTCCGGGCCGCTCAGGCCGAGTTTTTTACGGTCTTACGTTGGTATCCGCCGGCCCCACCTCGTTTTGGGGGAATGTTGCGTTTGCGGGTGGCGCGGTTTTTGGATATTGCGATTTTGGGAAATGCCGTTTTTCTCGAATATTGCGTTTTTTGAAACGTGCGATTTTCGAAAAAGCGCTTTACGACTTTATGAGGGATGAGGGTTAGAGAATTATTGGGGTAGGACGCCTACGTCGGCGGTGTGCACGGTGTGCAGGTTGCCGTTGTCGTCTCTGATGGTGAGGGAGGCGTCGGGGTTGAGTTCCAGCGCGGTGCCGCGCAGGGTGGTGCCGTCCACGAAATGCGCCTCGCATGGCTTGTCGAGCGTCCAGCAGACCGGATGCATCTCCTCCATCGCACGCGTGGCCTCGCGATGCGGGTCGGCTTCGAAATCGGCGAGCCTTGATCGCAAACCGTCCACCAGATGGGCCGCGATCATGTCGCGCAATGTCATGGAATCGGGCAGGCCATGCGCGACCAGCTGCAGCGACGTGGCCTTGTCGGTTGGCAGATGGTCTTCGGGGACGGTCAGGTTCAGGCCGATGCCGAAGACGATGCCGACGCGTTCCGTTGCGGCAGCCACATCAGTGGTACCAGTCGCACCGTCCGCGATGGGAGTTGCGGCAAGCGGAACCATTTCGGCGAGCACGCCGCCCAGTTTCTTGCCGTCGACGAAAATGTCGTTCGGCCATTTGAGCACGATGTCCTTGCCGAGCGGGCTGCCGCAATCGCGGATGGCCGCGATAATCGCGTTGCGCGCCTCGCAGCCGGCGATCATCTGCAGCCAGCCGTTGACGGACGTGTCCCGCACAATCGCCGTAGGCACGCCGACCACCAGGGAGACGATGAACGACTCCCCCACCGCGCTGGTCCATTGATGGTCGAGACGGCCACGGCCGGCGGTCTGCTCGTCGGCGCAGATCGCCACGATTTCACGGCCGGTCCAATCGCGTCCATCGCAGCCATCGAGGCCATCTCGTCTGGCCGAGCCGAACAGCGCGCCTTTGCGCACCAATTCGGCGGCGTACGTGTTGGTGGAGCCCACTGAGTCCAGCGCGATCACCTGGTCGGCCGCGACGCAGGTGCGTGGCATGGTCAATGCGGAATCCAATATGGTCGTCATGATTCCTTCTCCTGTCCGTCGAGCTGTCGTCCATCAAGCTGTCGTCCATCGAGATATCGTTCGTCGGCGTCCTGCTTGTCGGACCGCTGTCTGTCGATTCGGTGCCCGCCGATACGCCGTTTGCCCGCCGTCGACGTGCCAACGTACGACGCCTCGCGTGCGGCAAGCCGCGCGGCACGCGACTCGCGCCAGAACTCCAGGCACAGGAATCCGAACACGAATGCGATCGGAAGCATATGCCGTTCGAAATTGTTGGCCGGTGCGGTGATCATCACACCCATAAGCAGCAGCAACGGCAGATGCCATGACAGCGACCGCCATCGACGCAGCACCACTTCGGCGGCGCCGATCAGCAGTGTCAGCGTGACATACAGGTTGCCGTGCGTCACCCAGCCAAGCACGGGAATCTGCCCCCATTTCTTGGCGAAGCCGGCCACCTGGTTGCGCCATTGGTGGTTGTACAGGTGAATCCATTCGTTGTCGGACTGCACGTAATCGTTGTTCACGTAGTAGTCCATCGACACGTATGGCAGGTCGGTCACGTTGAAGTATCCGAAGCATTCGGCGAAGAGCGCATCGAGCGCGATCTGAGGATTCGCCTTGACGATCTGCCACCATGCGTCATTGAAATCCTTCATGTCGTCCTTGGTGACGGTACGCCACTTGTAGCTGACCTTCTTGGACTGGATACCCGACGATTTCACCGGGTCGGCGTCCTGCTGGAAGTACGATTCGGCCATCTGGTCGAGGTTGAAGACGGGAGCGAGTTTCTTGGCCGCGTCCTCGGGAATGCCCTGCGGATTGTATTTCGCCACGCGGGCGATCTGCTGCAGCTGGATGCCACGGCTTTCGATCGGATCGCCGCCGATGACGGCACCGCTGTTCACCAGATAGACGAGGCCGCCATGGATGAGCACGGTCGGCAGCATCAATGCGACCACGTACGTCTTCCAACGTTTACGGTCGTTGATGATGGCCAGCAGTGCGGCGAACAGAATGATGTACCACGCGTATTTGGCGCTGATCAGCATGACGCAGCTCGACATGAACAGTGCCGCCAAGGACCGTTTGCGCAGTTTCATGGGCTTGCCGTTGATGGTGGGCAGCGCCTTGATATGCGTCATATGCAGCTCATACCACACGCCGAACCACCAGACGAACGCGAACGCGAACAACGGCGATTTGGTCAGTGAGATCGTGGCGAACACCGCCAACGGGCACACCATGAAGAACAGCAGAATCACGAAACGCGTCTTCGCGCCGGCGCGCAGTCTGGACGGACGCGCCACCACACCCGCCTCGGGATGGGTGAAATCGCGCATGTTCCAGCAGTCGTGCCGTTCGGGATGGGAGAAGTCGAACGTGCCGACGCCCAGCCTACGCCACGGCAGATTGAAGAAACGATTGGCGGTGGCGGCGCAGCAGAACGTGGCGAACAGCCATTGCAGCGCGGCCAGCGCCACGATGCCGGCGTCGTTGGAATCGGTGAAATACCGGGAGACCGCGGCGAACGCACCGTAGAAAACGGTCAGCACGATGTTGTGCTGGTCGGTCAGATACGTGGGATTGGCCGGCCACATGTAGTGCGCGGTCGGATAGATGTCCATCGGAACGAATGAGAAGAAGCCGATGTATGGCTGTTTCAGTCCGGTCCACTGGTTCAACGCCCAGCTGAATTCGCGGATCTGGGAGCGGATGTCGGCGCCGTACGCGGCAAGCAGGGTGGTCGGAATCCACAGCCAGCCGATGACGAACAGCAGCATGAGCTTCCACCAGCAGTCGGTGCAACGTGTCAGCTTGCGACCAATCCAGACGATCACCGCATGGATGGCGCGCCCCGGTCGGCTATGCGCGACGTCGCTCAGATGGCGCAGCATGATGCCCAATACCGTCGTCGGCGTGCCGGACACCTCCTGACACAGCTTGACGTATCGACGTGAGAAATACGTCGGCAGCACGCGCTCGCCACGGCCGTAACGGACCAGCGACCACAATATAGCAAACGAAACAACGAAGGCGATCGCCATGTACAGCACGTTGGCCCAGCCGAAGTCGGCGAGTCCGGTGCCAAACCAGTACAGCGGGCCGATGCCGCAGCACCACGCCACCCACAGGCATGCGAGCACGCCCAACGTCCAGCTGAGGAACGTGTCGGCTTTTCCGGCTTTCTTGTTTTCGCTCATAGTCGGCATATTACCGCCACTGCGCGAATGGGGACCGGAACGGTCGGCGAACGTGCGGCAATTCGCAGATACGACGATTAGAATGGACGGTTATGAACTCCGAGCAGGCAGACATCCTCGACCTTTTGTCAGGCCATACCGACGATACGACCATCGAGCGGTTGGCTTTCGAATGCCTGTTGACGAACATGACCGACGATCGTGTGGTCTCCTTGATGAACATTCTCGGATGGCAAGGCGATTTCAACTGTTTTGCGATCGGCGGGGTGCCTTCGGCCAGTCTTGCCTCGACATCCCTCGCCATCCGCAAGGCGGTGCGCGATTTGGGTGGCGAGCATGTGGTCATCGGCACGTACGGCACTTTCCTGCTGGCTTTGGCTTGCCAGATGGGCGCGGTCACGCCGGAGGTGACCTGTACCGCGGTCATGCCGGCGTTCAGCGAGGACGAGCCACTGTATTTGAGCCCGGTCCGTTCCGGTGTGGCCGGAGCGTGCGCTGCTGGGTGATGATTACGCGCGTGAGGAACTGTATCGGAACGTATATCAGGTGCTGCGCGGCGAGAATCCCGATGATCCCACTTATCTGACGGTGTCCACGTTCCTGAAGTATGGCAGTTCGTTGGAGAACACGGCGAAGGAGCTGAATGTGCATCCGAACACCGTGCGCTACCGCTTGAAGCGTGCCGCCGAAACGACCGGCTGGGATGCCACCGATCCGCGTGACGCGTATGTGCTGACGACCGCGCTGGCGATTGGCCGTATGCGCGACCGCTGAGCCGCTGCCCGGGTGGTGTGGCGTCTGGGTACGCCCGTTGCGCCTGTCATCCGGTCATAAAGTCATGAATCTTTCCGAACATATGAAAAGACCCGCATGCTGCGATTGCAGATACGGGTCTTTTGGTGAAGCTTAGCTTCTGTGCACTCAGGCAACGACCGCCGGATCAACCGGGACGCCCGGGTTCATCGTGGAGGTGATGGTCGCCTTGGTGACGTAGCGGCCCTTCACGGTGGACGGCTTCAGACGCTTGACTTCGTCGGCCACAGCCTTGAAGTTCTCGTCCAGAGCCTGCTCGGTGAAGGACATCTTGCCGATGAGGAAGCTCAGGTTGCCGTTCTTGTCGACACGGAAGTCAACCTTGCCGCCCTTGATGTCCTTGATGGCCTTGGTGACGTCCATGGTCACGGTGCCGGTCTTCGGGTTCGGCATGAGGCCACGCGGACCGAGCACGCGGCCGAGGCGGCCGACCTTGCCCATCATGTCCGGGGTGGCGACGACGGAATCGAAGTCAAGGAAACCGTCGGCGACCTTCTGCACGAGGTCGTCGTCACCGACGATGTCGGCGCCAGCCTCGGTAGCCTCGGTAGCCTTCGGGCCACGGGCGAACACGAGGACCTTGGCGGTCTTACCGGTGCCGTTCGGCAGGTTCACGGAACCGCGGACCAGCTGGTCGGCCTTGCGCGGATCCACGTTCAGGCGCAGCACGGCCTCAACGGTCTGGTCGAACTTGTACTCCGGCATGCTCTTGAGGAGAGCGATGGCTTCGTTGGCGGTGTAAAGGTTGTTGCGATCGATCTTCTCAGCCGCTTCGCGATACTTCTTGGAACGCTGTACCATTAGTCCTTCTCCTCTCAGTCGGTAACCGTGATACCCATCGAACGGGCGGTGCCCGCGATGATCTTCATGCCGGCTTCGACGTCGCGTGCGGACAGATCAGCCATCTTGATTTCAGCGATCTCACGGACCTGAGCCTTGGTGACGGAGCCGACCTTGTGGGTCAGCGGGTTCTCGGTACCCTTCTGGATGCCAGCGGCCTTCTTCAGCAGAGCTGCTGCCGGCGGGGTCTTCAGGATGAAGGTGAAGGAACGATCTTCGTAAACGGTGATCTCAACAGGGATGACCTGGCCCATCTTGTCCTGCGTGGCAGCGTTGTACTGCTTGCAGAAGTCCATGATGTTCACGCCATGGGAACCCAGAGCCGGGCCCAGCGGCGGAGCCGGGTTGGCCTTGCCGGCCTGAATCTGGAGCTTGAGAAGCGCCGAGACTTTCTTCTTAGGAGCCATTGTATGGTTCTTCTTTCTGTGAAGCGGTGGTTAACGGCACCGGAGTAGGTCTCCCGCGTCCGGTTCCTTCCGCAACGTATATTGCTGTGCTGTGCTAGCAGGTGCCGCCGCCTTGTTCAGGCACACGAGACCCTCCAGACACAACTTTTCTATTATGTGATTCCGCCACGACATTGCGCGTATGGCAATACATACAAAGAAACCCCGCCGAAGCGGGGTTCAAAAGAATCACGATTTCAGGTTCCTGAATGGGTGTGACGCGTGCGGTAGCAAGGCGCCCAAGCGCAGGCGTACCAAGGTGCGTCAAGCTTGGAGCAACGCAGCTAACGCTCCGTCATGCACGTTCAGGCTAATTTTTCAACCTGGTTGAAGCCCAGCTCCACCGGCGTGTCACGGCCGAAGATGGACACGAGCACGGTGAGCTTCTGCGTGGACGGATCCACTTCGGAGACAACCGCGGCCATGGTGGTGAACGGTCCATCGGTGACGGTGACCTGATCGCCAGGAGCGTAGGAGACCTCAAGCTTGCGCTTCTTGGCTGCGGCCGGCTTGTCTCCGGCGGCCTTGAGAGCTTCGGAAGCGATCATCGGAGCCATCATGGAGACGACTTCCTTGCGGGTCAGCGGTGCCGGATCCTTGGTCGGGCCGACAAAGCCGGTGACGCCTTCGGTCTCGCGGACGATACGACGGGCGTTCTCATCTGGCAGCATGCGGATCAGCACATAGCCGGGGACACGCACGCGTGTGATGACCTTCTTGCCTTTTTCGGTGTGCTTTTCGACTTCCTCCATCGGCACTTCGACCTGGAAGATCTTGTCTTCCATACCGAAGCTGGCCACGCGGGATTCGACGTTGGTCTTCACGCGCTTCTCATAGCCGGAATAGGTGTGCAGCACATACCACTTGCCTTCAAGCGTGCGCAGGCTCTTGGAGAATTCCTCGACGACCTTGGCACCGGCATCCTGCTCAGTGTCTTCATCCTCAGTGGTTTCCGCGGTCTGCTCTTCCGGAGCGTCCTGCTCGGACTGGGCCTGCTCATCGGTCGCCTGATCGGCGGCGACGGTCTGGTCGGCCTCGCCTTCGGCCGGCAGCGCCTCAACAGCGGCAGCAGCCTCGGTATCAGCCTTGGAAGCCTCGTCGAGGTTGTCGGAAAACACTTCGTCAGTCATGCACTTTCACCTTCAAGTTGTTTATCAGCCGAATATCCACAGGGTCAGCTTGCCCAGACCGTAGTCCATGCCGGTGACCAGTGCCATCAGCAGCAGCACGAAGATAAACACGGCGAGGGACCAGAAGAACAGTTCCTTGCTGGTCGGAGTGACGACCTTGCGGAGTTCGTCGATAATCTGT
>ERZ1504840.456-NODE-456-length-12082-cov-3.011308_pt1 | contig 12082 bp, 10 predicted proteins | sample MGYA00572104_ERZ1504840 | MGnify/ENA primary metagenome ERZ1504840 (study PRJEB39906, sample SAMEA3182061) | gut metagenome | biome: human; feature: gut; material: Stool; isolation source: human stools | place: Canada | collected 2013-01-14 ...
GATAAGTGGGTTGTTTAAAATTGAATAATGTTGCATTCTTGAATGAATGTATTACTTTTGTGCCGTAAATTTAAAAAAGACAAAAGTATGAAGAAAGGTAGATTTTCATTGTTAGGCATTGTTGCTTTGTTTTTAGGTCTGATATTGGTTAGTTGTAGTGACGATGATGATCAGGGAGGAGTAATTGATACAGGTATACACAAAATTGTAGTGGAACAATCTGGTGATATAGACGCGTTTGAATTAGGACTTGTTTTTGGGGCGGTTAATACGACTAGTGGGCCTACGAAATTGTATGATGAGGACGGTAAGTATTTAGGAGAATCGCACTCAGTAACAAGAATGGAAGATGCTAAGGTATCCTGTCAGACAGGGGATGATGCTTTCTTTATGACTTGTGCAGGTTCTGTAACAAGTACTTCAGATGTATCAGGTAAAAAACTGAAGGTGCTGGTTACTGCTTATATAGATGGAAAAGAAGTAAACCAATTGGTGAAAGAATATGAAACTAAAGGTGAGATATTGATAGAAAATTTTAGTGTATCGACAACTGCAAAGTAAATAAGGAGTATTATTGATACTGTTTTAATAAGAAATCAAAAAAGGCTGTCTAAATTAGGATAGCCTTTTTTGTTTGTATTTGAATATTAAAGATTAATGCAAAAAATGATATTGCAGCTGTTGGATATTTATTTTTATTGATGGTTAAGACTTGCCGTGATTAGTAAGAAAAGATTGTTTATTGTTTTTTTTATGCTTATGTTTGCAACTTTAATAGTATTTATCAATTCAATAATTTTGCGAAATATGAGACAGCTTAAAATCATACTATTATTAGTAGCCTTTTCTTGTTCCGTATTTGCACAGGATAGGTTATCTCTGTTTATAAGCAGGGCAAATAAATATGCCTCAGTGGAGCTATCAGATTATCGAAAGCGTTTATGTGTAGAATATAATATGTCCAATAATTCATTGGATGATTATTACAGGCGGTGCGGAAGAAATTGGGGGAATGTCGGTTTGGCTCTTGAAATAGCCAGAACTTCCGGTAGGCATATGCGGGATGTCTGTGATTATTATAAACGTTATCATCGACATGGTTGGGATCGCGTATTAATAGAGATAGGTATAAGACCGGGATCAACATGTTACAAGCCTTTTTATGACAGGATTCATTATCATAGTAACTGTTGGCATGAACATTATTGCTCGTATTGTGATCATCACGATAAACACCATTATAAGCATCATAAAAAACATAAACACCACAAACATCATAAACATCATAAATGGCACGATGGCTATGACGATGATGATTGGGATGACGATGATGATTAACATTTATAGATATAAAAGTATATTGAAATGAGAAAGATTTTAATTTTTTTAGGACTATTGTTTGTTATGTTGAGTAACATTTATGCTCAAAAAGGCAGACAAGCGATTGGATTCGGATTGAGTTATGGGACAGAAATTGAAAGTATTGGTTTAGGGTTGAAATACCAATATAACATAACTAACCCCATACGTCTCGAACCGTCTTTGAATTATTTTATAGAAAATGACAATGTTAGTATGTTGGACGTGAATATGAATCTTCATTACTTATGTCCTGTGGGGAGGAGTGTCAAATTATATCCTTTATTTGGTTTTACATTTTCCAATTGGATGTTTGATTTGGGCGATGGATTTGATATAGATGTGGATGGAGATCATATTCATATTGACAAGGACGATGACCATCATAATGAATGTAGAGTAGGAGTGAATATTGGTGGTGGAGCCGATTTTGTGTTGACAAATAATTGGATTATGAATTTCGAATTGCGATATCAGTTAGTTAGTGATTTTGATCAAGCTGTTTTTAATTTGGGATTTGCTTATCGATTTTAATTTACTCCTTAATTAAGGAACTATAAAAGGAAATTTGTCAGAATTCACAGGATGCGATTCCGGATCAAGCCCAAATCGCATCCAATATTCTTTCTTTCACCTGCGAGATGAAATCTATTTATGAATAAAAACTGTATCTTTGCGCAGAATTATATGTCGATATCCAAAAATAAGATATGAAGAGAGTTTTCTGCCCCAAGTGTGATAATCAGTTAGCGTTTGACGAAACGAAATATCCGGAAGGTAAAGTGTTGGCGTTCGTATGCCCGCAATGTGGTTCTCAGTTTAAGATCAAGTTAGGACGAAAAATAGTCCGTACCGAATCGGGACAGGAAAAAGAGGTGAAGGAACCTGACTTCTCCTGCGGCTATATTACGGTAATCGAAAATGTCTTTGGATTCAAACAGGAACTTCCACTTGTAATGGGTGATAACGTGATCGGCCGCCGCAATAAAGATACTGACGGAGTCGATGTCCCCATCATCACAAGCGATCCTAGCATGGGGCGTAAACATTGTGTGATCAATGTGAAAGAAGATAAGGAAGGAAAGCTCATTTATACATTGCGCGATTTCCCGAGTCTTACCGGAACATTTCTGTGCAGCGTACTTGTCGGAAAGAAAGAACAGGTGCGGGTTGGAGAAGGCGCCATTGTAACGATCGGTGCTACCACCTTTATTCTTCATGTACCGGGAGGGGAGGAAGAGTAGCCTTTTCTATTTGAACTTAGATACTGTCCGGAGTGAAACTGACCTCTACATCAAGGCGATAAGGGAGATAGGGAAATTGGCGTAGGTTTCGGGAGAGATGGATGCAAAAATCCTTTTCGACTCCGGGGGCAGTAAGCTAAGCTAAAGAATCATTATTCATGCTTTTGTATTCGACTTCGAATATAAAACAACTCATATCGGGTTTGGCTCACGCCCTTTTACATAAAGAACTACAAATATGCTAAACGAAAGTTTCATAAATTATGGTCAAATAGACCTTAAAAGGCTATCAGTTAGTCTGTAATCTTGGCGTTGTATTAAAATGTAAGTGTTAAATCGGATATTTCGAACAATCTTTCTGACAGATCTCTTTTTTATATGTACTTTTGTAATCGAAAGAGGCAATGAGGTTAATTAATGGAACAGAACAAGGTACAGGCCACTACGGGGATCACTTTCCGTATACTGGTCGCTTTGAGCATATGTCACTGCTTGAATGACACATTACAGTCCGTTATCTCGGCTGTTTATCCACTATTTAAGGAAGATTTAGGGTTGAGCTTTGCCCAGATCGGGTTGATAACGCTTGTCTACCAGTCGGCTGCATCCGTATGTCAGCCGTTGACTGGACTTTTTTTTGACAAATGGCCCTCGGCATGGTCGTTGCCGACAGGGATGAGTTTTACGCTTGTGGGGTTGTTGAGCTTGGCTTTTGCCAATACGCTGCCATTAGTCCTTTGTTCGGTGGCATTGGTAGGGATCGGCTCGTCGGTCTTCCATCCGGAGGCCTCCCGGTTGACTTCACTCGCATCGGGTGGAAAGCGAGGATTGGCGCAATCGTTGTTTCAGGTCGGAGGAAACTTGGGAGGATCGTTGGGACCGTTGCTTGCAGCCGTTTTTGTCGCCCCCTACGGGCGGAGGCATATCGCCTTGTTTACGATCCTGGCTTTTACTGCGATTATGGTGATGATCCCTGTTGGGCATTGGTATAAAAGTTTCCTGCTCCGGTTGAGGAAAGCGGAAGGAGAAACGCTTAAGACGAGTGTCAGCAGACCACTCCCGATGGGAAAGACCGTATTCTCGATAGCGATCCTGTTGATCCTAATCTTCTCCAAATATATTTATATGGCGAGTTTGAATAGCTATTACACCTTTTACCTGATTCATAAGTTCGGGGTCAGTGTGCAAGCTTCTCAACTTTATCTCTTTGTTTTCCTGATTGCGACGGCAATTGGAACGCTGTTAGGCGGACCGATCGGTGACCGGGTAGGACGGAAGTACGTGATCTGGGCTTCTATCTTAGGTGCAGCCCCGTTTACACTAATCATGCCTCACGTGGAAAACCTATATCTGACGACGGTTCTCAGCTTCTGTGTCGGCTTGACCTTGTCGTCGGCTTTCCCGGCTATTCTAGTGTATGCACAGGAATTATTACCGTATAAATTAGGTCTGATCTCCGGTCTTTTTTTCGGTTTTGCCTTTGGGGTAGCGGGGATTGCATCGGCTGTGTTGGGGAATATGGCTGATCGGTATGGCATAGAGGCGGTTTATAACGTATGTGGCTATATGCCCCTTATCGGATTGGTCACGTGGTTCTTGCCTGACCTTAAGAAGAAACGGTAGTAGCTGGGGAACAATAAAGGCGATCGCCTTGTTATAAGTCATAAATTTCGCACAAACTAAATTTAGACACATTTATGATTTGTAACTTTACTCACTTCAGCATCGCCCTGCTGTGGTTTCTTCCTGTCTTTTCCTCTGCCCAGACAGAGCCTATGGATTTGTCGCTGGAGCAATCTCTTACGCTCTTGCGAAGCGAGAACAAAAGCCTCAGGATTGCCGGGAAGGAAGTGGAGCTGGCGAAGAATGAACACCAGAAGCTCAATGCTTTTTGGTATCCCACTATCAGTGCTGCGGGAGCTTATGTGCATATGTCGAACCCGATCGAGGTACGCCAATCCCTGAACCAGTTCACCGATCCGGCGAAAGAATATGTCCATTCCATCCTGCCCAACGACCAGTTTATCTCATCACTTCTCGATAAGATTGGACAAAACACATTGACGTTGCCGCTCATCTCGCAAAATGTCACGTCGATCGATGCAAACTTGACCTGGCCCATTTTTACTGGCGGCAAGCGCATCTATGCTGGCAAGATCGGCAAGAAACTTGTCTCCGTTGCCGAAGTCAACCGCGAACAGGTAAGCGCGAACCAACAGGCTTTGCTGATCGAAAGTTATTTTGGCTTACGTCTCGGCCAGCGGGTTGTCGAGGTCAAGACGGAAACTTACAACTCCCTGAAAATCCATTACGACCAGGCTTTGAAGTTAGAGCAACAAGGGATGATCAACCGGGCTGAGCGTCTTGTAGCCCAGGTAAGCATGGAAGAGGCGAAGCGCGAACTCGAATCCGCCCGGAAAGACCTCGAAGTCGCCAGTCAGGCACTCAAGAGCTTGATCAACATAGGAGAAGAACAGGTGATCCGCACGACGACTTCCCTTTTTATCAACGAGAGTATCCCCTCGGCCAACTATTTCAAGGAGATGATCCCTTTTAACAATTACTTGGTCAACCAACTGAAGCTACAGGAAAATATCGCCGGCGACCAGTTGAAGATCGGTCGTTCAGGTTATCTCCCCAATATCGCCCTGATCGGCAAGCAGACTCTCTATGCGGATGGAGTCGACAAATATCTCATGCCGCGCACGATGATCGGGGTTGGCTTTACCTGGAACATTTTCGACGGACTCGACCGGGAAAAACGTATCCGGCAGGCACGTCTGACCAGTCAGTCATTAGCCATCGGGAAAGAGAAAGCCGTGACCGATTTGCAGGTAGGAGTCGATAAGTTCTACTCCCAGATGCAGAATGCGATGGACAATGTCAAGGCGTTAAATACTACGCTTGAGATGAGCAACGAACTGGTTCGTATCCGCGAGAAATCCTTCAAGGAAGGAATGGCGACCTCGTCGGATGTGGTAGACGCTGAGGTGGTGCTCTCGAAGGTGAAGACCGCCTTCTTGCTCGCCTACTACCAATACGATGTGGCGCTTGCCAATCTCCTGTCCATTTGTGGTATTCCCGAAGCTTTCCACCAATACCGGATGGACGGTAAAACAGAGATCTTATAAACATAAAACCGTATAATCATGGACAAATCGAAGAAATATCTGGCGATCTCCTTTATAGTAGTGCTGATTGCCGTAATCATCCTGTCTTTCGTGGGTATGTTCTTGTTGAAGGATAAACCTGTGATCTTGCAGGGACAAATCGAAGCAACCGAGATACGTATCTCCGGAAAACTGCCTGGCCGTATCGATACATTCCTAGTAAAGGAAGGACAGAATGTAAAGGCCGGAGACACCCTTGTTGTCATCAACAGCCCTGAAGCGCTTGCCAAATACCAGCAAGTGAACGCTCTCGAAAGTATCGCCCGTTTCCAAAACCAGAAGGTAGACGGGGGAACGCGCAAGCAGATCATTGCCACTGTCCAGCAGCTCTGGAACAAATCGAAGTCGGACCTCGAACTGGCAAAGACCACCTACAACCGTATTGAAGTCCTGTATAGGGACAGCGTTGTTTCTTCGCAACGGCGAGACGAAGTGAAAGCTTTATATGATGCTGCCGTAGCCGGTGAACGGGCGGCCTGGAACCAATACCAGATGGCGCTCGACGGCGCCCAAATACAGGATAGAGAGAGTGCCCGCTCTTTGGTGAACGCAGCTAAAGGCACGGTCGAAGAGGTTGCAGCCCTTTTGCAGGACGCCCGCTTGACAGCCCCGGAATCCGGCCAGATATCGACAATCTTCCCGAAAAGGGGAGAGCTGGTAGGAGCAGGGATGCCTATCATGAACTTGATCGTGCTTGACGACGTGCATATCGTACTGAATGTCCGTGAAGACCGCCTGCCGTTCTTTCCGATGGGAGGGACGTTTGTTGCCGATATCCCGGCTATTGACAAGAAGAACATCGAATTCAAGATCAATTATGTCAGCCCCTTAGGTAGTTTTGCTACTTGGAAATCGACTAAGCAGACGGGCAGCTACGATCTTCGTACGTTCGAGGTACATGCTCTGCCTGTAAGAAAGGTGGAAGGGCTGCGCCCTGGAATGTCGGTATTGGTTGAATTGACAATGGATAATTGATAATGAACAATTTTAAGAATAGTGTGATGAATTGTCAATTTGTTCGGGTTTTTCGAAGAGAACTTGTACGGATGGTCTCGAGACGTCTCTATTTCGGGGTGTGCGTCGTGCTGCCACTGTTCTGTATCTTCTTCATGTCCACTATCTTCGGAAACGGACAGATGGAGAACATACCCGTCGGTGTCGTCGATGAAGACAATACCTCCATGTCGAGGGAAGTCGTGCGGACTGTCGAAGCCGTTCCCACTTTCAAGGTTACACACCGCTATGTCGACGAGACGGCAGCCCGGTGTGCTACCCAATCGAAAGAGATATACGGCTACCTCGTGATCCCCACCGGCTTCACGGCTGATGCTATAGCTGGACGGCAGGCGACGCTTGCCTACTACTACCATTATGCTCTTCTGAGCGTAGGCGGTGAGGTGCGCGGCGCTTTCGAAGTCGTCCTTCGTCAACTTTCGATGGCTCCGGTCGTAATGCAAGCCACCGCCTTGGGTATCGGGGAGGAGCGGGTTGCCACCTTTCTGCTCCCCGTCAAGGCGAGCAGTCATCCTCTGTTCAATCCCGATCTGGACTATTCGGTCTACTTGAGCAATCCTTTCTTCTTTATCCTTTTCCAGGTCATTATCCTGCTGACAACGGTCTATGTTATTGGTGGTGAGGTCAAGTTCGGGACAGGGGCGGAGTGGCTCTCAACAGCAGGCGGCAATATCCTGACGGCGGTAGTGGGAAAGCTGTTGCCCTATACCGTTATCTTTAGCCTGATGAGCATATTGGCGAACTACGTCATGTTCGGCCTTATGCACATACCGTTCTCATGCGGTTTCTGGCCGCTCAACCTAACGGCGATCTTGTTTGTCGTCTCGACACAAGCGTTGGCGGTCTTCATCTTTTCCGTTTTTCCCGTGCTTAGTATCATTATCAGTATCGTGTCGATGGTCGGTTCGCTCGGTGCAACGCTGTCAGGGGTGACTTTTCCCGTGCCCTCGATGTACGCTCCGGTGTATTATGCCTCCTACTTGTTCCCTGTTCGCCACTTCACTGAGATATACCAGAACTTGCTTTATGGGGATTACGGCTTTGCTTGGACTTGGATGAATTACGTTGCGCTGCTCTGCTTCCTTCTTCCTGCGCTGCTGATGTTGCCTCGTCTGAAGAAAGCGATTGTGAACGAAGAGATGTGGAGGCATCTCGTCTCTTAAAAAAAGAAATATGAATATGAAGGTAATATCTGTTATACACGATGAGTTCAAGACGATTGCCGGCAGCTATGCCATCCTGCTTGTACTGATGGGCGGCATCTTTGTTTACGGCTTGCTTTACAATTATATGTACGCTCCCGACTTGGTCCGTAAAGTTCCGGTTGCCGTTGTCGATCATTCTCATAGTGAACTGAGCCGCCACTATGTCCGCCTGCTTGACGCTACCCCGCAGGTCAATGTCGTGACTACGGCTACCGGTTATCCGGAAGCCCAGGATATGATGAAGTCGGGCAGGGTGGCTGGTATTCTCTATCTGCCGGATGACTTCGAAGATCGTGTTGCCCGTGGTGAAGAGTCTGTTTTCATCATGTACGAGACGACAAGTGCTTTCCTTTACTACCTTGCCATGCAGGAAGCTTCGGCCGCCTCCATGTTGGCGCTGAACGATGACTACCGGCCGGAGATGTTGGTATTCCTGCCTAAGGAGGCTACCACGAAGCTAGCCTCTGCCCAGGCAGTCGAGGTGGTCGGGACTGCCCTCTACAACCCGACTGAGGGTTATGGAACTTACCTGATTCCTTCGGTTCTGGTCGTGATCATCTTCCAGACGTTGATGATGGTGATCGCTATGATTAGTGGCGACGAACGGTATAGCGGCTTGATTGTCCGTTTTGCCGGCAATCCTGTGAACCTCTCTTTGGAACGGATGGCGCAGGTTGTGATCGGCAAGACATTTGTCTATGGTATGTTGTATGCGGTTTTCGCTTTGTTCCTATTAGGGTTGATCCCCTTGATGTTCGGCCTCCCAGATATCGGCAACCCGCTATATGTCATTATGCTGATGATTCCTTTCTTGTTGGCGACTAGTTTTTTCGGGCTTACGGCGTCCCTGTTCTTTACGGACTCCGATGCGCCGCTTCTGATGATCGCCTTCTTTTCTGTCGGCCTCATCTTTCTTTCCGGTGTCTCATACCCGATGGAACTGATGCCTTGGTATTGGAAATTGGTGCATTATCTCATCCCGGCAGCCCCGGCGACAATGGCCTATGTCAAGCTGAACTCGATGGGGGCTTCGATGAGCGAGATACACCCCGAATATATTACCTTGTGGGTACAGTGTGCATTTTATTTTGTGACGGCATGTTTGGTTTATAGGTATAATATCCGGAAAGCGATGGCAAAAAGTGCTTCTCTGGCAATAACTGATGACTTTTCATCCCATAAGTCATAGCTTTTGTTGTCACCTTTTGCTTGTACCTTTTGTTTCATAAAGGTTTAAGAGATGAAGGTAAGCTCATGTCCTCCTTCACTCTTACGAATTACCTTCACCTTCCATAAGCCTTGTTAAACAAAGCATATGATTAGAAGGTGAATGGTAAACCATAAAGTTGTCGAAAACATTTATTCAAAAGTAGTCGTGAGTCGTTTTATTAGGTTTCCTGTCCCTTGGAAGATAGCCTAAAGGTGAAAAAATATAGCCTATGACCTATACGAGGACAGGCTATAGGGAGATGATAAAAAGGGTATAGGCTTTTCGGAAATAGCCTATACCCTTTTGAGAATGCTGCCGACAGTTTGTTTTATGAAAAACAAAATATAACACCCGTAAAGCATAGTGTTATCTTTATGAGTTAGGGTAGTTAATGCATAGCGTTATGACCTGCCAAGTCTCTCTTGGTGTAAAGTTATTCTTCAATTTCCATCTCATCCAACAAATATCCCGCTCCGGCATATTTGTCCATGATGAAGAGAACGTAGCGGATGTCGACAATGATACTGCGTTGGTAATCGGGGAGATATTGGATGTCGCCGCCGACTCCTTCCCAATTGCGGTCGAAATTGATACCGATCAATTCACCGTCTGCATTCATCACAGGGCTACCGGAGTTCCCACCGGTCGAATGGGTGGTTGTGCTGAAGGCAACTGGCATTTTTCCGTCGGAAGTTTTGTAGCGTCCGAAATCTTTGGCAGCATACAGTTCTTTCAGGCGGGTTGGTACTACGAATTCCCAGTTGGTGGAATCTTCTTTTTCCATCACTCCGTCCAGTGTTGTCTGATGGCCATAGTAGTCGCAGTCGCGCGGGCTGTACCCTTTTACCTGTCCGTAGGTGAGGCGCAGGGTAAAGTTGGCGTCGGGAAAATTGGCACGATCGCCGTACATGGCCAGCAAACCTTTTACATAACTACGGTGAGCCATTGCATACCCATCTTCAAATCCTTTTAACGCATTCTTCAGATTGGCTTCTTCTGCACGGACAGACTTGGCAAAAAGAATCATCGGGTCGTTTTCCAGTGCTTTGACAGACGGACGAGAGAGGAATTTATTGAAATTATCCTCACTGCCGAAGATGGATTTCTCGAACAGATAGTCGACGAATCGGTCTGTGTCTCCTTTGAACTTCTTGTCGATTAATTCGAAATAGGTCGGTTGCGCTTTCGGATCGACTTGGCTGCGGTACTCTTTCAGCATCACTTTGGCGATTTTCTTATCTACGTCGGCCGAGTAATTGCTGTTGGCAAATCCATGATAAGCCCGTTCCAACAGCCGGAGTTGTTCCTGTCTGGCTTTTTTGTCTTTCCCTTTCAAGGCTTCTATGACCATATCCATTTGGGTTGGCACACTTGTAAATTCAATTCCTCGCAGGATCGCTTCATCCAACATCCAACTGCGGAAACGTAGGTCTTTACGGTCCGATACGATCTGTTCGATCGCCATCAGGGCATCGGGGTAGCTCGGTTCGCACATTTTGTTGGACCAGGCAATCAGTTTGTCCTGTTCCTCCTTTTTCATTTGTTCGAAATTACGTTTTTTTATGGCCCAGTTGCTACCGATCGCATTTTTGTAAGCATTCGTTGAGCCTGCATATTTGCTGGCATACTGAATCCGGACAGCTGGATCTTTCAACATCTCGTCCAACATAACTTTCTGGCGCAAGTCACGGATGTGGATACGGATCGTGTTGTCAATATCACGGCGTTCCGCCACTTCCCAGGAAGTATAATATTTATTGGTACGGCCGGGAAATCCCATCATCATGGCATAGTCATTTTCCTGGACGCCTTTCAATGAGATCTTGAACCAGCGTTTCGGACGAAGCGGGACATTCTTGTCAGAGTAAGGAGCCGGATTGCCGTTCGCATCGGCATAGACACGGAAAACGGAGAAGTCGCCTGTATGGCGCGGCCACATCCAATTGTCGGTATCTGCGCCGAACTTTCCGATCGATGAGGGAGGAGCTCCTACCAGGCGGATATCGGAATAGATTTTCTTTGTGAACATGAAATACTGGTTACCGCCATAGAACGCCTTTATCTCAACTTCTGTGCCTGGATTGTCCTGCAGGAACTTTTCTCCGACTTTTGCTTTTGCCAGTCCGTTCAGAAATTTCGGAGATAGGAAGTTCATGCTGTTAGGATCGGTATCTTTTTTCAGTTCCTTTTTCACATAGTCGGTCACGTCTTCTATTTTATCGATGAAAGTGACGGTCATGCCGGGGTTCGGAAGTTCCTGATCGCGCGACATGGCCCAGAAGAAACGATCTCGCCCGTACAACCGCCTCCGAAAATGACGACGGCATCTTTCAAGGAAGCTGAGTCGGGGCTATAGATATCATAATCCTGCAATTTAAGTCCCAAAGCTTGCATTTCTGGGAATCTTTGTCCTTTCAGTAGAGGCAGCAGCCACATACCTTCATCGGCTGCTACCGGTAGCGACAGGATGGCTGCCGCGAGGGAGATGATGAGTTTGTTCATTGATTTATAATTTGTGATTTATAAATTATGATTTCAGGTTTATGACTTTATCGTCTTCATAAATCTGAAATCATAAATCTTACCATTGTTTGTACGGATATTTTGTCAGCATCGAGTTGTAGTAACGACGATCTCCGCTGACCTCGTGTCCGACCCAGTCCGGCCGTTCAAAAGGTTCGTCTTCAGAAGCCAATTCGATTTCCGCTAAGATCAGTCCTTCGTTGTCGCCGTGGAAGACGTCGACTTCCCAGGTGTGTTTCCCGACAGGGACCAGATTGCGTACTTTGTCGATAATACCGGGTTCGCAGAGTTTCAACAGTTCTTCCGCATCCGCGGGTGGTATCTTCTGCTCGAACTCGTAGCGGCTCAACCCATTCT
>ERZ1504840.471-NODE-471-length-11798-cov-3.175083_pt1 | contig 11798 bp, 8 predicted proteins | sample MGYA00572104_ERZ1504840 | MGnify/ENA primary metagenome ERZ1504840 (study PRJEB39906, sample SAMEA3182061) | gut metagenome | biome: human; feature: gut; material: Stool; isolation source: human stools | place: Canada | collected 2013-01-14 ...
GACCATGTACATCGCCATTTCAGGAAATATAGGCAGCGGCAAGACCTCGCTGACCGAGATGCTGACCGACAGGCTCGGCGGCACCGCCCTTTTCGAGGAGACGGGCAACCCCTACATAGCCGACTTCTACGAAGACATGAACCGCTGGGCGTTCAACTTCCAGGTCTATTTTCTGGGCTGCCGGATGAAACAGGGTCTCCAGATAAAAGAGACGAAAGGTTACGTCATCCAGGACAGAACCATCTACGAAGACGCCCACATATTCGCCGGCAACCTGCACGAAATGGGGCTCATGTCGTCGCGCGACTTCAATACCTACATGAAAATCTTCGACCTCTCGGCCAACCTGATACCTACACCCGACCTGCTCATCTATCTGCGCGGCGGGGTACCCACGCTCGTAAGCCAGATTCTCAAGCGCGGCCGCAGCTACGAGATGAACATCGACCTCGACTACCTCGAAAGGCTCAACAACCGCTACAACGATTGGATAGACAACATCTACCGCGGCCGCGTGCTGACCGTAAACATAGACAGCGAGGACTTCGTCCTCAATCCGGCCATCGTGGACGACATCGTGCAGCGGATAAAAGAGGCCGAAACATCGGCGGCGCATCCCGCCCGATAGACGACAGGCGACCACCGACCTCTTTCCGGAAAAGCCGCACCGCAGCGACGATGCCCCGGCAGCGGAGCGACGCTCCAACTCCGCAACGCCTCCCGCCGCCGAAGAATCGCCGAAATATTCAATAAAGTATGCGGCAAGACGATATAATTTGCATACCTTTATTGTTCGGTAACGACGCCGGACATTCCCGGTCGGCCTTCTCGCCGTATCCTTATGGAACGTACCCGACCAGCCGTTATCCCGAAAACCGAACGAGACACCGTCGAACGCCATGAAAACGATTCTTACGCTGGCCGCAACACTGCTCCTCGCATACGGAAGCACGGCCGCCCCGAACGCAGTCCCCGCCTGCGACGACACCGGAACCGTCGTCCATACCGCCAAACCCCGCAGGGTAAAAGGCAGCGAACGCCTGGTCACCCGAGACCTGGGGAGAATCGGCGCGTACGAAGTCCTGTACGTCTCCGACGGCATCGAAGCCGTCGTTTCCGCAGCGGTCTCCACGCTGGTCATAACGGCCGACGACAACGTTATCGACCGCATCGTCACCCGTTCCGACGGCAAACGGCTGACGATGCGCATCGACGCACGTTCGATAACGGACTGTACGGTATGCGCTGTCATACCGGCCTCCGCGGCACTCCGGACGCTCGAAGCCGAAAGTATGGGCACCATACGCTGCGAAGTACCGCTCGGAAACGGACCGGTAACGGTACGGTCCTCCGAAGGGAGCAGGATTGCCGCCGACATCCGGACCGGAGACGACATCCGGGTACATGTATCCGGATGCAGCCGGTTCGAAGGAGCCCTAAAGGGCAATAACTGCAAAATTACGGTAACGGAGGGCTCGCAGACCGACACCCGCATCGAGGCGTCCGGCATCTGCCGCGTCGATGTCTCCGCATCCAGCCGGGCGAGCGGTTCGCTGAAGGCACACCACTGCGCCTTATCGCTGACAGAAGGTTCCGTCGCCGACATGCCGGTAACGAGCACCGGCGAAAGTACGCTTGTAATATCCTCATCGAGCCGGTTCAACGGGGCTCTGAAAGGCAATAACTGCAAAATATCGGTAACGGAAGGCTCGGTATTCGATGCCCCGCTCACCTGTGAAGTACACGGGGAAATAATCCTCGACGCTTCGGGCCACTTCGCAGGCGATGCATCCGCCGGCAACTCGCTCCACATAAAGGCAGCGAACGGCTCGGTCATGCAGGGCAATGCCGATGCCGACGTAGTCCTCGTACACGCGACGGCATCGAGCCATTACAACGGCAGCATCTCGGCCGCGGGACAGGCCGAGCTGAAAAGCACCGACGGCAGCGTCATAGCGGGTGCTTTCGCGGGCGGCCACATCTATGCCGTATCCACCGCTTCATCCCGCATCGCCCTGACCGGCAGCACCCCCGTCCCCTCGGCCGTCATCGAAGTCGCCTCCGGCAGTCGGTTCAGCGCTCCCGCCCTGCCGTTACGGAACTGTTCCGTAACGGCAACGTCGTCGGGACACGCCGAAGTCCGCTGCACCGACGAACTGCTGGCAACCACCTCGTCGGGCGGTACAGTCTTCTACAATGGCGACTGCCGTGTAACGACGAACAATCCCTACGTCCGCAAACAGGACTGATACATGGCTCCGGCCCGCACCAGCCCTACCGAAAATACCGGATACACAGACGACACACATCCGTACCGTTCCTTATCGGCGGTACGGCATACGATAATAACTTCGACCGACAATGACCGTTTCACTGCCCGAAGCATTCATACGCAACATACGCCAGGACATTCCCGGCGATGCAGACGCCCTGTTCAGCGTATTGGACGGCACGCCGCCGGTATCGGTACGTTGGAACCCCTACAAAACACAATCGCCCGCAGAAGGTATCCCGGTGGCATGGTGCCGTTACGGACGCTATCTGCCCGAAAGGCCGTCGTTCACGACCGACCCACTGTTCCACGCCGGGGCCTATTACGTACAGGAGGCCTCCTCCATGTTCGTCGAACACCTTCTGCGCTCGACGACAGAACCGGAAGGGGCGCGTATCCTCGACCTGTGTGCCGCACCGGGCGGCAAAGCCACCCTCTACTCCACCCTCGCGGGCGGAGATGGCATCGTAATAGCCAACGAAGTGATACGCAGCCGGGCACTCATCCTTGCCGACAACATCCGCAAATGGGGCATCGGCAATACGATGGTCACCAACAACGACCCGGCCCATTTCGCCGGCCTGGGCGAGTGGTTCGACGCGGTGGCCATAGATGCCCCCTGCTCCGGAGAGGGGATGTTCCGCAAAAGTCCCGAAGCCCGCGGGGAGTGGAGCGAGGCGAACGTCCGGCTGTGTGCGGCCCGTCAGCGCCGAATCGTATCCGACGCATGGGCGGCACTCCGTCCCGGAGGAGTCCTGATTTACAGTACCTGTACCTTCAACCGGACGGAAGATGAAGAGAATGTGCGGTGGATTGCCGAGGAACTCGGCGGAGAGGATGCCGGAGCGATGGTTCCGCCCGACTGGGGCATCGAAGAGCGTGAGGCCGGCGGAGTACGCTGTTTCCGTCTCTGGCCCCACCGTATCGCCGGCGAAGGCTTCTTCGCCGCGGCCATCCGCAAGGGCGGCCAACGGGGACGCCCCCTTCGGCCGAAACCACGCAAGACACTCTTGGCAGAGGCGTCGCGCAGCGAAACGGCCGAATTGTCCCGCTGGGTAGGGCAGCCCGACCTGATGCGTTTCGCCCGTATCGGCGACAGCCTCTACGGCTACTATGCGACACCTTTCGCCGACATCCGCAGCGCAGCCGAGTACCTCAACACGCTCCATTCGGGCATCTGCATGGGACAAATGTTCGGAGGCCGGCTGAAACCCGACCACTCGCTGGCGATGTTCCACGACCTCGCCCGCAGTGCCGCAGCCGAAACCCCGCTGTCGTCCGACGAAGCCCTGCACTACCTGCGCCGGGAAGATTTCGCTCCGCAGGCAGAGGCCGCCGAAGGGATGAACCTCATGACATTCGAGGGCTACGCATTGGGATGGGCCAAACGCATCGGAAACCGGTTCAACAACCTCTACCCGAAATCCCAGATGATTCTGAACAAATAGGGCTCCGCGGACAAACGCCGCGCCGAGTCTCTGCGGGATACACTCCCGACGAACGGACGAAACCGATAGCGCCCCGGCAAACACGATACGCCGAAACAATACGGGCAGGAGTCCGTCGTTGCACACGGCCTCACAACAACAGATGCGGACGATTTCCGACCACCGCATACGCAACCGGTTCTCCCCGGCCGTTCCTACATTTTTTCGGTCAGTTTCCGGACTATCTTGAAATGGTTGAAGAACTCCTTGGCGATGACGCGCAGAACGGTATAGCCCGGTATGGCGAAAAGCATCCCGACCACACCGGCGAAGTGGCCGGCCATGAGTATCACGATGAATATCTCCAGCGGATGGGCATTGACGCTGTTGGAGTAGAGGAGCGGCTGCAACAGGAAGTTGTCTATCATCTGGGCCGCCAGAATGGTGATGGCCAGCGAGAGCACGATGAAGGTCATGGTCGTCCCGCCTCCCACGAAAGCCATGCTCACCAGCAGGCTTATCCCGAAGCCGAGCCACGGTCCCACGTAGGGAATCACGTTGAGCACCCCGACGATAAGTCCGATAAAGAAGGCGTTCTGGGGAAGGTATCCGCAGCATATCAGGGAGATGGAGACCATAAGCATCATGATGGTGGACTCGGCGAGTATCCCGATGAAATAGCGCGAGAGCAGCGATGAAGCGGAACTCAGCGCATGCTTCACATTTCCTTCGTATTTAGTAGGCGTGACCGCGAGAATTATCCTCAGGAAAAGATTGTCGTCCTTGAGAAAGAAGAACGTGATGAAAGTTATCGAAAAGAGCGCTATCACTGCATTCGCCACGCCCGACACAATGGAACCGAGGAAGTTCTGCAGTTTGTGCAGCGGCTGCTCGAACGAGGCGAGAATGGTGGAGAAGTCCACCGATGCCAGTGCGGTAAGCTTGTCGAAAACGAGCGGGATGAAGATGGCGAACATGGCGACGCCCACCCCCCACAGCAGAAGCAGCACCACAAGCGCGGCGAGCCAGTCGGGCACGGAGCGTCCCCGCACACGCACCCGCTTCATCAACTTCGCCAACGGAGTACCGATGATGGCCAATACGGCCGACACGATGATATAGCCGACTATATCGCGGAAATACCACACAAGCAACAGGCCCGCCAACGTGGCGAGCACACCGACCGCATACCTGGTCCAGTGCACCGTCGGCTTGCTCTCGTTCCCCGTACCGTTCATACTCCTATTCTCTGTGCAGTTTCGCAAGCGGCGTCTGTCCGCCCCGTACCCTGTCGCCCAGACCGACGAGCACCTCGCAGTCCAGCGGCAGGAAGATGTCTATCCGCGAACCGAACTTGATGAAGCCATACTTGGCGTTCTGTTCGGCCCGCTCGCCCACCTTCGCATAATTGACTATCCGGCGGGCCACCAGTCCGGCTATCTGCCGGAAGAGTATCCTCTCATGCCCCGTATCGACCACGGTCGTGGTACGTTCGTTCTCTTCGGACGACTTCGGGTGCCATGCCACGAAAAAGCGCCCCAGATGGTTGTTGCGATAGACTATCTCGCCCCCTACGGGATACCAGTTTGCATGTACGTTGGTGATGGACATGAAGACCGAAAGCTGCAGACAGCGCTCCTTCAGGTACTCCCCCTCGAAGACCTCTTCGATGACAACCACCTTACCGTCGGCACTGGAGAATACCGTATCCGGGTCGCTCCGGTATTCGCGCCGCGTGGGTTCGCGGAAAAAGAGCGCCACGCAGACGCAGAGCCCGAAGAGCAGAACCGCCACCGCCCAGAAGAGCCATACGGGCATCCCGGCGTACTTCACGGCGAACGCCATGCCCACCGCAACGGCCGCGAAAACCGCGAACGTACACAAAACAATGGAATATCCCTCTCTGGCAAGTCTCATTGGCAAGGAATTTATTCGGTCTCTCCGCCGTTACCGGCCGCGGAGCCGCAGCACGCGCCCCTTTCCGGGCACTAACCGGCAAAGATAGTAAAATATGCGAAAACAAACGGTACGGAGAAAATCAATGCATCGAAACGGTCCATAAACCCTCCGTGTCCGGGAATGATGGCCCCCGAATCCTTGACGCCCGCCGACCGCTTGAACATGGATTCGACCAGGTCGCCGAGCACGCCGCTGACCACGACCACAAGAGCGAGTCCGCCCCACCACACCATGTCTTCGCCGCGCAGCCAACCGCACATCACACCGAAAGCAACGGCGAAAAGCAGTCCTCCTGCAAATCCCTCCCACGACTTCTTGGGCGACACCCGCTCGAACATCTTGTGTTTTCCGAACAGTACCCCCGTCAGGTAAGCGAATATGTCGTTCACCCACACCGTAAAGATATAACAGAGTATCGTCCATGCGTCGTAGCTTCCTCCGTAAAAAGCCACGAAGCACATCAGCGACATCGGCAATGCGGCATAGACGAGCCCTCCGACCGCAACGGCGATATGTATGAAAGGTTCGGGCGGCCTGCGGCGGAGTTCGTACACGAATATCACATACAGCAACGGGAAGAAAATGGAGAGCCACACGACCGGCAGCGTACCGCGTGCCACAAGGAAACTCATCGCGACGGCCACGCCTCCTACGGCAACCGGATAGACACGGTCGACGGAAAGGCCCTTTTTCGCCGCCATACGGTAGAATTCCCAGAGGCTGCCTACGCATATCGTCAGCATCAGTGCCGCAAAACCGTACTCCGATACGGAGACCGCACCCACGACGACCAGCAACAGCACCGCTCCGCTCAGCGTCCTCACCGCCAATTCCTTACCAAACTTCGCCATACATTACAGCTTTGCGGGCCGTCCGGCCGTCCCGATTCGGCGCCCCGGCATGCGACAACCCCGCATAACAGGGACAAAAATATGGAATAATTCCGAACCGCCTAAATCACAATCCGAAAATACGCTTTTTTCCGCCGACGGGCAAACCGGCAGTGCAGAATCTCCATGCAGACTGCCGTACCGTATCCCGTATCCGACACATGCAAAAACCGTGCGGGCGGGAATGGTCGTTCCCGCCCGCACGTCAGGCGAATCCGTGCTTTACGTACAACCTCCGGTCAGGACGCAGGCTGCGGCGTAGGCGTCGATGCCACCTTCAGCTCCAGTGCGCCTGTGCGCGTCCCCGTTATCCGATAACCCGCATCATCCACAAAATCGAAAGTCAGCGTATACGCTTCGCCGTTCCTTGCCACCGTCACGGTACCTTCGACTATCGGTGCGGAACCGACATACTCATCCTCGACGAGCCGGTAATACCAACTGCCGTTCGGATTTATGACGCTGTTGGATTCGGAGCCGGCAAGTACCGTGAACGGTTCCCTCGAGTTCTCGTCGTAGATGTCCTCCGTCACCACCCGGTAGGTACCTTCCGGCAACCAATATTCGTTGTCGTCGTTAAAATAGATGACCGAAGAACGTGTCGTCATCTCCAGCCGCGACCCGCTGCCGTAATACCCGACCGAATAGGGCCAACTGACCTTCACATACTCCAAATCGGCCCCCCACAACGACATGTACCAGGTGGTCGTCCTGAAATCGGTCCAGTCATCGACGGGTATGACGCTCAGATTGCCGCCCCCGCCGGGGAGGTCCTCCATGACCGCGTCCCCGGTCAGGTCGCTCAGGAACTCCCGGCCGGCCTCCTGTGTCACCGCGACGGCGATATCGGGAACGTCGTCCTGGCCGGAGGTAACGACCACATACCCCGACCGCTCCTCAAGCGTGGCATTCGTCTCCACGTTCACGATGAAATAAGAGTCTCTTTCGGATACGATGGAAATCCATTCCACCGGATTGCCGGACGTATCCGGAGTATCGGACGTAACTACCTTCCAGTCTACGGCAACGGCAGCGACATTCACCGTCTGTCCCAGCATTTCCGCCCTGCTGCCGAAATGCAGTTCACGTACATCCACACCGAGCGAGGGCTGAAGAACCCGTCCCTCCTGCACCACCTTCACCGCTTTGGGGCCGACCCCCGCGACATCCGCAGAGATGACGACACTCCCCGAGCGCGGTTCGGTTGCCGGATTGTCGGCCACCGTCACGACGGCCGTTCCCTCTTTCCGGACCACCGTCACCCAACTCCGGCATGCCTCGTCCGCGGCGACCGTCCACTCGAGCGTTCCCCCGCCGACCGTCACGGCAATCTCCTGCGCCGGCGCATCCTCTCCTGCAAAGGACAGCGAGGCGGGTTCCACCGACAGTGTATAACTGCTGCCGGACTGAACGACCGTTATCCGTTTCGGTTCGAGGTCGGGAGAGGCCGGTACGAGGGTCACGGCTCCGCTACGGGACTCCACCCCCGAATTGTCGGCCACCGCAACGGCAACCCCGCCCGTTCTCTTTTCGACGGAAATCCAGGCCCTCGACTCGTCGCTCATGGTGCAGTCCCAATCCACATTGGAGGTCACGGCAACGGTCTGCACCGCCGCACCCACGGCCTCGAACTCAAGGTTCGTCGTTTCGAGCTTCAAGAAAGCCCGTTCCAGCTCCTGCTCCCCGCACGCGACGGAAAGCACGCCAAACACTGCAAAGAACAGCAATTCCCATACTCTTTTCATAACATAGAAGTTTTGGTTATCATGTATCTGTCGCAAGATAGCACAAGGGCGCAAAAAATGCAACAACATATTATATAGCAATACTTTACACCGCAGACTCCTCAGCCGGAGACAAAAGAAGGGAGGGAACCGCTGTTCCCTCCCTTGACCGGCTCCTGTTTGCGGAGCCCTCTTTCCGAACCGTCCGCCGGGACGGTATATGAACATCAGGCCGTCACTTCTCCGGCTTCTCTCCCCAATCGGGTGCGGCACCCGGCTCGGCGACAGTTTCCCCGCCGAATGCCAGTTCGGCATCGGTCACCGACACGGGGTCGGAATCGGCCGCTCCGGCAGCCGCTGCCGCCTCCGCCTGCTCCCGTTTGATATCCTTGATACGCTTGCCGAAGATGCGTTCGAGGTCTTCGGAGAAGACCACTTCCTTCTCCAGCAACAGCTCGGCCAACTGCGTAAATCCGTCTCTGTGTTCGCGGAGCACCTTCGTGGCGAGCGCAAAGGCATCATCGAGCAGCCGTTTCACCTCCTTGTCGATAAGTTCGGCCGTCTGCTCGCTGTAAGGTTTGGTCAGCGCCATCTCTCCCTGTCCCGACGAGTCGTAATAGCTCATGTTGCCCACCTTGTCGCTCATACCGAGATAGGCCACCATCGAATAAGCCTTTTTCGTCGCCACCTCCAGGTCGTTCAGCGCTCCCGAACCGAGCGTGTCGAAGACGAGCTTCTCGGCGGCCCGTCCGCCGAGGGTGGAGGCGATATCGTCCATTATCTGTTCCCGCGTGGTCACCTGCCGCTCTTCGGGCAGATACCATGCGGCACCGAGCGCCCGACCGCGCGGGATGATGGTCACCTTGATGAGCGGATTGGCGTATTCGAGTATCCAGCTCACGGTGGCGTGTCCGGCTTCGTGGTAGGCGATGAGCCGCTTCTCCTCCGGCGTGATTATCATGTTCCTGCGCTCCAGGCCGCCCACGATTCGGTCGATGGCGCTGAGGAAATCCTCGCGTTCGACGAACTTCTTGTCGTGCCGTGCTGCGATAAGGGCCGCCTCGTTGCAGACATTGGCGATATCGGCACCGGAGAAACCCGGCGTCTGCTTGGCGAGAAAATCACGGTCGAGATTGGGGTCGAGTTTGATGTTGCGCAAGTGCACGTCGAATATCTCCGCCCGCTCCTTGACGTCGGGCAGTCCGACCTCTATCTGCCGGTCGAAACGCCCCGCACGCATGAGCGCCTTGTCGAGAATGTCGGCCCGGTTCGTGGCGGCAAGAATGATGACACCCGAATTGGTACCGAAACCGTCCATCTCCGTCAGGAGCTGGTTGAGCGTATTCTCGCGTTCGTCGTTGCTGGAGAAGCCGGCATTCTTGCTGCGGGCACGTCCCACGGCGTCTATTTCGTCGATGAAGACGATGCAGGGCGCCTTCTCCTTGGCCTGGCGGAAGAGGTCGCGCACGCGCGATGCCCCCACCCCGACAAACATCTCCACGAAATCCGAACCACTCATGGTAAAGAACGGCACGTTGGCCTCACCGGCCACCGCCTTGGCAAGCAACGTCTTACCCGTTCCGGGAGGGCCGACGAGCAGCGCTCCCTTCGGTATCTTTCCGCCGAGTTCGCGGTACTTCTGCGGATTGCGCAGGAAGTCCACAATCTCCATGATTTCCACCTTCGCTTCCTCCAGTCCGGCCACATCCTTGAAAGTCACACGGTCCTTGTTGTTGGCATCGAACACCTGCGCCTTCGCCTTGCCTACATTGAAGACGCCCCCCTGACCGCCTGCGGCATTCTTCGAAGCATTGCGCATCATGACAATGAAGAAGACCATCAACAGGATAAAGGGGAGGAAACCGAGCACATCGAGCCAGATGTTGTGCTTCGTTTCATACGTAAGCAGCACAGCCTGCCCGTACTGCTCCTCGGCTCTGTCCAGGTCCTGCCGGAAGGTAGCCACATCGCCTATATTGAAGACGAACTGCGTCCCGCGACGCGGAATGTTCTTGTATTCGGGCCGGGCGGCATACTTCTCCACTGCTTCGCTGCGGAGCCGGACGTTGGCCTGCTCCTTGTTCACCACCTCGATGCTTTCGACATCTCCGTCGGCTATCATCTGCTCCACGGTGTTCCAATTGGTCTTCACGGGCGATTCGCTGCCTCCCAGCCACGACCACCCGATGATGAGCAGGAACAACAGCCCGTATATCCACATGCCGTAGCCCATCGGCCGTATCTGGGGGCGCCGGCCCCCGCTGTTCTTATTGTTCTGGTTTTTGGATGCCATCTCTACATTTACGTTCTGCAATATTGATGCGGCATGCGCCCGACGCTCATGCCGCGAAACATTAACGCGTTTATCCGCATTTTATTACTCCCACTCGCCGTAGCGCACCGAGGGGGCGTCGGCCCAAAGCTCCTCCAGCCGGTAGAACTCGCGGGCCTGCGTCTGGAAAACATGAACCATGATATCCACATAATCCACTACCACCCAGATGGCGTTCTGCATGCCCTCCGTCCTGCGCGGCCGCTGGCCGAGCGTTTCGAATACCTTCTCCTCGATGCCGTCCGCAATGGCGGCCACCTGCGTGGTGGATTCCGCACTACATACCACGAAGGCATCGGCCACCGCTCCGTCGAACCCTCTCAGGTCGAGCGACAGGATGTTCTTTCCCTTCTTGTCCTCTATCGCCGAAACTATCGTTCCCAACAATTCATCCATACAGTCCTAATAATATAATGTATTACACAGGGCGCCGGCAAATGTACATCTTTTTTGTCACAATCCGGCCGACCGCACCCACGGCCGCGGCGGCAGCCCGGTCCTTTCACTCCCCGGCAGCGCCTCCCACAGCGGCCACCGACTCCTTAAGCACCTTGACGATGGAGTCCTTCACATAAGTACGGCGGACGGCCACCGCTATCTTGCGCGACACGGCCCCTTTGGCAAGCGGCTTCACCTGAGCGGCATGCTCCTGCGGCACGTACGGCACCGCCATCTCCGGAATGATGGTCATGAACTCCGTATTGTCCACTATCCGCATCAGCGTTTCGAGCGAACCGCTCTCGAAGTAGTACGAGGCATGCGCCCCGCCCTTCGAAGGACAGAGGTCGAGTATCTGGTCGCGGAAACAGTGCCCCTCCGAAAGCAGAAGCATCTCTTTCAGGTCGAGGTCCTCGAGCCGGATGTTGGAGCGCTCGAAGAGCCTGTGTCCCGGCGAAAGGTAAGCATAGAACCTGTCATCGAAGATGCAATCCTCGGTAATACCCTCCGGACAGGTACCGCCCGCAAGAATGGCGGCGTCTATTTCGTCGTGTTCCATCGCCCGGACTATCTGCGGAGTTATCATCTCCTTGATTTCGAGGTGTACGTCGGGACAGCGTCCGGCAAAATCCTGTACCATCCGCGGCAGCAGATAGGGCGCCACGGTCGGTATCACGCCCAGCCGCAGCACGCCCGACACGGTTCCCTTGAGCACGGCCACGTCCTCATAGACCGAATTGAACATCTTCACGACAT
>ERZ1504840.481-NODE-481-length-11701-cov-3.026704_pt1 | contig 11701 bp, 7 predicted proteins | sample MGYA00572104_ERZ1504840 | MGnify/ENA primary metagenome ERZ1504840 (study PRJEB39906, sample SAMEA3182061) | gut metagenome | biome: human; feature: gut; material: Stool; isolation source: human stools | place: Canada | collected 2013-01-14 ...
CATTTTTCAAAGAATTTCTATAAAAAAATAGGAATACCCCCATTAAAATACCGCAAAATGGTCCAAACAAAAGATACAATTTGACTCAATAAAACCACATTTGTATGAGAACCTCCATTCACATCGGAACCCTGCGCTTCTACGCCCATCACGGAGTACTGCCCCAAGAACAAAAAGTAGGGAACTATTTCAAAGTAGAGACCACTCTTTATACGGACTTCTCCCGAGCTCTCGTTACGGACGAACTGACCGATACACTCAACTACGCAGAAGTCTGTCAAATCATTTCTGACGAAATGGCCATACCCTCTCGCTTACTTGAACACGTTGCAGGGCGAATCATCAACTCGCTTCGTTCTCATTATCCACAAATAACAGGAGGTCGATTAATCGTTACCAAAGAAAAGCCTCCAATCCCCGGCGACATTCGCGATGTGTCGGTCATTGTCGAATGGTAGACTTTCTTCCCCAACTAACGGTCAGCAGGTATTTTATCGATTCTCCTTTGATGGCGACCTCCCCCGAAATCGGTATTCAAAAATACGTCGACTATCTCTCGGCAAAGTTCTCCCGAAATAAATCGGCCGGGCATAACTAACACGTTAGCATCATTATGTTGACGAGCCAATGCTGCAATCTCAGTCGTCCAACACAATGCCGCACGGATTCCCTGATGTTTGTTCAGGGTCATATTTATACCATTCCCACTACCGCAAATAGCGATACCCGGATAACATTCACCCGCTTCCACAGCCAAAGCCAAAGGATGTGCGAAGTCGGGATAGTCGCAACTATCTGTCGAATATGTCCCAAAATCCTTATATGCGATACCTCGAACATCAAGTTCCTGCATAACAATCTGTTTCATCTCATAACCGGCATGATCGCATGCTAATCCCACCGGCTTTCCCTCTTTTAATATGCTCATAAATTTTACAGTTCAATTAAACTATAATAGGGAATAAAAACACAAAGTCGGCATCTTGATGTCCAAACACCCCTGTTTTTGCATCCCACGGATACAAAAATACGAAATATTTTGAGATATAGACCGATTCAAATATAATAAAGTAGGGAAGTACAAGTCAATGGTATAAGGTTTTGTCGGGCAACATTCTTCCTCTCTGTCGAAAAAACAGAGAATTGACGGGTTGAAAAGTGCCCTCGCTTTTTGCTTACCCATAGCTTTTTATCTCACTTTCTATATCTGTCCGGCACAGCAGAAGCCACGAAAATCTCTCACATATACAATCTTTCTATATTACTCTAAGACAAATTCAAACAGCTCTTATTCTATCACCGAACCATGTTCTTTCAAATAGATACGCAACAATTCGAAAAATGCAGGTGCATCTAACAATACAATACTATCATCTTGCGCTTTTACTTCATTCATCACCTCACAATACCAAGTAGGTTGTTTCAGAATATTACGAAACCAATGGAACGGTAATGCAGAACGCTCTTTTACACGTTCCACGATTCTTTTGGCGGCAACTTTCGGGTCACCGTCATTGATATCCAAATCAGCTCGTATTACAGGCATATTGCCATGTAACAGGGCGGTTGCGATCTTCTGAGGCACAATACCATTCGGGCTAAAAGAAGCATAACAGTCCAATCCCTCTTTATTCAATCCCGGGGCATGTCCGTCAATAACAAAACCGGTAATCGACAATCCCCATTTCTTATAATACTTTTTACAGTGCTTACCCCATGTTTCCAAACCGGACGGAAGCCCAGACTCTCGCGGTTCTTGCAACATACCCGGCATGATATATCCCGCTCCATTATCGGCCGCAGCGAAATAATCATTTTCAGTGGCCGTTGTGCGGAAGTTATGCATAATATGGGGCACACGCTCAGCCAATACGGGACTGATACACCACATCAGAGGCAATTTTCCACGGTTCGGGTCGTCCCATATAGAAGGCGTTCTTTGTGATATCCATGCGGAAGCATCATAATCACCGACATAAAAAATAATAAAATTCCTGCCGTCTACATTTACTTTACCGTCAGCCGTCAACAACCCTCTTTCTCTTAATTCTTTATGAGAAATCCAATTTTGAGTATATTGCTTTTTGGTAGGGAAATGTTGCCAAAAAGAGGCGTTCGCCAATGCGCCATAGCCAATAGCATCTGCATCCTTAAAAGCATTGTATGCACTGATGATACGGCTGAACTCCCATTCCGTAGGCACATCATCGTGGCTACCAGAAGCATGCATTGTGTATTTATAAGCCCACGCAGGAAAACCTCCTATGTAGCACATCTTTTCATTGTTGTTTTGCCGATAAGCCAATAGCAACATTTCTTTCAGTGTATTCAAATCAGTGCCAACAGCTTGGGTAGGATCATCAGTGGCCGGTTCATCTCCCCACGGAGATAAATCGAAGAAAAAAGCTCCTTTACTTACAAAAAAATCGTGGTTGCACAAAGTGTGGTGATTCCTTACGGTGGCAAAAGGTTTCTGCTTCCAATACTGATCAATGTAATAAGCGGCAAACTCCGTGTTGCACTTTCCGGTTTTCATATACTTCTCTATAAACCAAACATAAGGATCGTTCTTTAAGGATCCGGTAGAGTAGCGTTCCGTTCCCGGAATCTTTGTCCCTTTCTTACCGGTAAACATAGAAGTGCCATCGGGGTTCAACAACCATCTTTTTACCGGCAGTTTGGGCCCGTGCAATACAAGACGATCATACAAACTTCCCGGAGTTTCATCATAACGAATAGCCACCAAATTTTCAATTCCTGCTACCGAGGATGCCACATTACTGGTAGAGGCGATGTTTCCATCATAAACGACTACCCCCTCTATATAAGGAGCATATGCCGTGAATAAATCCTCCATTGTCTGGTATGTCCGTGTCTCACGTCCATACAACCATTCACCTTTCTGACGATATTTATTCCACCAATAACCATCGATATCGTGATTACCCTCCATTACAAAGTAAACATACAACCGGGGAGCATCCCTGTTTACCACTCCTTGCAAAGTAGAGACCGCATGAACATCGTCCCAAGCTACATCGAGTCCTTCTTTGGTATTCAAGTCGGTATTGAGTGTATAACGTAGATCATAAATACCGATTTCCGCATTGGCAAAAGCCGTATATGTCATCAACAATAATACAGCTACGATTTTTAAATATCTATTTATCATTTTTCTATGTTTTATTTTTGTTATCTATTATTTTTCACACGGTATTCTCAATACAGTCAGCGAATTGGCCTGACAATCAATAGTAAATTCATTGCTAATTCCCGATAACTCGGTGACTTTCGGAACAATTTTCAAAGGATCGCTAAAACTATTTTCATCAAATCTGTCGTCTCCACCTAATACAATTTTAGTTCCTTTCGATGCCAGATTTTTCGCCTTATCCAATTGTAACCTGACTTTCCAATTCCCAGCCTCGGCATTTACCAATTTAACAATAACTTCTTTTCGCTCTCTGTCATAACCCGATACGACATAATGTTTTTTCTTAGGAGCATAAGTATATTCATATTGTAGCTCATCGTTAAGAAAACATTTCCAATGAGCACCCTTGATTTCGATTCTCACCGTATACCATTGATCTGTCTTAATAGATGCCGTATTTCGATAATCAAATAACGAAATAGAACCTTCATTATTCACCTCTCGAAAAATAACAGACTCATTAGTGTGGCTTCCTATGTCCGCCATAAAATAATTATTCGAATCCGTGCCGCCAAACACAATTCTGAATCCTTCTGTTCCAGAAATTTTTTTGGCCTTTAACTCAATCGTACAATCATCAAACTCCCTATCTTCAAGGATAGCCAAAGCATCTATTCCTTTCTGGCTCTGAGACAAAAGATTTCCTTCCGTTTTCCAATCGCCGCGAATTATAGTCCATTTATCCACGAAATCACTCCACCCCGAAGTATATATTTCTTCGCCATTTACAATGACTTTCAAGTCTTTAAATTGAGCTTCCGTATTATTCGTACCCAATCCGATAAATCCATTTGTGCGGAATACCGGCTCAGGAGAAGCAGGTTTTAAATCTGTGTGTAAATTCACATCAGGGCGATTCTCCGAGAACATTTTCAACACATAGTAATTCGTACGGCCATAGACTGAATCATTTTTCAGCACTAACAAATGATCTTTTCCGTGAGCCGCATTCTCTATCAACGGGGCATAAGATACCATTTGAACTTTATCCGCATTCCTTTCAACTCCTGTCAGATAAGCAGCCTCTGCCAAAGACGAATAGAGAGAGGGTCTGCCGATGGCCGCATATTCCCCCACATAGATTTTATACGGAATATCATCGGGCAACTTATCATAAACATCTGCATTATTATAGAACCAACCAGCCGTCTCATAATAATGGGGATCCAAGATATCTATTTTCTCCGCCTCCTGAATATAAGGACTGAACATGAGAGCACATACGACTTCTATCTGAGGATATTTTTCTTTGATGGCTTTATAAAAGCGATTATAGTTTTTCACGTAACGAAGCCCTACATTTTCGTTTCCCACCTCTACATATTTGAGAGGGAAAGGGGCTGCATGACCATTCTCCGCTCTTCTCTTTCCGTAAACGGTGGTCGTATCGCCCAACGCATACTCGATAGCATCCAAAGCATCTTGAATTAAATTATCAATCCGATTCTCTTCTTCCCAATAATCACCATTCCGAAACAGGCAAGACATACCAGCATTACAAACGAACATACCATCGGCATCAATATCTTCACAAAATTGTAAGAATTCATGATAACCGAATCCATAGGTACTGCGATATCCCCACAAATTATATTCTCCGGGGCGTTTCACAATATCACCTATCGTTTCTTTCCATTTGATACGGTTATCCATAGTTAACCCCTCGACTATGCATCCGCCCGGCCAACGAACAAAATCGGGTCGCAAGTCTCGAAGCATCCCGGCAACATCTTCTCTCAAACCATTTTTATGTCCGCAAAAAGTGTTCTCGGGAAACATGGATACAAAATCGATATATACCTTCCCTTTATGAGGTAACAGCAAAGCAAAACGAAGATCATTCGCTGTCGTGTCGACAGTAAAAGTTCCCTCATAATGATTCCACGAACCATCACGTTCTATCTGGAAATTCTTAGAAACAACGATCTGTTCTTCGCGATCCAGCAAGGCCGCCGTCACTACCGTATTCTTCAATTCTTCCGTAAACAGATAAAATTGGAAATTATACCTTTGTCCCTCTGTAACGGCTATTCCCCAGTAACCGTCATTCATAACCCATACATCGGATGCGGATGCGCCCAAATCGATAAATAAGGCATGGGGAGTAGCGTTATTCAGTGGCTTAACCTCGGTTATCTCATAAAAAGGAGGCCTCGTATCGGAAACACACTTCACTTCCCAGCTTTCCATAAAAAGCGAATCGTTCCAAGCGATACTAAAATGGTTAATGGAATCATTGGAATAGCAATGCAAAGGTTTGGCAACTGCCTTTCCATCTTTCAACACCGTGCCGGAAGGTAAAGTACCATCTTCAAAGCCACGATTTCTTATCATTTCTGCATATAAACCGCCATCGCCAGAATGAGTAATCTCTTCAAAAAAGATACCATACAAGGAGGGAGGTATCTCGGCCTCTTCCCTTGACAAGTCGATCGTTACTACATCGACGGGCTGATTGCAGGACATAAAGAGGAATAAACCTCCAAATTGCATTATTTTTTTGATCCACTTTTCCACAATCTATTTCCTTTTATTTCTAAGATAATGATCCAATGATTTCATAAAGACACCTCCGACCACCGAACGCGCCCGAAAGTTTATATAGTCGGCATTCAATGTTTCATACCAATCGCCCAAAGGGACTCTCGAAGAAGTCTCATTCACATATTTCCAAATCGGTCGTATCAACTCTTGAAAATCACCTTCCGAGTCGGCCATTGTGGCGCTCCATACGGTATCGTCAGTTTTACCCCATGTAAAGCGATTGTCCAAAGGCAACCCGTATTTGTTCTGGTTTTTCAGATAGAAAGCGACTTCCTTTTTCATTATACGGTCTGGCAATATATTAAGGCCCAAAACTTTATCCCATACAAAATTATACTTCTGGCTCCAAGTACCCGGCATATCGAAAGCTAACCGATAGTGGTCTCCGTCATCGGCTCTCCGTTCCCACTCAATGGCCATTCTTTTAGCCATTTCAGTAAATTTCTTGGCCTTCTCCGGCTTATTCAACATTTCGGCCAAGCGACCATAACCGGCAATCGCCATAATGGCTTTGGCCGAAAGATTGGCATTGTGCGCCAAATGTCCCGCAAAATCTTCGGTGCACAACTGATTTTCAGGATCCATACCTACCTCGGCCAAATAATTGCTCCAAGCCGTCAAGATTTCCCAATGTTTTGCCGCATAGTCTGCATTCCCATCGGCAATAGCGATCGCAGTCGTCATAATCAACATATTCCCCGTTTCTTCCACAGGCATATCTCCCTGATAAGTTTGCCCATTTGCCAAAGGATATGTACCGACATCGTGCGCAGCAAAAGGCTTTTTCCAACGGCCCGACTCGCTATAATCGAAAATGAAATCCAGCATAGCTTTCATTATTTCTGTATTATACCGAATAAAAATAGGACAAGAAGGATATGTCACATCAACCGTACCGATAGACCCGTTGCTGTTATTTTCCTTAGAAAAAAAGAACAACTCACCGGCGGGGCCACAAACCAGTTTATGAGCCGATATAGCTTGGCGATAAGAGGCTGCACAAAGTTCGGCATACTGCTGTCCTCCGGCTTCAACAGCGTCTTTCATAACCTTATAATCCCACTCGTCACATCGCTGCATGGTTTTTATATAATTCTTTCGGGCATCGGCCAATGCGGCTTCCATCGTCGGATATTTTTTCTTCCAATACGCTTTCAGATTTTTCCCGAAATATTGTACAGAGGCAATATCGTCATAACCGATCATCAAATATCCTTCGGATTTCCGTTCTCTCACATTACCCAGATTTTCGCTATACGCCAAAAGAATTTCTTCCTTATCCAAACGTACCGATGTCCGAGATATTTTTGTATCCGGAAGTATTCCTTTTCCTGCAAAACTCTCTTGAATAGAGCAGGGAGTTCCCACAGACATATCAGAAGATTCAGATAGGTTACCGGCCAGATAAAAGTATCCCCAATCGATACAAATAATATCACCGCTTTTACCTAAAACATTCTGCTCTAATGTCCCCGTTTTCAGAATATGAATGTCGGAAGATCGATAGTTTTCTACACTTACTTCTTGATCCAAACTGTTAACTGCCCATCGGGGAGTCGCAGAAAAATAAATCTGCACATCGTGAGCGTGTTTATCCAATGACCGGACTTCATAACTAATATAATTAACCGGGCTACTCAATAAATCCAAATCATTCAAGACCAATGGACTCGTAAATTTCAAGTCCAATTGGACAGGACCACAATAAAAAGAATAATAGGTCTGGGTAGGTAATACGCTTACCTTTATCTGTTCGGCTTCCGTACCGAAAAAAGACTCCATTTCATCATCGGTAAATAGGCCGAAATCGACATAAGCTCCTCCCTTCGTATTGTGACAATGGGCTGCAATGAGATTATCTTCTGCGGTTAGCGATTTCACTTGTTCTGCATCCAACGGTTGCACGACATAATTCCTCCACTTGTATCCCGTGCTCACTAACATCTGCCCATTCAGATACAGTTCAAAAACATCATCGTGCGAATAAACGAGATATAACCGTTTCTTCGAGATATTCTTATCTTCGATCGAAAACTTCCTACGTATCCAAATATCCCCCTGATTCCACTCGGTTTTAACATGAGGCATATCGGCGCTCCCGAATGCCCCCGCACCTTCCTGCCATTCCGTATCATTATACTCTTTTGTATACCAATCGGCATAAGGCATTGTATTCGTATATTTGGCTGTCCATTCCTCGTCTCGGGCATCTTTCAAAATTGACGTCAAAGCCTGTTCGCCTTTTCCCATAAACCGATAGCATTTACCATCGACCCTTAAAACGCCCGTCAAAGAATGTTCTGTTCCTGTCCAATGCCGAACCTCATCTTCATACAGCTTATCGGTATGTGACCACGCCGAAATGTAAGGATCGATGGTAACCAAAGGATAGGCCGGAACTCTCAAATTAGAAACGGGGACTTCCTTGTTATTCCCGGCTTCCACAAAGACACCCCAAAAAGTAGTTAATAGCAAAAATAAAATACCTCGTTTCATAATCCTGTTTTTTGTTTGGTCATTCTGTTACTAATATTTTCTTCACGACCGCACCACCATTCCCTCTTGTTATCCTGACAATGTAAAATCCGGGAGCGACCGATACGAATGCCGAACAATCGGAAAGCCTCAATTCTTTCACTTTCAATCCTTCGGGAGAATAAACCTCGACATTTCTTATAGGTGTCGCAGAATTAATTCTAAAACCCAATTTACCCCCAACGACAATCAGTTTTTCCTCCTCTATATCCATCACGGAAACTACATCACTCTTATCCAGATAAACATTAGCCACGTTCGCACTATTCCCGCGCCAGACCATTTTCAAACGATGCTTACCGGATAGTTCTCCCAAAGTTCCTTTGCCAAATTCATACTTCGTTAAAGACCCTGTACGAATCAGTTCTACGCTGGCAAAAGGGACCAATTCATTTGCCCCGAACGTTTTCAGACAGGCCGAATGGTTTCTCCACCGGACATATACGGCATGAGAACCAGTAATGTTTACACTTAACGGAGCCGACGCTTCTTTATACTCTCCCTCTTTCGTCTGTTCCACAGGAATCGATGCCACAGGGACCGCCGTATCTTCTATATAAATATCAAAGAAGCCGTCCTCGCAATCTCCGGGGTGCGTGTATTCCACCATAAACCGGTTATACAAACCATACCTTGCATCCCCGAAATCAATATCTCTGATACGTATCCTCGTTCCCGAACTCGTATTAATTATAGACTCGGTCTTTCCATCATACTTAGCGCCTTCTGTACCCTTATCGACGATAACAACTTGATAAAGGCCTCCTCCTTTGGCCGGAATACGAATATCCCCGGCATATGCAGGCTTTGCGGCAACAAGGAACGACAGAAGTAAAAACAGAAAGAATTTATTCATGCCCATTTCCTCCATTCTTTTCAATATACTCTTTTAACGTAGCACAAAGATCCATGGGCAATAAAAACTCATACGTATTCGGCAAATAACTTTCGACACGCTGTAATTCACGAATCAACCGTTCATATCCTCCTACTCCGCCGTAACTGGCCGCAATCAGATAAACATTCCGAAAAACAGGCTTTTGCCCGTTGGGTTTTACACTTATCAAATCTTTATACACATCGCCCTCTTCCCAACAATGAGCTCCTTGTAGAATACAGACAACACCTTCGCCGTCTTTACCAACCTCATAACGTTCCTTATTATTTTCAAAACCATCAAAAACGCCCTGCAAACCACAAGTCTGCATATATCTTCCAAAACGTTCTTTATTAGTTGTATTCCACCAGAGGGACCGGCGACTAATTCATCATTGGGAGTCAGATTTTTATAAAAATACTCCAACAAAACGGGATTTAACTCTTGCAAAGATGCAGCCATTGTCATACCTACCGGAACCTTTCCCCTACCCGGAGCATTCTTAAACATATTGTACATTTGATTGGAGTCGAATTGTACGTTATCTCCATCGCTCCATATAAGACTCACATAGATTTTGCCGGGCAATGCCTCTATGGCTTGACCCTTACGCTGTTGGAAAGCTTTCCTCGGGAACGAGCACCAAAAACTTCCGTTTGCGTAATAATCACTAACCATAAAACCTACATTATACGGATTGGTTGCATTATTCAGAGCATCCCCGTCTTTTCCTGCCCCATAACCCATTGTGGAAGAACCCGGTTGATAGTCCATTTTATCACAAATCTTCTGAATCATGGCAAATTCATCGGGATCCGAGTCGCTTAAAAAAAATACAAACCCTTTGGAGGCTGCTGCATAATCATATATCTTCCACGGGTTGGAAACATAGTCACTACGCAAACCGGCAGAAAAGCTCAGAGACTTATGACATCCGTCGGCCAAGTTATCGATAGCCCACTGATAGGCCTCCAATTTAGTGGCCCAATTATTCGAAATGTCTTCACATTCTATATTCCAATCCAGTTCATTGTTAAAAAATTCCTTTATCTCCTTAGTAACCGGAATCCCTTTTTGCTTGGCACAAATCATTTGTGCCAAGCAAAAAGTCCATTCCTTATCAGGATCCCAAAGGACCATCTTTTTAAAACGATCTTTATACTTATCGACCAACGTAGCTAATCCCGCATATTTTTCTTCCGAATAATTTCCCCGTAAGAGGTTCCACGTTTCCCCCTGTTTCCCATAAACGTCTTCGAACTGTGTCTGGTGATGATCTTCATACACCAAGTAAACCTCCGCATTGCTCTGGTTCAACACGCCCTGAGCAACGGCCGCCGTTATTTTACCATAACTGTCATCACCCCTAACATCAATTACCGAAATCTGGCTTAAAGGCACATTCTGATTTTTGAAAAAAAGACCTTCCTGAGGTTGTTTATCGGATTCATAAGAATCGAGATGGGGAAGTTCCTGTGCAATTGTAAAATCGGTCTTAGGTTCCAAAAGCATGTCATCTAAATAAAAATCGAATCCGGTCTGCTCTGTCGGTTTCATAACATTTGCCATCTCAACCCAAACACGATCATAGTCCCCCGAACCGAAATCGATCTCTCCCAAATCCAATGTCAAACCATCGCTTGTCCCTTTTATTCCCTCATCTGTAAAAACCACCGAGGTCTTGGGGTCATAAACGACCGACACCTTCGATTCTTCCATAGGCAGAATCATAGCATCCTGTGAAGGAGAATCGATATCCCCATTCGTTAAAGGAGCAGCCTGTGACATGACTGCCACAGTGCTGCTCAAACCAGATGCCAATATTATAGCATACTTTACATTCATATTTTATAATTTTATTTTTCAGCAGTTTGTGCCGGAACAACAATTTCTTTTATCGTACTAAAATTATATCGTTTTTGAGGATTAGCGGTACGGACTCCAATACGCACCCAATATTTCCCCGGATCCAAATTTCTTACATTCTTTTCTACCACTTGGAAAGGTACTCCGGGTTCATAATCGCCACGTTCAAATTCCTTTTTAGCTCTTATCGTATACTTGGTTTCCGAATTATTCACTCCCACATTAGGAGATTTGCTGGAAATAAAAACTTGGGCTTCGCTCAAAGTATACAACCCCTCGTCCAAACCTTCCGTATTGACTTCCTTCTCTGTATCTTCAATCGTATATTTGATCTCCAAATTATTCTGTTTGCTACCGGTCAATGTGATTTCATCTATATTCACACGAGCATAAGGTATAACGGAATAATCCAATCGGGTCAAACGATTCTCTTTCAAATACACGACTTCCGGCTCGGGAGCGTAAAATGCGCCTTCTTTCAAAGTAATCCGATATTTTCCGGCAAAAATCTTCGTATTCAAAAAAGTGCCATCGGCTTTCCCCCAAAAGAATCGGGACTGGGTATTGGCGTGTCCCGCCTCTTCCCAACTTAACTCATAATATTCGACTTTATAGCTATTTGCCGCTTCTGCCTGCAAAGGCTCGTTGGTCTTACGGTCGACAAC
>ERZ1504840.520-NODE-520-length-10979-cov-3.132644_pt1 | contig 10979 bp, 8 predicted proteins | sample MGYA00572104_ERZ1504840 | MGnify/ENA primary metagenome ERZ1504840 (study PRJEB39906, sample SAMEA3182061) | gut metagenome | biome: human; feature: gut; material: Stool; isolation source: human stools | place: Canada | collected 2013-01-14 ...
TCGTCATATAGTTTCAAGTGATACACGTTGCTCATTTCAACACTCTTTTCTTCCAATAAAACGCTGATATCCTTGCCGAGAGCGTCTGTTATCTTAATCAATAAATCGAGAGAAAGGTTCTGACCGCCGTTCTCGATGCGGCAGATATTCGACCGTTGCGTACCGACCATTTCGGCAAGCTGTGCCTGTGACAAGCCCTTTTCCAGTCTTGCCTGCGTTAGTTTTGAAACAATTTCCTGGCGCTTGCGGATTATGCTATTACTGTCTGTCATAACGATCACCTTCTTTTATTATATGTTATCATATATGATAACAGTCGTCAAGGGGAAAATGCGTTAAGCATATTTCCGTTCTGATTTTTCGCTTTTTCCTCGTCCAAAAATATGTGTTGTTGTTTATAAGCAAGGTGACTAAAGATATGTTTTGCTTTTGTCGAAATAAAGACTACAATATGTTGATTTTTATTTAGTAAAATGATACAATATAATGGATTTTAGAGAGAAGAACAACTATTAGAGGTACTAATGAACGACTTAATAGTTAATGCTTTATTATCAACTGTTAATCAAACAGAGGGTGAAAAAATGACAATCAATGATTATCTTACTTTAGCAGCAATTATTATTATACCAATTGTTGCAGTTGTTATTGCTCAATGGCTTCAAATCGTTCTGAAAAGCGCAAGGATAAAATACAAATTTTTAAAACATTGATGACATCCAGAATATATGGACGGACTCCTGATAGCGTGAATGCGTTAAATATTATTGATATTGTTTACTCTGATGACAAAAAGGTAAGAGCGGCGTGGAAAGATTTAAATGATAAATTCCGAGTGACTAATCCAGATCAGCAACATTTGAAAAAAATAGAAAATGCACAGTATAAGCTACTTGAAACTATGGCAAATTTGCTTGGGTATAAAGATAAAATCACTTGGGAAACTATTCAGAATCCTTATGTGCCTGTGGGAATGGCACAGCAAATTGAAACTCAAAAAAATATGCAACAGGTATATTACAATACGCTTTATGGTGTTAATAGAATTGTCCAGAATCAAGGTTAATCACCAAATGTGAACCTATAAAACATACTGAATTCAAACAGACAACATTTCCTTAGAAGGAATATTTAATTTACGTGTGAACACGGAGGATTATACAATGACTGAAATTAAAGAAGGATACATCGTTGATTTTATCTCTGGGCAACCAGTAAGAGAAACACCAGAAGAGGTTGAAGCGGTACAACCATTCTCAAAAATCTTGGTTGATGACTATGGCTATCCCAAGGAATATATACATACTCGCCCACAATATAGAGTTAAAGTTCGCCCATCAGACAAAAAGAAAGAATATCCAGTAGATATTGCAGTTTTTACCGGAAAAGATCATAAAGACGATGAGGCTTATATTATTGTTGAGTGTAAAAAGAAGAACCGCAAAGACGGAAAAACTCAGCTTGAAGATTACCTTAGGTTTTCTAAAGCATATTTGGGCGTGTGGTTCAACGGCGAGGAACGTCTTTACCTTCAAAAGATAGAAAAAGATGGGAAAGTATTATTTGAAGAGATTCCAAATATTCCAAGATTCGGTGAGCGTGTTGAAGATATCGGCAAATTCAAAAGGAAAGATTTGCGACCAGCCGAGAACCTAAAGCCCACCTTTAGAACTATAAGGAACTATTTGGCTGCAAATGCAGTTGGTATTACACGCGATGAGGTCTTTGCATCTCAAATTATTGATCTTATTTTCTGTAAGATTTATGATGAGCGGTTTACTAGACCTGATGATACCGTAAAATTCAGAGCTGGAGTGAACGAAAAAGACGAAGCTATACAGAAACGCATCATTGAACTGTTCGAGCAAGTAAAAAGGCAATATAATGATGTTATTGATGTAGCTGATGCCATTATCTTAGATGCCAAATGTATAAAATATATTGTGGGCGAATTGCAGCTGTATAGTCTTAAAGATAGCTCAAGAGACGCGGTTGGTGAGGCATTCGAGATATTCATTGGACCGTCTTTGAAAGGCGCTCAAGGCCAATTCTTTACACCAAGAAACGTCGTAAATATGGTTATTAGAATGATCGATCCAGGAACACAGGAGCGAATTCTTGATCCTGCTTGTGGAAGCGGAGGATTCTTGGTCGAATCATTGAGGTATGTGTGGAATAAACTAGAGCAGCAGGCCATAACACTTGGATGGCCTGAAGCTGAAATTGAAGCTGAGAAGCAAAAAATAGCCATAAAAAACTTTAGAGGAATTGATAAAGATAGTTTTCTTAGTAAGGTTGCAAAGGCATATCTTGCCATTCTTGGTGATGGACGTGGTGGTGTCCATTGTGAGAACAGCCTTGATAGTTTCAGTAACTGGAACGCAAAAACAATCGAGGACATTCAACCAGGAACATTTGATGTAATCGTCACTAACCCGCCTTTTGGTAAAAAGCTTTCAATTGATTCAACAGAAATCCTAGAGCTTTATGATTTGGGTCACAAGTGGAACTTATCTTCTGATGGCGAATTTGTAAAAGGTGCTATAGTAGATAAGCAGCCACCTCAATTGTTGTTTATCGAGCGATGTTTTGATATGCTAAAGCCAGGTGGTCGTATGGGAATCGTGTTACTTGAAAGCATATTCGGTATGCCCAAATATCAGTATATTGTCAATTATATCAGAAGAAAAGCAAAAATCCTTGCCTTAGTGACATTGCCCGAAGATCTTTTTCAGCCTCATACACACGCAAAGTGTTGTGTTATGATATGTCAAAAATATGAGGTTGGTATGAGTCTAGAAACTTGTGAAGCATACGACATTTTTATGAGTGATGTTAAGTGGTGTGGGCATGACAGTCGAGGCAATGTTACGTACACATACTCAAATGATGGGAAGAAAATTGTACTTGATGAAATACCTTTAGTTGCAGATAAGTACTTAGAAATGAGGTGATTCAATGCTCGCATATAAAATTAATAGTCGAGAAATTGTAAACCAGATTTTTATTCCCAAGTACTATGATCCTGAGCTAAAACGTGATCTTTCTTTCCTTGAAGAATCACATTCGTTGCTGTCTTTAGGTGATTTGCTTGATGCGGGGGATATAACTGTACAAACTGGTCATGAGATTGGAAAGATGGCATATGGCACGGGGAATATCCCATTTGTTAGAACATCAGATATCACAAACTGGGAGATAAAAACCATTCCTAAGCAAGGAGTTTCAGAAGATATTTATCAGCTTTACGCTGATAAGGAAGATGTACAAGCTGGTGACATTTTACTTGTTCGAGACGGAACATACTTAATCGGAACCAATTGCATTATTACCTCAATGGATATACCGATGGTATTTCAATCTCATATACTCAAGTTCCGTATTGTTAAGGAAGAAAAGCTGAATCCATATTTGCTTTTTCTGGCTTTTAATAATGACCTTGTACAACGGCAGATTAGAAATATTCAATTTACGGCAGATATTATTGATACTATTGGGAATAGATATAGGGAAATCGTTCTGCCAATTCCAAAAGATGTAGATAAGTGCGACTACCTTACCGCTTCAATTAAAGAGGCTCTTGAAACAAGGGTAAAATATAAAGCTGCAATAAAGCAAATGCCACTTCTGATTGAAAAAGTACTTGATTCAAATAACACGGATAGCTTGGATGATTTTTTTAGTAGCCCGATTGAAACTATTCTTGAGAAACTTGTTCAAGATACTATAACGCTAGAATTTGGGGAATTCTCTGCTTTTCAGTTATCAAGTAGTAAATTGAATAATAACATTTATTTGCCTAAGTACTATGATCCTACGATAACCGATATTCTTAATCGTTTAGGAAATAACTGTCAGTTACTTAGTGTACAAGAATTGATAGATTCTAATGTGATTATGATATCTACTGGTGATGAAATCGGAAAAATGGCTTATGGAACTGGAGATATCCCGTTTGTTCGAACATCTGATTTTTCAAATTGGGAAATCAAATCAGATACAAAACAAGGCGTTTCTGAAGAGATATATAGGCAATATGCGGCAAAAGAAGATGTACGGGCACTAGATATACTGCTTGTTAGAGATGGCACTTATTTAGTAGGATCTTCTTGCATAATCACGGATGCAGACACCAAAATGTTGTATTGCGGTGGACTTATCAAAATCCGAGTTTGTAATTTAGATGTTGTTGATCCGTATTGCCTTTTGGGATTACTTAATTCCTATATTGTAAAAAGACAAATCAGGACTAAGCAATTTACGAGGGATGTGATTGATACATTAGGCCAAAGATTCAAGGAAGTTATTATTCCTATTCCCAAAGAGGTCAGAGTGAAAATGGAAATTTCACGGAGAGTCCAAGCAATAGTGCATAACAGGATTGATGCTCGTGATACGATTCGCAAGCTTTCAAAAGAGTTGGGTGAACAACCATAAATAAAGGTGAGAGTTAATGAATCAAGATAAACTAAAATCGGCAATATCGTCATTTGTAAAAAACAAAAAAGCAAATGCCGCCTATTATGACGATAACTGGAAAGAACGAATGGAACGCCGTGCGTTTTATCAATCCTTTACCAAAGAAAAAATCTTAGATATGACTGAAGAAGATTTCTTAGAGTATATGAGCAAGCTTTGGGCTATGCTTATTTGGGGCAACAAAAAGTATGTTGTTGATAAAATGATTGCCGACAACGGCTTTGATAACCTGAAAAAGCAATTGGTAGATCTGCTTTATGGCAGCGCTTCAACAGAAAAACGCTGGAACTCTTTTTTGAAGTCTGTTAAAGGTTTGGGACCTGCGTCTATCAGCGAATTGCTTACATACGTTAATCCGCAGGAATACGCTATCTTTAACAAGACATCCGTTCTCTGCTTTTCGTATCTCGATGTTCCCGATATGCCGAAATACAACTATCAATATACAGGCAAAAAGTATATTGAAGTATGCGGAATCGCAAAAGAGATTGCAGCAGAGCTCAAAGAAGCAGGAGAAAAGGATTGCGATCTGTTAGCTGTTGACTATTTCCTTTGGGATGAAGTTCTACCTCTTGTTGAGAAAAAGGAACCTGAGAATCAAGCGCCGGCAGCTCCTGTTGTCAGATCCAAAAATGATTCAAAATCCATACACGATGAAATCAAAGAAAAGCTGGTTGCAATCGGTGAACTTCTCGGATTTGAAAGCCGTTCCGAAGTCAAGATCGCAACCGGTGCGGTAGTTGACGCTGTATGGGAAGCTAAGATTGGCAATATGGGTAAGGCTATTTATGTCTTTGAGGTACAGTCAAAGGGTTCAATAGACAGCCTGATACTCAATTTGAAGAAGGCGCAGAGCAATGCCGCTGTGCAGGCGGTTGTTGCTGTTGCCGATGAAGAACAGCTCGCTAAAATCATCCGTGAGAGCGAGGGCGTTATTGAAGCTAAGTCACTAAGAACGTGGGATTCAGATGACGTATTAGTAGTCTATGATTCTTTAGCAAGAGCACACGAATCGATAAATAAGCTTGCTCTTGTGCCGGAGAGTTTTTAGCAGTGAATAAATGATGACGGGAGTTTTCATTTCTGTCTTTACAGGAGGCATAAAGAATGGATATTTTCAAAAATAAAGTTGGTAATACTACAATAAAATATTATTCTGAAACAAAAGAGCTTCTACAATCATCCGCAATAACTAATAGTTGGAAAAACTCCTTTAACACAGATGCTGTATCTGCCGATGGAAAGCATCTAAGAGACGCTCAAAAAGGAGCATTGTATGCAATTAAAGCACACTGGACCGTTTCAAATAAACCAGCTACCGTTGTAATGCCAACCGGAACAGGTAAAACTGAAACTATGATGGCAACAGTTATTTCAGAAAGGATAGAAAAAACACTAATTATTGTCCCGAGCAAACTACTCAGAAAACAAACTGCAGATAAATTTATTACATTAGGAGTTCTTCCTGAAATCGGTGTATTACCTGACGGGTTAATCTTTCCTAATGTTACAGAAATAACATCAACGCCTGAAAATGCAGATTGTTTTGAAAAAATTCTTCAGAATTCGAATATCATTGTAATAACAATGACACTGCTTAGTAGGTTTTCTGATGAGCTTTTTTCGCTTGTTTCACAGTATATCAATGCTGTTATAATTGATGAAGCGCACCATATTTCTGCTAAAGTATGGAGTGAAACAAAATATAAATTAAGAAATATTAAATGTATCCAGTTTACAGCTACTCCATATAGGAATGACGGAAAGAAAGTTGATGGAAAAATCATATTTAATTACCCTCTCTCATTAGCTCAAAAAGAAGGTTTCTTTAAAGGCATAAACTTTGTCCCTATATCTGAGTTTGATGAGGAGAATGGTGATTATGAGATAGCAAAAAAAGCAATAGAAGTTCTCAACAAAGACATAGAACAAGGATATAATCACTGTATTTTAGTTCGTGCAAAAAGTATTAAGTCTGCAACGTACCTTTATGAAAATGTATATTTTAGATGGTTTAAGGAATATAATCCTGTTTTAATAACTTCTCAAACGAGTAAAAACGAAATAAAAAGACAGATGAAATCTTTGAAAGAAGGATCTTCTAAGATTGTTGTTTGCGTAGATATGTTCGGAGAAGGAATCGATATTCCAAACCTTAAAATTGCCGCTATACACGATAAATACAAATCGCTACCGATAACACTACAGTTCATAGGTAGATTTGCAAGAGACGGAAAAGACCTTGGCGACGCAACAATAATTACTAATATTGCAAATGATGATTTGAGTGATTCAATAAAAGATTTATACGCACAGGATTCAGATTGGAATAAAATGCTTAATATTTTATCCGATTCAGCAATTGGTAAAGAATTAGAGCTTCAAGAATTAGCTCAAAGATTTGATCATCCTTCGATTTCAGGTATTGCAATTGAACAAATAAAGCCTAAAATCAGTATGGTTGCGTATACCACTCCGGACTCTAGTTGGCATCCTCGAAAACTTTGTAATTCATTCAATAGGGATAGTTGTATTATCTCAATCAATGAAGAAGAAAAGATAATTGTAATAATTGAGAAGAGCGATTACGCTCTTGATTGGAGTAATAGCAAAGAACTTTATAACACTTTTTGGAATCTGCATCTTGTATACTGGAATCCAGATACTCATTATTTTTTCATTAATAGTACAAATAAATCTATTTCTGATGAGATAGCTGAGCTGTTGTATTCAGAAAGCAAGAGAATACAAGGCGAAATAGTTTTTAGATGCTTATCCAATATTAATCGATTAATGCTTGGAACAGTAGGTTTACGTTCGGCGATAAACGGTCCTATTCGATACCGTATGTTTGCAGGAGTTGACATAAAAGATGGTGTTGCAGAAGCTACGAAAGCAAGATCAACTAAGTCCAATCTGTTTGGAGTTGGGTACAACGGTAGAGGGAGAGTTAGTATTGGGTGCTCATATAAAGGAAAGATTTGGTCTAAATGGATAGAAGATATAAACTATTGGAAAAGATGGTGTGATGAAATCGCAGAGAAGCTTTCCGATAATAACATTGACACTGATGATATTCTTTCAGGTGTACTTGTACCCGAGGTGATAAATTGCCGTCCAACCTTAGTAGCTTATGGTATTGAATGGCCAATGGATTTAGAAATACTAACTGATAGTAATGTATGTATTATTTACAGAGGAAAAAAATACGAATTGTATTATACTGATTTAAAAATTGTTAATCAATCAACGCTTTCGCCAATTCAGTTTTCTGTTTCATCAGATGCTTTTGAAGGAATGTTTGAGCTTAACATTAATGAGAAGGGATTCGGTTTCAATCCGTTGGATGATGTTAGTAAAAATCTAAGCATTAGATACCACAGAAACACATTACCGCTTCAGGAATTTTTTAATAATCATTATCAACCTCTTATTAAGTTTGTAGATGGGAGTAATTTGGAAGGAAATTTGTATCTAAAACTAAACAATGCTCCTGTTCTCATTAGCCAAGATCAACTTTATAGTTTAGATTGGTCTAATACAGATATTACACAGGAATCTCAAAAGAAAGAACATCGTGCCGATTCTATTCAATATAAGATTATTGAAGAATTAAAAACTCAAGAGAAATGTAGCATTATTTTTGATGATGATGGTAAAGGTGAAATAGCAGATATTGTCGCTATCGAAGAAGCCGAACAAAAAATAATTGTTTCTCTGTTTCATTGTAAGTTTTCTGAATCCAAAACGCCCGGCAAGAGAATATCTGACTTATATGAAGTGTGCGGACAAGCTGAGAAATCTATAAAGTGGTGCCAAGATCCGATGGGATTAATTCCAAGGATTGTTGAACGAGAAAAAGCAGCAAATACTAAGTTATATTCAAGGTTTCAAGTGGGGGATTCTCGAAAGCTCAAAGAAATTTACAATAAGATGAAAGTCTACCAAACAGAGTTTAATATTTCTATAGTTCAGCCTGGAATAATGAAAAATGATTTATCCGAGGATTCGATTCAACTATTAAGTGTAACAAGTTCTTTCTTAAGAGATACTTATGGTATAAATCTTACTATACTATGTAGTTAGTATATATTGTTCTTTAGAGGATAGGCTTTATTGATAATTATTCCTTTTTCTTCTTCCTATTCGGAAACGAGCCCTCAAGCCAATTTTCATACTCCTCAACCGTGATTTTTTTATCAGTGCATTCGTTGCGTTTGGTCATTGCTTCGTACTTCCATTTTTTGAAATCCGGTTCTTTGATTTGTCTGGAGCGAACACGGGCGGCGTAACGCTTATAATATTTTTGATACAACGGAATGGCGGCATTGTCCGCCATTTTCTTTTTGTAGTTTTCCTGAGCGGCTATGTCCTGACAGTTGCGGGTTTCGCCCTCTGCGATTCTGTCGCAGTAGTTGGTATCATAGTTGCCCTTCATAATGAAATACTTGCCGCAGCGCTTGCATTGTCGGATGTTTGACTCATTCTTTAGAAGCTGCAAAAATTCCAGCTCAAGAGCCTGCTCGATATTCTCGCATTCAACGGTTTCATATTCTTCCGCTTCGTATTGAAGCAATGCGATATAGTCAGCCATAGTGATGCCTACAGCTTCAACCTTTTTGGTCAAATCCTCATCATAGTTGTTGAGGTTAGCTTGATCTATAAGCGCGTCTAATTCGTAGTTATAGTCGATATATCCTTCAGTTACATTTTGCACTGCGTTTTCTGCTTCACTGATACTGATGTTACGGGTTATCGTGCGATGACGTTCTGTTGACAATCCGTTCTTTTTACAATAGATTGCATACCGGGTGCGGTGTGAAAAACAATTCAAAATACCCTCAGCAAAGTTTTCATCATAAGCATAGCGGAATAACTCCATTAGATTCTTTTGAATCGTTTTAAGATATTGATAGTATTCTGATAAACTGCTTTCTGTAAATTCAAATACGATTGGAGGAAACGCAGCCGAAAAAAACGAAGCTTCAATCAACGGACGGAACAGCCGGGCTGTCTCAGCCATACAAACGTAATAGTAGAGTTTCTTTTCTTCTTCTGACAATTCATTTATATCAAGACTCACCAGATTTTTGGGTGAGTCTTTTTTTATGTTCGCTTTGCACTGTTCATAGGCGGTATCAAAATCTGCGTAAAGAAAATCAAATAATCCTTCACCGACATTAAGGTGTACCGTCGAGAAATTCAAGACAGAAATATAAGGGTTGTCGTCCTTCTCGGACAAGAAATCTCTGTTTGACACAACACGGTTTGCAACTCGCCTTGCTCTTTCCAAATATTCATCTGTGTGATCCAAAATAAAGCAGTATTCGTCAGCAGACAACAGCTCCATTCTGTCGCCTATTACAGCTTTAACTATCAACTCCACTCTATCGTCATCAATGCCTTCCATAGCGCTGTAGAGGAAATCATAACTATACTTCGGCCCCACGCTTAAAACAAAGATCTTTCCATCCTCGTACAAACTCCAAGTGTTTTTATCGAAACCGAAGGAAACAGCGCTGTATTTATCGGTTGTAAGAAATAGGTTTTGACCCTGCATATATCTCACCTTTTATAAAATGTAAATTTGTCGGTAATTAGCAAATCCTGATAACTCCAACAAACATTATACAAAACTATTGATTTCCTGTCAACACATCGTTAAAATGTTATTAGACAATCTTAATAAATAAATTATAGATTATCTACTAACAACTGAATAGCAGCCAAGCGAAGGATAAACCGCCACGACCTCTACGGAGTGAGCGCAGCCGAAAGGCTGACGGCACAGCGTCGAGCAGGATTGCCTGTCAGGAAAGTACGCTTTGGCAGTGCCAACAACAAATACAGTTTGATGTCACGCTTTTTAAGGCTCACGAGCCGCTCATAATGCGATCTCTGAGCGACGAAACGCACGAAGGAGAGTAATTATATTCCCCATCGCATTTTCAGACTTATTAAGCGTGACAGGAAAGGAGGTCAAATGCTCATTTAAATTAAGGCAGGACAGTTTCGGAAGGTCAGCCGCTTGGTCAGGCGGGAGTGCTGCAACTGTATGGACGGCAACTGTCTGTTGCTCGACGACGGAGAAACGCATACCTGTGTGCAGTTGATTTCCAAGTATCACATTTTCTGCAACCATTTCAAGGACGCTGTGCTTCCTCTCGACAAAGAGCTGTATCGGGAGCTGATCTGCGGCAACGATTACAAGCGCTGCCAAAGCTGCGGTTCACGCTTTTATTCCAAGGCTCGAAACAAACGCTACTGCGACAAATGTGCCGACATAATCAAACGGCAGAAGGCAGTAGAACGCAAGCGCCGTCAGCGTGAGCGGCAGAAGCAGCTCCTATATATAAATAACTAAATAGATAAATAAAAAAATAACTAACCGAAAAAGAAGAAGTTTATCTTAACACACCTACCTATATGGGCGGCGAAAACTTTTCTTTTCGGGAAGTGGAAAGGAGAACCAAATGAACGACAACGCAAAAGTATTCTCG
>ERZ1504840.525-NODE-525-length-10936-cov-2.903410_pt1 | contig 10936 bp, 9 predicted proteins | sample MGYA00572104_ERZ1504840 | MGnify/ENA primary metagenome ERZ1504840 (study PRJEB39906, sample SAMEA3182061) | gut metagenome | biome: human; feature: gut; material: Stool; isolation source: human stools | place: Canada | collected 2013-01-14 ...
GATAGATATTATTTAGAATTGATATAAATAAATTTTACTATTTATTTCCGTTCCAAACTAACATATTTCCATAATATCACAAATAATAAAAACTTTTTGAAACAATAAAAACACATGTCGCATAAAATAATTTTTATTTTTGTTTAAAATCATATCAATCATTCAATTTAAAATAATTAGTTTTGCACCTCGAAAACAGAATAAAGGACGTTCGACAGGTTACACATTCGGTGAAAACGGGAATAAAGCTCATAGGATTTATCTTACTACTTGGCTTGAATTTTCAAGGCATGGGACAGCATCGTTCTCATGGAGAACCTCTACGGAAGGGACGCATCAGTCTGAAATTGACCGTACGTGATTCCCACAATCGTAACGCCGTAGAATATGCCACTCTTTTATTGAAAAAGGGTAAAAATCGGCAATTCTCAGGTATCACCGACGAAAAAGGTTCTCACACCTTCTTATCCATTCCGAAAGGAGACTATGAACTGACCGTCACTTCCTTAGGTTACAAATCCCGGACAATCGACCTGCATGCTCGCAGAGATACGACTTTGACAATCTTACTCTTGTCGAACGATATCGCCATGCAAGACGTGGTGGTGACCGCCTACGAATCGAGAGGAGCAACCAGTGCATCGCGTATCGACCGAAAAGCGATGGAGCATCTGCAACCGTCGAGCTTTACCGACTTAGTAGAACTGTTGCCGGGAAACGTCTCGAAGGATCCCTCTATGGGCTCGGCCAACCTGATAAAACTACGCGAAGCCGGTGGAACAGGGCCGAGCGACTACGACGTGACCTCGTTCGGGACTTCGTTCGTTATCGACGGTGTCCCCCTCAACAACGATGCCAATATGCAGTATATCTCCAACAGTTGGGAAACGGGACGTAATACGACCGGCAAAGGGATAGACATGCGGTCCATCTCCACCGACGACATCGCCAAAGTAGAAATCGTGAGGGGAATCCCTTCGGTAGAATACGGCGACCTCACCAGCGGACTGGTCAACATAGAACGGAAAAAGGGAGGGAACGATCTCGAAGCCCGTTTCAAAGCCGACATGCAAAGCCAACTGTTTTATGTGGGGAAAGGGATAGAACTGACGGATAAACAATTTACGCTCAATACGGGTATCGACTACCTCGATTCGAAAATAGACCCTCGCAACAACCGAGAAAACTTCAAACGGGTGACCGGCTCAATACGGACCGAAAAACGATGGACGAACGATCATTGGCGATGGACTTTCAACTCCAATCTGAATTACCGGGGGACTTTCGAAAATGACAAAAACGATCCCGACCTCACTCCGTCGGGGGCAATAGACTCTTACGAATCGTCGAACAACGCCCTCTCCCTCGCCGGCACTCTATCGCTCAACAATCGCAAAAAGGGATTTTTCCGATCGCTTTCCTTGACGGCATCAGCCAGCGGTTCGTGGGACAATATCCACCAAGAAAAAACCGTCGTGCCCAGCAAATTGTCGGTCGTGCCCACGGCCACGCAACCGGGCGTACACGACGCCGAGATTCTGCCTTCGACCTATCTCGCATCGCTCGACGTGAACGGCAACCCGTTCAACGCATTCGTCAAAGCGATCGCCACATTCAACTACAATTACCGCAACTGGTTCAATATCATCAAGGTCGGAGGAGACTGGCGCATGAATAAAAACTACGGCGAAGGACAACTCTACGACATGAGGCGTCCCATCAGCATCGATATTACCACCCGTCCCCGACCGTTCAACGACATACCGGCCGAGCACAATCTCGCCTTTTTCATCGAGGAAGCCTCGAAGTTGCGATTGGGAAAACACCGCATCGACATTACCGCCGGCCTACGCAGCGCATCGCTGTTAAATCTCGATAACCGTTACGTCCTCGATGGAAAAATCTATCTCGACCCTCGTGTAAACGCAAAATGGGCATTGCCACGTATCGGCGAGAGAAAGCCGTTGAGCATAGAACTATCGGGCGGAGTAGGCTGGCACACCAAAATGCCCGACATTTCGAAACTTTATCCCGACCTTTTTTACTACGACCTTATACAGCTCAATTTCTTTTCGAACGAAAATCCGGCCGTAAACCGCATGAACGTCCACACATTTATCGACGACCTGACCAACTACAACCTGAAAGCCGCCCGAAACATGAAATGGGAAGTGCGTGCCGATTTTTCGATAGACGACCACCGGTTATCGGTAACCTACTTCCGGGAAAAAATGACTTCGGGATTCCGGCAGGGAAAATCCTACACCCGGTATATTTATAACCGATACAGTACCGAGGGGCTGGACCCATCGACGATGACAGGGCCGCCCGACCTCGCCGACCTGACGTTTACCCCCGACACGATACTGAAAGTACAAAGCGTCCACACCAACGGAAGCCGAATTTTGAAAGAAGGCGTGGAATTTCAATACTCCTCGAAACGGTTTCCGATAATCCGCACGAGACTGACGGTAAACGGAGCGTGGTTCCGCACGACCTATAACAACAGCCAGCCGGTGTACAAACGCCCCTCTGTCGTTATCGACGGTCGACAAATCAGATACATAGGACTTTACAACGAGGACGACGGTTATATTCGAGAAAGTTTCAATACCAACTTTACTTTCGACACCGATATACCGCGGCTCAAACTGGGATTCTCCACATCTATTCAGTGCATGTGGTTCACATCGAGCCAAAGCATGTGGGAAAGCGGGGTTCCCATCGCCTACGTCAATATGGAGGGCGAACTCCTTCCCTACACCGATGCCGAACGGAACGACATGATATTGCAACACTTGGTGGAATCGCACTATGAAAACAACTTCAAAAAACGTACGATTCCCATCGATGCCAATATAAATATCAAGGTCACGAAGAAAATATGCCGGGATAAAATCGCACTGGCCTTATACGTCAATCGGTTGGTAAGCTATCACCCCGATTACACGTTGTTCGGGAACACAATCCGCCGGACTTCCAACCCCTACTTCGGCATGGAAATCAATTTCAGATTATAGAACCAATTAAAAATCAAGGTATTAAAAAGAGAACAGATTTATAAATGAATTTAATATACAATAAACATTCAATAAAACCATTATGAAACTGAAAAGATTTTTTTCATTCCTGTTGTTCGCCGCTGTAATCACGGCGTTCACCGCTTGCGACGAAGACGAAGACACTTCCGTTCCCGTCGACGTAACCCTCAACTTTACGGCTCCGTCGGACACGATCACCTCGTTCACATGGGCCGAAGGCAAGGCTACTTTCACAGACCTCAACCGTGGGAAAGAATACGAGCTCGACCTGTCCCAAAGTTCCGTCATCACACTTTCTTCGGGACTTTATAACATCACGGTCGAAGGAGCCATCGCCAGCGCTTCGGGCGAAATCCTTTGCAATGTACGCAGCACGAAAGACAACGTACAAATCTCTGCCCCATCGACTTCGATCGCTTTGGAGCTATCGATCTACACCCCGAGCAACTCCCTTATTCTCAAAGAGATTTATGTAACGGGGACAGCCAATGATAAAGGGACTTCCAGTCTCTATGACAAATACTTCGTCATCTACAACAACAGCAGCGAAACCGTCTATGCCGACGGAGTGGCCTTGCTCGAAAGCACTTTCGGGACGACTGAGAAACACCAATACAACGACAATCCGCAACCGATGACGACCACGTTTACCGCAGCCGCCATCTATGTCATTCCGGGTAACGGTACGGAACACCCTCTCGCTCCGGGCGAACAACTCGTTCTCGCAGATCAAGGCTACGATTTCACACAGACCAAAGCCGATGCCATCGATTTGTCGATCGCCGATTTCGAATGGTATGACGAAACCGAAAAAGGCATGGACCCGGATATAGCCGAAGTTCCCAATCTCGACAAATGGTATAGCTACTCGGCTACCATCTGGATGCCCAACAACCAAGCAAACCGCGCTTACGCTATCGCCCGCATGGGAGTGTCGAAAGACGAATTCCTCGCCAACTATTACAAAGAATATCATTATACGGCCACGAACGGTAAAGAGATGACCAAAAAGGGTTATGACGTACCGGTAGCATGGGTTCTCGATGCCGTCAATCTGGGAAATACCGGCTTCGAAAGAATCGCTACCCCCGCAGTGCTCGACCGCAGTTATGCTACTACCGGAATCGCCGGGACAGACAAAACCCGTTTCGGACGGTCATTTATCCGCAAAGTAGCTTCTTCCACAGGCAGCTATACGGTTTACCAAGATACCGACGACTCGGCCAACGATTTCACCTTTACGACTCCATCGTTGAAGAAATAATCTTAACAGACATCGGTCGTCATGAAAATACGTTTCTGTTCTTTTCTAACCATAGCACTCTTTCTGCTCCCTGCTTTGCAGGGGGCGGAAAGAGACTCTTTGTCTTTGCTTCGCACGATTGCCGAGTATGAAGCCTTGCCTGCGAAATGGATAGAAACGGTTTATACCAACCCGGCCACCCGATATTACCAGCATTGTACTTCTCTGACCCGTATCTCCTTAAACGGGGTTTACGGAAAAGAAGACGAAGCTGCCCTCTTGCAAGCCGGCGACGGTTATCTGAAAGGAGCGGCCGACGTATCGTCGTGGATAAAGCTGAGCGATCGCACCCGCCTGTGGGGTAACGCCCGCTATACAACCGGAAAAGAAACCGGTATCGTATGGAACGAAACAGCAGACTTCGAACTGCTCTACCCCTACGTCATGGCCGATTCCATCGGGGGAGACCTTTCCCTGCAAGAATATGCCTTCACGGGAGGATATTCGGGTCGAGCCGGAAAATTTACATGGGGTATCGAAGGGAGCTACCGTGCCGCACTGGAATATCGTAACCGGGATCCTCGTCCGAAGAACATCGTCTCGGACCTCGATTTTGCCGGCGGAGGTTCCGTGCGATTGGATAAATATGTCGTGGGAATATCGGTCATGGCACAAATATACAGCCAAGACAACACGCTCGACTTTTATGCCCCGCTGGGTAGCGCCTATATCTATACGATGACCGGGCTGGGAACAACCTCGGTACGATTCGGGAAAGGCGATGTCACCGATACAAACTACAAGGGCTACGGTTACGGAGCCGGCATTCAACTGCTTCCCGCACAAGGAAGGAAGGGCATATACGCCGCAGCGAACTACCGCAAACATAGCGTGACCCAACATCTCGACGGGTACAACAACCTGCCTTTAACCGTACTCGACCGCACTCTGCTCGATATGACCGCCGGATATTCGACAAAGCAGGACATGCACACAGTCGGGATTCAAGTAAAAGGAGCACTCTATAACCGTAAAGGGACAGAGAACACCTTCGGCAGTGCCGCCGGCAATAATTACGACCAAATAGGCAGCACGACCCCGTACACCTCCGACCAAATGAAAATACAAGGTGAATTGCTGTACGGCATAGAGGCCGGGAAAAATTTTAAAGGGTACATTCGCCCCTATTACCTGTGGTTTCACACCGACATTCGTCAAAAAGAGAAAGAGCATAGGCTAAAAATCAACAGCAGCGAATATGGACTGAAAATAGATGCAAGCGGCATATTCGAAAAATCTCTACTATCTTTATCGGGAAACATAGGAATTCGAACCGGCGGCAATGGGGAATTGTCCATACCGAACGTACAGAAAGACTGCGTGCGTGAAATGCTGGAACATAATTTCGTCCTGTCGAAGACCCAACGAACAAACTACGGAATAGAATTGAAATGGAGCCGAATATTCTCGGGCTGGGCTTTATCGGTCGCCGCCGACTGGCAGCAGAGCCATTACGAAAAGCACGGCACGGCCAACTATGCCGGAGTAAATATAGGATTTAATTTCTGACCGAAAAGAACAAACACATATAGCTTTTTATATGGAAACAATCATCAAATGCTCGAACCTCACCCATTACTACGGGTCGAGAAAAATATACGAAGACCTCAACTTCGAAGTCCCCAAAGGGAGGATTTTGGGGTTGCTGGGGAAAAACGGTACAGGGAAAACGACCACGATCAATATTTTAATGGGTTACTTGAAACCCCGCTCGGGCGAATGCCGTATCTTCGGAGAAGACATACAGCGAATGCAGCCGGTGACCCGCGAGCGTATCGCCCTGCTCATCGAGAACCATGTGCAATACACGTTCATGAATATCGAACAGATAGAGCGATTTTACTCGGCTTTTTATCCGAAATGGAACAAAGAAGCCTATTATGAACTCATGCGCAAACTGAAAGTCGCGCCGAAACAAAAAATCTCCCGCATGTCATGCGGACAAAGATCGCAGGTGGCACTGGGCCTCATTCTCGCCCAAAACGCCGATTTGCTAGTACTCGACGATTTCTCGATAGGACTCGACCCCGGCTACCGCCGACTCTTCACAGAATATCTGCGCGAATACGCCAAAGCCGAAGAAAAGACCATCTTCCTTACCTCGCACATCATACAGGACATGGAACGGCTGGTCGACGACTGTATCATCATGGATTACGGCCGCATATTGATTCAGAAGCCTGTAAAGGAATTGCTCGACACCTTCACACGCTATACCTTCAAAACATCGTCGCCCGACAAGCTCCCCCACGCCCCGTCGTTATACAGCACGGCGGCCATACGGGATTCTGCCGAGACCTACTCGTTCGAAAACGAAGAACGTATCAAACAGATATTGCAAGAGCAATCGATACCCTATACCGATTTCAAATCCGAGAAAATGAATCTGGAAGACGTTTTCATCGGATTGACCGGAAAATACTAATCCTTTTATCATCGGAATTATGAATAAAGCTATATTTTTCAAAGAGTGGATCAAAACCCGGGGACTGTTTTTCATTACCCTGCTGGTATCGCTTTGTTTCGCCGGATACGTCATGATGCGCATCAACCGGGTCATCACTTTCAAGGGGGCCGACCACCTGTGGGCCATCTTGTTGAGCCGGGATACCGTGTTTATCGAGTTGCTACAATACCTGCCGCTCATCATAGGCGCACTGTTCGCCTCGTCGCAGTTTATTCCCGAAATGACGCAGAAACGGCTGAAACTGACTTTACACCTTCCCTATCCCCAGCAACGCATGATTCTATTGATGTTGCTGGCGGGAGTCTCGCAAATCAGCATCGTCTTTCTGTTGCAAGCCGCTTCCTTGTGGATTTACCTGCAACAACATATCGCCTGCGAAATGGTCGCACGCATATTGCTGACAGCGGCTCCGTGGTATATCTGCGGTTATACCGCCTACCTGATGACAGCGTGGATATGCCTCGAACCGACGTGGAAGCTGCGCATCGTCAATCTGCTGATCGCCGCAGGTATCGTGCGAATCTTTTTCCTGCTCGACAAACCGGAAGCCTATAATTCGTTTCTGCCGACGCTTATTATTTTCACCATTCTGTGCGCATCGCTTTCTATCCGGTCGGTTGTCCGATTCAAAGAAGGTTGCCAAGACTAATTTCAAAAACGGTATACTACAATGAAAAAATTCAGCAAAATATTTTTCTACCTGACGGCTGTCGTCCTATTGTCGTGGTTATTGCCGTGGCTTTTGCAATTCGCAGCCTCCAAACCGGGAAACGATCCTTTCACGTTGTACAGTTGCGTAACCAAACGGTTCGCATACATACAATCGAGCAAGGATAACGGAGTAAAACGCTACGACGCGAACGGAACGGAATATACGGTAGCACAATTCGACTCCATATTGCCTACCTTTTATTACAGACAGCTGTTCTCGAAAGACCGGCTGCCCGACACAATCAACGGGAAAGAGGTGACCCCGAAAATCATCGCTCACGGGAATTTCACATTCAAGCAGTCGGCCCGCGACGTGAATGTGACGAAGCCCGCATTGAACATGATTATGGAATCGATGCCGGACCGGATCGACCTCGAAAACCCCATCGAAGCTTTCCGCACGACCGATCGTATCACTTTCATCGATATGCGAGACAACACGGTCAACGAAAAAAAATCGGCTTTGTTCGACAAAGTCATGAAACAAAAAGGGTTTGAATTTCCCGTGCGAACCTTGTCGGGAAACCCGACGAACCGGAAAGAGTATGACGAGGGGTATCTGATGGTAGACAACAACCACCGGGTATTCCATGTGAAACAAACCAAAGGACTGCCCTACGTGCGTGAAACGGGTGTGGCTCCCGAATTGGGTATCGAGCATGTAGCCATCACCGAATTCAGCAACCGCAAAACACTGGGATTGTTAACGGACAAAGATAACAACCTATATGTATTGAATCGGGATTACACGTTGCACAAATTGCCGATAGACAAATACGACCCCAAGACCAACACCCTGACCATCATGGGCGATATCTTCTACTGGACCCTAAAAATAAGCGACGAAAGAGGCGTGACCACATACGCCGTCGACGCTGACAGTTATGCTTTCGCCGACAGCCTGCGCTATGACTACCCGGAGACCGCTCTCGACAAATGGTCGAAATATATTTTCCCGTTTGAACTGTCGTTCACATCTTACGACGACCAATGGGTAAAACCGCGTGTGAGCATGGGATCGTGCTGGGTACTGATTTTGAACTTCGTTTTGGCCGCTTTGCTTTATTTTACAGCATGTAAAGGTAGCACATGTAGCCGCCGTCAAAAATTCATAACGACCGTAGCGACCATGATATTGGGCATATATCTGTTTATTCCGCTACTGGTTTGCAAACGGGCATAACCCGATGATTCGTTTATAAAATATTTGCTATCTTTGTCATAACAAAAATAAAGAAAAGATTTACAAACATTTAAACTACAACAATATGAAAAAATCCATTTTTATCCTTGCAGCCGTCGCCTTGCTTGCTATGGTGAGCTGCAACAACAAAGCTAAGGAGAATCAGAATCAAGAAAGCGCCGCAACAGTGGCTCTGAGCGTAGACGACATTTTAGCCAAAGGGGACAGCCTCGTAGGAAAAACCGTTACCGTAGAAGGTGTGTGCACCCATATCTGCAAACACGGCGGCAAGAAGCTCTTCATGATGGGAACCGACGACACCAAAATGTTGCGTGCAGAGGCTTGCGAACTGGGCTGCTTCCCCGCTGAGGTTGTGAACAGCCTCGTATCGGTGACGGGAACTCTCGAAGAAGACCGTATCGATGAAGCTACCATACAGAGAATGGAAGAACAGTACAAAAATCAAAGCGGAGAGAAACACGGTGACGGAGAAGCCGGATGCGAAAGTGAAAAGAAAGCTGCCGGACAAGCCGACATTAATACATTCGAAGGTCGCATACAGAACTGCCGAGAACGCCTTGCCAAAGCCAAAGAAGCCGGTAAAGACTATTTCGTGATGTCGTATCACATCAATACGACCAGCTACGAAATTAAAAATTAACTCATAGAAACCGAACATGTCGAAAGAAAAACGTATATCGGGGAAATTCAGAAAATGGTGTCACATTCTGCATAGGGATCTTTCGTTCTTTTTTGCAGGGGTCATTCTCATTTATGCTTTCTCTGGCATCATGCTGAACCACAAACGCGACTTTAACTCCGATTACAGTATCACACAGAAAGAATACCGAATCGCAGGGAATTTTCCGAAAGCGAAAGCAGACTTTTCCAAAGCGTACGTGCTCGATTTGCTCGATGACTTGGGTGAGCGGAATAACTATACCCAACATTATTTCCCGAAAGAGAACACCATGAAGGTGTTTATCAAAGGCGGCTCGTCGCTGACGGTGAACACCGAGACGGGGGAGGCTTATTACGAATCGGTGAAAAAACGCCCTATATTGAGCAGTTTCAACCGATTGCACTACAACCCGAACCGGAACTGGACGATCTTCTCGGACATTTTTGCCGTGTCGCTCATCGTCATCACCCTCACGGGGCTTGTCATGCTTAAAGGGCGTAAAGGCTTCTGGGGACGGGGCGGTATAGAATTTGCCGCAGGCATACTCATTCCTCTGGCGTTCATTTTACTGTAAGACCGTTCGATTGCCATACGAAGATTCCGTGAAGGGATGCCGCCTTTCACGGAATTTTTGTATGATAAGAATTTCTAATAATCTGAAAAATAGCACCCCGAGAAACAGATTCATGCTGTAAAGCGAGTATCTTTGCAGCCTATCGTGGAATAGACCGTATCTATTTCTGCTTCCTCGCCCACAGGCCGGCCCTTTCCTATGATGAAGTATACAGCCTGTGATGTCGCAAGGTGCGGCAAGAGGGAAAAAATCGGCGATATTCGCTCTCTTGTCAGTATGATGCAGCCACGATTTTCATTTATTTCCAACTTATAAAACCATAAAGATATGAGAATAAAACATGTAATAGGAATAGCCTTCACCTGCATGGTGTTCATCTTTTCGTGCCAAGCCCAAAGCTCCACCGAGAGTCATGCAGGAAAAAACAAGCAAGAACAGAAAATCAAGCCCCGCCACTTGACCAAAGCGGAATTCCTCTCGAAAGTGGCGAACTATGAGAAAACGCCCGACAAGTGGGAGTACTTGGGCTCGAAGCCTTGCATTATCGATTTTTACGCTACATGGTGCGGTCCTTGCCGAAAGTTGGCTCCGATATTGGAGGAGATTGCCGGAGAATATGCCGGGAAAATCGATGTCTATAAAATAGATGTGGATAAAGAACCTGAGCTTGCCGCCGCCTTCGGTGTACAGAGTATCCCTACATTACTCTTTTGTCCGATGAAGAATCAACCGCAAATCGCCGCCGGATTCATGGATAAAGCCACCTTACAGAAGGCCATTAAAGAGGTACTGCTCGTAAAATAACAACTCACCGAAAGTTATCGATATTCAACTCACCCGGCTCTACGTGACATCACACTCTACGTTTTGTCTTAGTGGAGAGTGATGTTTTGATATGTTTCCTCTGCTAAGGATATTTCTTTAACCCCTCCGTCCAGAGGACACCTCCCCTATATTTTGCTATGCAAAACACAG
>ERZ1504840.527-NODE-527-length-10865-cov-3.572155_pt1 | contig 10865 bp, 9 predicted proteins | sample MGYA00572104_ERZ1504840 | MGnify/ENA primary metagenome ERZ1504840 (study PRJEB39906, sample SAMEA3182061) | gut metagenome | biome: human; feature: gut; material: Stool; isolation source: human stools | place: Canada | collected 2013-01-14 ...
GATCTACACTAGATCGCTCGTCGGCAGCGTCAGATGTGTATAAGAGACAGCCCTCACACCTACTCGTTTAACATTATTTCCAATAGTTAGAGAGGTAACTTTACTAAATCCTTTTAAGGAAAATCCTAATGGTTCATCTTGTGCGGTTTTGCCAACACATACAACTTTATACCCATCAAGTGTTGCCGGAATAGTTACACTTGTTGCTGAGCCTTTATAACCTGTAAGATAAGCCTCGTTGTTTTTAACTATGTATGTATAATTACCACAAGTCTGTTCCGGTTCTCCCCACGCACTTGCTGTCAAAGGTGCGACAACAGTCAGCATAGAAAAAACCATAACAATAGATAAACACATACTTAATATTCTTTTCATTCCATTTCCTCCTTATATATTCTCAGGTTTATGTATATCCCCTATATTTGGAATTATACAACAATTATTACATAAAATCAATCATTGAGAGTATATTTTTATATCTATGTAATAATTACACCATTTGATGTAATTTTTGAGTAAGCAAGGAAAAAACATTTAAAACTCAAAAAAGCCTCCCGAACAAACGGGAGGCTTGAATGCTTTTACGCACAAATATTTAAAGTAAAACCTTTTAACAAATTACTTCTTGTAAGATGTGTGCCAGATTTCCTTAGCATACTGGAGGATTGTACGGTCAGATGAGAACTTACCTGCATTTGCAATGTTGATAAGGCACTTCTTACCGAATTCCTTACGGTTAGCATACTCTGTGTTAGCTCTGATCTTTGTATCAACATAATCAGGAAGGTCATAGATGAGGAAGTAGTTATCAGCCTTCTGCCATGAAGAATCCTTGAGGAGTGAATCATGGAGTTCCTTGAAGCTGCCTTCGCCCTGAGCGCCGCCGTCATCAAATGTGCCGTCGATAAGAGTATCAACAACTCTCTTAATTTCCGGATTAGCGTCATAAAGAGCCTTTGGATGGTAGCCTTCCTTCTTCATTCTCTCGATATCCTCAACCTTTGCGCCGAAGATGTACTCGTTCTCAATGCCTGCGCACTCAGCAATTTCAACATTAGCACCGTCAAGTGTACCGAGTGTAGGAGCACCGTTGAGCATGAACTTCATGTTACCTGTACCCGATGCCTCAAGACCTGCTGTTGATGTCTGCTCAGAAAGGTCAGCGGCAACAACAATCTTCTCAGCGTAAGATACATTGTAGTTAGAAATGAAGTAAACCTGAAGGAGATCCTTTGTTTCGGGATCGTTGTTTACAAGCTTAGCAATCTCGTTGATGTACTTAATGATTGCCTTTGCTCTTGCATAACCCGGAGCAGCCTTTGCGCCGAAGATAAATGTTGTAGGAGTCCAGTTCTTAAGCTTCTTATCCTTCAATCTGAAGTAGATTGTCATGATTGAGAACGCGTTGAGGAGCTGTCTCTTGTACTCGTGAAGTCTCTTAACCTGAATATCATAGATTGAATCGGGATTTACATCGTAGCCGTCCATCTTCTTGATGTAGTCTGCGAGCTGCTGTTTCTTCTTCTTCTTGATATTGTTGAACTTTGTGATTGTTCTTGTGTCAATGCAGTCATTGAGCTTTTCAAGAAGTGAAAGGTCTGTAAGCCATGCATCTGAGCCAACCTTCTCTGTGATAAGAGCAGAAAGCTCAGGGTTGCAAAGACCGAGCCAACGGCGCTGTGTAATACCGTTTGTCTTGTTCTGGAATCTCTCGGGATATACCTGATACCACTCTTTGAGTACATCAGCCTTGAGGATTTCTGTGTGAAGCTCGGCAACACCGTTTACATATGTTGATGCGTATGTTGCAAGTCTTGCCATATGAACAACATTACCGTCGATAATGCGCATCTTAGCCTTTGTATCCTCATGCACGCCCTTAGCAGTAAGCTCTTCCTGGCACTTGTTGGCGATAAGGCAGATAATGTGATAAATCTCAGGAATAACCTGTGTCATAAGGTCAGCAGGCCACTTCTCGAGAGCCTCGCCGAGAACTGTGTGGTTTGTATAGTTAAATGTCTTTCTTGCAATTTCAAAAGCGTCGTCAAAATTGAAGCCTTCGTTCATAAGAAGTCTTACAAGCTCGGGAACACATGATACAGGATGTGTATCGTTAAGCTGAATTGTGTTTTCCTTAGCAAAGAAGCTGAAATCATTGCCGTGCTTCTTCTTATAACGGCGCATAATGTCCTGAAGTGATGCAGAACAGAAGAAATACTGCTGTTTAAGTCTGAGAACCTTGCCCTCATACTTGTTATCGTTAGGATAAAGAACCTTTGTGATGTTTTCGGCATCGTTCTTTTCCTGAACGGCATTGTTATACTCTGTGTTGTTGAAAGCAGTAAAATCAAAATCGTTTACTGCCTCAGCCTGCCAAAGACGAAGTGTGTTGATGTTTGTTGTCTTACAGCCGATAACAGCCATATCGTAAGGAACAGCCTTAACTGTCTGGCCCTTGAATGATACTGTAACAGCCTCATCTTCAACACGGTTGCACCACGGATCTTCAAATCTCTGCCAGTTATCAGCTGTTTCAACCTGATAACCGTTTTCGATAAGCTGCTTGAAAAGACCGTACTTGTAACGGATTCCGTAGCCGTCAAGCGGTACTTCCTGTGTAGCAGCACTGTCGAGGAAACAAGCGGCAAGTCTGCCGAGACCGCCGTTACCGAGAGCGGCATCGTCGATATCCTCAAATACATTGATGTCAATGCCCTTCTTTTTGAGGAGCTTTGTAACATCTTCAAGAATGCCGAGGCAGTAGAGATTGTTGTACATCATTCTGCCCATGAGGAATTCTGCAGAGAAATAGTAAGCTCTGCGTTCGCTGTCATGTTTAATCTTGCTTGCTTCCCAGTTGCCTGCGATTTCGCCCATTACTGCTTTGCCGAGTGAGTAGTGAAGCTCAGCGGGTGTGAGCTCTTCAATCTTTTTGCAGTACATAGACTGAGCTGTGAGTTCAAGCTTTTCCATAATATTACCCATTTGTTTAGTCCTCCAGTCGTCCGCTTTTTTCAGACATAGTTTTTAATTTATCTGCAAGCTCATCAGTAAGAGCTGCACCATCGAGTCTCCATACCCAGTTTCCGCCGAGTGTTGACGGAATATTCATTCTTGCCTCCTTGCCAAGGCCGAGAATGTCCTGCATAGGTACGATTGCTGTATCTGCCTTGCTTTCATAAGCAACACGGATGAGCCCCCAGTTGAACGGTTCGTCATCAGGCATCTGACAATAACTTCTTGCATAGTTAACGTCCTCGGGTTTAGCTGTTTCAAGCCAGCCCATAACAGTATCGTTATCGTGAGTACCTGTGTAAACAACACAGTTTTCGGTGTATTTATGGGGAAGATAGTCGTTCTCTTCACCACTGTCGAAAGCGAATTCAAGAACCTTCATTCCCGGATAGCCTGTCTGCTCCATAAGCTCGGTTACATCGGGAGTGAGTGTTCCGAGGTCTTCGGCAACAATATCAATCTTGCCGAGTGCCTCTTCCATCATATTAAAGAACTTAATGCGCGGACCTTCAACCCATTCACCGTTGATTGCGTTTTCGGCAGGATAAGGAATTGAATAGTAGCTTGCAAAAGCTCTAAAATGGTCAATACGGGTGATGTCATAAAGCTTTGATGCGGCTTTAATACGCTCAAACCACCACTCATAGTCGGTAGCCTCAAGGTAATCCCAATCATAGAGAGGATTGCCCCAAAGCTGACCTGTTGCCGAGAAGTAATCCGGCGGACAGCCTGCAACTGCAATGGGATCACCGTCGTCATAAAGCTGAAACAGCTCGGGATTTGCCCATGTGTCTGCGCTGTCCATGGCAACATAGATTGGCATATCGCCCAAAATCTTGATGCCGAGACCGTTTACATACGCACGGAAGGATTCCCACTGCTCATAGAATTTGAACTGTACAAACTTCCAGAAATCAACATCATCCTTGAGCTTGCGTTCATAACGCTTCACGGCAGCCTCATCACGCATTTTGATTTCCTCATCCGGCCATTCTGTCCAGGAAACCATGTCAAAGCTCTTTTTAACTGCCATATAAAGTGCATAGTTTTTGAGCCATGAACTGTTTTTACGCTTGAAGGATGTAAATGCCTTCTGGTCACCCTTTTTGAAGTTATCGTAAGCAATCTTCAAAACTTCAAAACGGTTGTTGTAGATTTTCTCATAGTCAACCTCGGCGTCATCTGAGCCCCAGTCACGGCTCATGACCTCTTCCTTAGTCAAAAGACCTTCTTCACAAAGAGTGTCAAGGTCAATGAGGTAAGGATTGCCTGCATAGGTTGAAAAAGACTGATACGGTGAATCACCGTAACTTGTCGGTCCAACGGGGAGAATCTGCCAGATTGTCTGACCTGATTTTTTCAGAAAGTCAGCAAACTTGCGAGCCTCTTTGCCGATGGTGCCGATACCGTAGGGGGATGGAAGCGAAGTAATCGAAAGGAGAACACCTGCGCTTCTAGCCATAAAAATCAACTCCATTCTGACGGACTGTTAAATTTTTTAAATCTGCGAATTCGGGCGCAATTCGCCCCTGAACCCACAGTATCAAGATAATTTTAGCACATAATCTAAATTTTTACAAGTTATTTTTTTAACAACGACAAGTTATTGCAATATACTCAAAATAGTCAGTAAAACAGCATCAGAAGTTAGTTTTCTTATATAGCCTCTTGAATTTACCATGTTAATACTGCCGCCAAGCATAAGCTTTATTGCATAACTTTTGTCTTTTGTGCTGATTCCGCAATAAACAAGACCAACAGGCTTTTCGGGAGTTCCGCCCGTAGGACCTGCAATTCCCGTTGTACTTACGGCTAAATCCGCACCCGAAACATTTCTTGCACCCTCTGCCATCTGCATTGCAGTTTCAGCCGAAACTGCGCCAAGCACAGACAGCGTTTCGTTTGAAACTCCAAGCACCTTATGTTTCATTTCATTTGCATATGTGCATACGCCAAAATCAAACACATCGCTTGCACCGCTTACTGCGGTAATTCTTTCACTTAAAAGACCGCCCGTACAGCTTTCTGCGGTTGCAAGCTTTACGCCCTTTTCACGGAGCTTTGCAACAACATTTTCCTGGAGTGTGTCGGAATTGAGATTGTTTTTTCTCAAAAGCCGAACAACATCTGTATCTGTCAGAGTTATCATTAATAATCATCTCCGAAAATTTTTCGTATATCCATATTTTAGCACCGGCATATGAATATTGCAATTATTTTTATTTTTTGATATATTAAATAGAAAAGGAAAGCGTTCACGCAAAAACGCTTAAAAAAGAGGTAATTTTATGGCTTGGTTTTTTACCGAAAAAAATATATTCGGCAACAACTACACCCTTGTCGGAGAAAACGCAAAGCATATTTCTAAGGTGCTGCGTATGCGTACAGGCGATGACATCACCCTTGTTTCTCCGAACAAAACGCAGTACGAATGTAAAATTTCGCTCATCACACAGAGCGAAGTCACGGTTGACATCATCTCAAAAAAGCCGTGTGAAAACGAACCCGATGTTTTTGTAACCCTCTATCAGGCTCTGCCTAAGGGTGATAAAATGGATTTCATCGTTCAGAAATGCACGGAACTCGGAATCAGCAGAATTGTGCCGATGATTTCGGCAAGATGTGTTTCCCGTCCCGATGAAAAATCACTGAAAAAGAAGTGTGAACGCTGGCAGAAAATTGCTCTTCAGGCGGCAATGCAGAGTCGCAGGGGCATTATCCCCGAAGTAACTCCGTGCATTTCGTTTAAAGATGCGGCAGAACAGACAAAGCAGAACGAAAAGACCGTATTTTTTTACGAAATGGGCGGAGAATCCGTCAGAAAAATTCTGAATGGCACAAAGCCTAAAACCGTCGGAATGTTCATCGGCAGCGAAGGCGGATTTGAACAATCGGAGGTTGACAGCGTAACCGCAATCGGCGGTCAGGCGGCAACCCTCGGCAAACGAATTCTCCGTGCAGAAACCGCCCCCCTCGCCGCCCTATCCATTATTATGTACGAAACCGATAATTTTTAGGCGAGTGCCTCGCACCCCTCTCGTGAAGACAGTTTGTGCAATACACAACAAATGATGCCCGAGCACAGCATAGCAGTTGCATATACCGACTCGTAGGCGAGTGCCTCGCACCCCTCTCGTGAAGACAGTTTTATATATGATAACAATTGTCACCCGAGCACAATATTGTATGGATTTATGCAAACAGTAGCGGCGGTCAGTGACCGCCAATCGAACCGATTACAAAATCGGTTCGACATTACAAATGATTTTTAACCGACAATGATACAACATAAATTTATCGCTTGTTCGTTTTGGTTTTGCAACCAAAACGATTGGCGTTCGCTGAACGCCGCTACATTTCAACACCAAAATCGGAGGAAAATTTATGACAGGAATTATATGTGCCATGCAGATTGAGGCCAACGGAATTATTGCCCTTTCTCAGAACACACAAACCGAAGAAATCGCAGGAATGAAATTCACCACAGGTACTCTTAACGGCAAGGACATAGCCGTTGTAGTCTGCGGAGTCGGCAAGGTCAATGCCGCTATGTGTGCCGTTGTGCTTATTGAAAAGTTCAATCCCGATGTTGTAATCAACAGCGGTGTGGGCGGTTCGCTCTCCCCTCTTGTATCAATCGGAGATATTGTTGTTGCGACAAAATCCGTTCAGCACGATATGAACACAACTGCTCTCGGCGACAGACAGGGCGAGGTTTCATTTCCCGACGGTACAAAGATATTCTTTGACTGCGACAAAACAGTAGTTGAAAAGCTCACGCAGGCGTGCAAGGCACTCCCTGACACCAAGGTTGAGCAGGGCATTATCGCAAGCGGCGACATATTCGTTTCCGACCGTAAAAAACGCAAAAGAATTGCCGACACATTCGGTGCTCTTGTCTGTGAAATGGAGGGTGCGGCAATCGGTTATGTTTGCTACGCACTCAAAACTCCTTACGGAATCATCAGGGCAATCTCCGATGACCTTGACGAAAACAAGGGTGTTGACTATGAAAAATTCTGCAAACTTGCAAGCAAAAAAACCGTAGGCGCAATATGTGAATATCTCAAAAATGAATAATTATGACCGACTCAAAACGGGGAACGCTTTTGTTTCCCGTTTTTTCTTTTGTAATGAGTTGTCTTTTTCGATTTCTATTGACAATATAATCACATTTGGATAAAATAAAAGGTAACATTGTTTTATGGAATAACACTACATATACAAGGGAGAGATATATATGCAGCTTACAGGTGCAGAAATCATTTGCGAGTGTCTTCTTGAACAGGGTGTTGACACGGTTTTCGGTTATCCGGGAGGTGCGGCACTCAACACATACGATGCGCTCTATAAATACAGCGACAAAATTCGTCACATTCTCACAGCACACGAACAGGGTGCTTCTCATGCGGCTGACGGTTACGCAAGAGCAACAGGCAAAACAGGCGTTGTTATGACAACATCGGGTCCCGGTGCGACAAACATTGTAACAGGCCTTGCAACAGCCAATATCGACAGCATTCCGCTTGTTGCAATCACAGGCAATGTAACAACCGATCAGCTTGGAAGAGACAGCTTTCAGGAAGTTGACATTGTAGACATCGTAAAGCCCGTTACAAAGGCAAGCTTCCTTGTTGAAAAGGTTGAGGATCTTGCCGACACCATACGCAAGGCTTTTGCTCTTGCTCAACACGGCAGAAAGGGACCTGTTCTCGTTGATGTTCCAAAGGATGTAACGGCAAACAAAACAGAGTTTGTACAGACTATTCCCGAAAGACCGAGAACCTTTGAAATCAGAAACCCTGAAAAAGTTCGTGTTGTTCAGGAAATGATTAAAAACGCAAAGCGTCCTATGATTTACGCAGGCGGCGGTATCATCAGCGCTAATGCAAGCGAAGAATTCAAGGCATTTGCAGAGCTTATTGACGCTCCCGTTTGTTGTTCGCTTATGGGGCTCGGCTGTATTCCCGCCGATCATCCGCTCTGCGTCGGCAACATCGGTATGCACGGCGGTTACGAAACAGGTATGGCAACAGCCGAATGTGACCTTATGATTGCGTGCGGTGCAAGATTCTCCGACCGTGTTGCAGGCGACCGTGAAAGGTTCGGCGAACAGGCAAAGATTGTTCAGCTTGAAATTGACGAAAAAGAAATTAACAAGAATGTAAAGGTTGATGAATACATTCTCGGAGATATAAAAGAAATTCTCATTGCACTCACCATCCGGACTGGCTTGCGAAGATTGAAGAATGGAAGCATCATTTTGACGATAAAAAGCTCCCCGAGTGCGACCTTCCGCTCCCACAGCAGGTTCTTGATACAATCAACGAAATCAAGTGTCCGTCAGACATCATCGCAACAGATGTAGGTCAGCACCAAATGTGGGTTGCACAGTTCAGCAAGATTATGGAAAGCAGAACGCTCCTCACATCGGGCGGTATGGGTACTATGGGTTACGGCATGGGCGCCGCAATAGGTGCGCAGTGTGCCCGTCCCAATGACAGGGTTTGCCTCATCACAGGTGACGGTAGTTTCCACATGAACTTAAACGAACTCGTAACACTGAAGTCCTATGAACTCCCCGTTGTTGTAGTTGTTATGAACAACACGGTTCTCGGCATGGTTCGTCAGTGGCAAAAGCTTTTCTACGGCAGTCGTTTTTCACAGACCGATCCGCACAGAGCAACCGACTTTGTAAAGCTTGCAAACGCTTTCGGCGTTGACGGTTTAAGAATCACAAAGCCCGAGGAAATCAAGCCGATTCTCACAAAGGCTTTTGAGATGAACAAGCCCGTTGTTGTTGACTGCCACATCAGTCCCGATGCAAATGTTCTCCCGATGATTCCTCCGGGAAAAACAATCAACGAAATCATCACCGAAATGTAAGCCGAGAGCCTCGGCACGCAGTTCGTGTAGGCAGTTTGTGTTTGGAACAGCTTTCAGTTCCCGAGCACGGCAAACCGCTGTTCCTTGTTCGTGTAGGTAGTTTGATTAAAAAACATCTGCATATTTCCGAACACAGCTAACTTAATAATTAAACATATATAGGGTACTCGTTCGAGTACCCTGTTTTTTATGCCATTCAGTAGCGGAATTCAACTTTGAATACATAGCTTTAAACAAAGCGTAAAAAACAGCCGTAAAAATACGGCTGTTTTGTGTTACGACTATTAAAGTAAAATTACTTCTTTTCTTTCTTTTCCTTTGGTTTAACTTCTTTTTCAAAGTTTACGGCATCGGCAACATCTTCCGTATCGAACTTATAATCCTTACCGGGGAAAACTGCGTTGAGAACGATACCTGCAATTGATGCAACAGCAAGCGGTGAAAGTGTTATTGCGGCACTGCCGATTGTGAAGCTTACCGTATCACTTGAAAGACCGAGCGCACAAACAAGGATAACTGCGGCAACGATAAGGTTACGGCTCTTTGTGAAGTCAACCTTGTTTTCAACAACATTTCTGACGCCGATAGCAGAAATCATACCGTAAAGAACAAACGAAATACCGCCGATGATACAGCTTGGAATTGAACCGATAATTACCGAAACAATCGGGAAGAATGATACTGCAACGGCAAAGTAAGCGGCAATTCTTATTACTCTCGGGTCATAAACTCTCGTAAGAGCGAGAACGCCTGTGTTTTCACCGTATGTTGTGTTTGCAGGGCCGCCGAAAAGTGATGCAAGTGTTGTTGCAAGGCCGTCACCGACAAGAGTTCTGTGAAGTCCCGGATCTTTGATGTAGTTATTGCCTGTTGTTGAACTGATGGCGCAAATATCACCGATATGCTCCATCATTGTAGCAAAAGCAATCGGAACAATGGCAATGATTGAAGATGCGATAAGCGCACCGTTTGAGTAATCAATACCGCCGAATACCGTTTTATCCCAGTGAATCGGAATTCCGATAAGTCCCTCACTGCCGAAAATGTGACCTTTTGAGATGTTGTCACAAATTGTGTTCAGGCTTGTAAAGTCAAAAATCGGCTGATAAACACCGTTTGCGTCAGCACCGCCCGAGAAAAGCCACGGAACATTCTGAATAAGGTCGGGGTTTGCCTGTGAAATGAAGTAAAGCACAAGACCTGTGCCGTAGGAGATGAGCAAGCCGAGTATAATCGGAATGATTTTAGCCATTCCCTTGCCCCAGATGTTGAAAACAACAATTACAGCAAGAGCAACTACAGCCAAGAACCAGTTTGTTGTGCAGTTTGAAACAGCCGACGGAGCAAGTCCAAGACCGATTGCAATGATGATAGGACCTGTTACAACAGGCGGGAAAAATCTCATTACCTTTTCAACGCCCACCGCCTTGATAACTGCGGCAAGGATGAAGTAGATAAGACCGGCACACGCAACGCCAAGGCACGCATACGGGAGCATACTGTTAGGGTCATTGGGTGAAAAAGCCTTGATTGCGGCATAACCGCCCAAGAATGCAAAGGACGAGCCAAGGAAGGCAGGTACTTTAAACTTTGTAATGCAGTGGAAAAAAAGTGTTCCCAAACCTGCCATAAGCAAAGTTGTTGAAATGTCAAGTCCCGTTAAAATCGGAACAAGGATTGTTGCGCCGAACATTGCAAACATATGCTGAACACCGAGAATTATCATCTTCGGTTTTCCGAGTTTGCGGGCATCATAAATTGCGCCGTTGTTTTTGTCCATTAGAATTCCCTCTTTCTCATGTTCGGGTTTAAAATCTGTAAAAACCCATTCCTGTTAATTATACCTTTACACAGATATAAAAGCAATAACTTTTTATTTTAATGCCAAAAGTTCCCATATCATTGACATTTTGAACGGTTTTTAGTATCATTAAGTTAATCAAATAATCAAAATTCAACAAGGA
>ERZ1504840.528-NODE-528-length-10860-cov-3.168811_pt1 | contig 10860 bp, 4 predicted proteins | sample MGYA00572104_ERZ1504840 | MGnify/ENA primary metagenome ERZ1504840 (study PRJEB39906, sample SAMEA3182061) | gut metagenome | biome: human; feature: gut; material: Stool; isolation source: human stools | place: Canada | collected 2013-01-14 ...
ATTCGATTATTTTATATGCTTTTTCAAAAGCAAAAGAAGGCAATACACTGGTTTCCAATCATATGATAAAACACCATGTTTTAGAAGTGATAGAGAATTGATCATGCGCAGTATGGACCTGCTTCGCGGGAAAAACCCGAATCCATTTACTAACTATGTGAAGAAAGACTGCTATATTTGCCTTGTAACAATCGTTGCTGGGCAAATTATCGTATATACAGAAGCATATGAACATACAAAAATTAAAATTACTATTAGCAACAGCCTGTCTGGCTCCCCTGCCACTCACCGCCCAAATCACGGAAAGAGAACGGCCGGCAGAATGGAAACACCTCATTACAGGCGGACGCTACATGGACCGTTTCGAAGCAATGCCCGATGGCACGCTCTCCGGAGAGACGTGGGGAGCGGACAGCGTACGCCCCCGGTATATCGACAACGGTATCGAACATCCCGACATCTCGTTCTGGGGAGGCAATATCCTCCAAACGCCGGACCGGAAATACCATCTGTTCGTATGCGGATGGCCGGAAAGCGCACCCAAAGGGCATATGGAATGGCCCAATTCAACCGTTTATCATGCAACCGGCGATCATCTGCATGGGCCTTTCACCATCCAAGACACAATCGGGAAAGGGCATAACCCGGAGGCTTTCGTCCTCAACGACGGCCGGATCGTCGTATATGTCATCGACGGATATTATATAGCCGACCAGGTCAACGGCCCCTGGCAATACGGAAAGTTTACGTTCAATCCCCGCGACCGGAAGATCATCGAAGGACTGAGCAACCTCAGCTTTGCCAAAAGGCAGGATGGTTCTTATCTGATGGTTTGCCGGGGAGGAGGCATCTGGATCAGCAAAGACGGCATCGCCCCTTACGAACAGATCACGGACAAGCGGGTTTATCCGCCTGTCAAAGGAGAGTTCGAGGACCCGATCATCTGGCGGGATTCCCTGCAATACCACCTGATCGTGAATGACTGGCTGGGGCGTATCGCTTTCTACCAACGTTCCAAAGACGGCATCCATTGGGTGACGGAACAAGGGGAAGCCTATGTGCCCGGCATCTCCTTCCATCGGGACAGGCATGTCGAGCATTGGTTCAAATACGAACGTCCTAAAATATTCCAGGACAAACAAGGACGTGTAGAGCAGATGAACTTTGCCGTCATCGACACCGTCAAATGGGATGATCATGGCAATGACAACCACAGTTCGAAGAATATCTGCATCCCGATGAACAAGGGGATGCTATTATCCGTCCTAAACCGAACACCGATAACGGCCTCCACTGAAACCATCCGGGTCAAGGTCCTGGCGGAAGAAGGCTTCGACCCGCTCCGGGAGATCGATGTGCCGTCCCTGCGGTTCGGTTCATACAACGAAGTGAACTTCGGACGGGGAAGCCAAGTGATCCGGACCGAAAGCTCCGGAAAAGACCTGATCCTCACGTTCGACGGACGGGGAAGCGGTATCACACCGGATGAGTTCGCCCCGAAGATGATCGGGAAAGACAAGCAAGGAAAGATGCTATTCGGCTATGCGAGCCTGCCGTATGCCGATTATACGCCGCCCCTGCTGTCCAGCTTGCGTCCCGTCTACCGGAAAGACAAAAACGAAGTCAGAGTCGAGATCCAGAACTTCGGGCTTTCGACTTCCGGGGAGACAGCCATCGAGATCAAACAGAACGGGATGTTAATGGGCAGCCGGAAAGTAAAGGCACTCAAACCGTATGAGAAAACGGAACTGGCCTTTACCCCCAAGAAGGGAGAATGGACGGATAAGGCCGGTTATCAGGTCGTGTTCCTCCGGGACGGACAAGTCGTTGAGACAAATAATTTCACTATTCAATAATAATCGCTTATAAACATGAAACACACCTTTATCCTCCTGCTTGGAGCCATGTTGTCCCTACAGGGGCAAGCCCAGGACAAGCAGAAACCATTTCAGAACACGATCAAGGTCGAAGCAGGCGACAGCCACGCGGACATCATCGCGAAAGCCGCCCATGTCGTGCCTTCGCCCAACCAGTTGGCGGCGTTGCAAAACGAATTCATCGCCTTCATCCATTTCGGACCGAACAGTTTCACCCGGTTGGAATGGGGAAGCGGAAAGGAAGACCCGAAAGTCTTCGACCTGAAAGAGCTCGACACGGATCAGTGGTGCGAGGCCATGAAAGCCGCCGGCATGAAAATGGTGATCCTGACGGTCAAGCACCATGACGGGTTCGTCCTGTGGCAAAGCCGCTACACAAAGCATGGCATCATGTCCACCGGTTTCCGCAACGGCAAAGGCGACATCCTGAAAGACCTGTCCGAATCCTGCCGCAAATACGGATTGAAGTTAGGCGTCTATCTGTCACCGGCAGACCTGTACCATATCGAAAACCCGGAAGGACTGTACGGCAACCTCAGCCCATACACCAAACGGACCATCCCGCGGGAAGTCCCCGGACGGCCTTTTGCCAACAAGACCCGTTTCGAATTCGTAGTGGACGACTACAACGAATACTTCCTCAACCAGCTCTTCGAGATCCTGACCGAATACGGCCCGATCCACGAAGTATGGTTCGACGGGGCACATCCCAAGCGGAAAGGTGGACAGACCTACAACTACCCCGCCTGGAAAAAACTGATCAAGGCACTTGTCCCCAACGCCGTTATCTTCGGACGGGAAGATGTCCGGTGGTGCGGCAATGAAGCCGGCGGCACACGGTCGACCGAATGGAACGTGGTCCCCTACCAGGCAAATCCGGACACGATGTCGAACTTCGCCGATATGACCGACAAAGACCTCGGAAGCCGTGAACAGCTCTATAAAGCCAAATACCTGCATTACCAGCAGGCCGAAACCAACACTTCCATCCGCGAAGGCTGGTTCTACCGGGACGACACGCACCAGCAAGTACGAAGCACCGACGATGTGTTCGACATCTATGAACGCGCCGTAGGAGGCAACTCCACCTTCCTGTTGAACATCCCGCCCAACCGGAACGGGAAATTCTCTCCGACGGATGTAGCCGTGCTGAAGGAAACCGGCCAGCGAATCCGGGAAACCTACGGGACCGACCTGTTCCGTCAGGCAGAAGGCCCGAAAGAGGTGCTCGACCAAAATGCAGACACCTATGTGACGGCCGATAAGGACGGGGCGGGAATCGTCATCTCCACTCCCCAACCTGTCACCCTCAACCGTCTGGTTCTCCAGGAAGCGATTGCCGCCAACGGGGAACGGGTGGAAAGACACGCCGTGGATGCCTGGATCGACGGAGGATGGAAAGAGATCGCCCATGCCACCAACATCGGCTACAAACGAATCCTGCGTTTCCCGGATGTCACGACGGACAAGATACGGGTCCGCATACTCGAATCCCGCCTGACACCCGCCATCTGCACCATCTCCGCCCATCACTACAAAGCCCGTCCGCCCCGGTTGAGCGCACAGAGAAGTATGGACGGATTGGTTACCATCGAACCGATGGCACAGGAATTCGGCTGGAAAGCGCACGGCGAGAACATTGCCGAGAACCTGAACGCGGGTTTCAAGATCTACTATACGACAGACGGAACGGAACCATCGGCAGGCTCTACCGAATATAAAGCACCTTTCCTGATGGGAAACAGCGAACTGAAAGTGGTAGCCATCCTGAACGGAGAAAAGGGAGCCATCTTACAAGAACGGTTTGGGCTGGTCAAGAAGGGATGGAAGATAGCCGACAAGACCGCGCAATCCCTTGCCATCGACCTCGGCAGCCAGCAAACGGTAAGCGGCTTTGCCTTCACCCCGCAAAAACAAGGCGGTAAGGGCACAGTAGCCGGTATCATCCGGATCAGCAACGACGGGAAGAACTGGAAAGAGGTGGAACGCTTCGAATTCGGCAACCTGATCAACGATCCGTCCAAACGCTACCATCATTTCAAGCAAACGGTAAAAGCCCGCTACGTCCAAGTGGAAGCAGCGGAAATCGCCGCCCATACGGAGGCTGCCGCCCTTGCTGGAATAGACATCTTCTAAGGCTCGTCTACAAACAGTATATACCTTGTAAGGTAAAGTCATATACGTTATAAAGTAAAAGAAAAAAGGTTATAGGGAATTTTATTTTACCCTATAACCTTTTTTCTTTTATTCGTTCCTGTGCTAGCCCGGAAGAGCGAAAACAGAACTACATCGCAAAAGGTGTAGCTTTCACATACGCCTTATATCCTTTGATCATGCCGGGGAATCCTTCTTCTGCACGGGGCAGGTAGCGGAAACCGGATATCGTCTGCTCTTCCTTCAAATCGATCACGACCTGGTGCGGATATTTGTCTCCCTGCTTCGTGCTCCAATAGGTAGATTCCTGCAAGTCATAGATCTTATCGGCAGTGAAGTTACCCCACTGCGTGCTTTCACTGTCCGCATAGGAGATATTCCAATGCTGGCGAGGGAGCGGCTTGCCGTCTTCGTCCAACAGATAGAACTCGGCCATAGCGGCATTGTCCTTGCCATCCTGTGCATCCAATGCTTCGAGGCAGAAATAGCGGCCCTTGACAGTCTGGCCAAACTTCACTTCCTGCCAGCCGTTTCCGGGTTTCAGCGCACCGTTGGCAACCGGTTTCTCACCTTTCAGGTTCAGCGTCTGCCCCTCTTCACGGTGGGTAGCCGGGGCTTCAGCCCGCAACATATCCAAGATCGGTTCCTTCCGGCCTTCCACTACAGCCTTTTCCGGGCCTAACAGGTCGAGGATGATGATCTCGTTCTTTCCCTTCTTCAACCAGCATCCGGGCATAAACAAAGTCTGCTGAGGTCCGATCTCCCAGAAGCGGCCCATCGCCTTTCCGTTTACCCAAACCATGCCTTTTCCCCAGGTCTGCATGTCGAGGAACACGTCTCCGACTTCATCCAGCTCGAAAGTAGTCCGGTAATAAGCCGGTCCGTCGAGTTTGTCTCCCGCTGCATACTTCTTGTCCTGTACGAAAGCGTAATCGACCGGGAAGCTGTAAACCTGCCAGTCTTCCAGTTCCTGTCTGCCGGTGTCGCTGATCAGTTCCACCTTATCCGTAATCCCCTTACGGTCGTGGATGGCAACATCGAAGTTGACACGTCCCATCGCCTCTACCAGGATATCCAGGCGCGTTCCTGCTGCCAAAGCCGGCAGCACCACCGTGTTTTCACCTCTGCGACGATCCAGACGGCCCAACAGTTTGCCATCGGCAAAGACCTGTGCCCAGTCATGCACCTCATCGATCAACAGGGTCGTTCCTTCCTTTACGGCAGGCAGAGTCGTCCGGTAGAGGATCGTTCCCCAACCTTGGTCGAACTGCTCCATCGGTTTAATCTCTTTCGAAGCCTGGGGAGCAGGCAGATTGTCGAACAGCGGAGCCACTTCGCCGACGGTGAACGCCGGGATCTCGATCAAAGGATAAGCTGCCGGGACATCGGGTATGACCTGGCCGGAATCGGCATATTGTGTCAGCAGTTCACGTAACTTGTAGTATTTGGGAGTCGCCCACCCCGCCTCGCTGATCGGGGCGTCATAGTCGTAGGAGCTGCACATGGCGGAATAGGCCGGGCTGTTCGCACCGCCCCAATGTCCGAAAGTCGTCCCCCCGTGCGCCATATAGAGCGAGAAGGAGATATGGCGGTCCAGCATGTCCTTGATACCGGAAACCATCACCCCGGCATCGCGCGTCTCGTGCTTGCGTCCCCAATGGTCGAACCATCCGCTCCAGAACTCGCTGCACATCAGCGGAGCATCGGGGCGTGCCTCTTTCAACTTCTTGAACTGGGCATCGATATTGGCTCCTGTCCCGAAGTTGATCGTCCAGACCAGGTCATCCAAACCGTTCAACTGGAAAGTAGAGCTCCAGTCGCACTGGAACAAAGGAACATCGGTAAAGCCGGCTGCTTTTACCGCATCGCGGATATTGGCGATATACGCCTTGTCGGTAGCATATGCCCCATACTCGTTCTCGACCTGTACCATGATGATATTCCCGCCCCGGGTCACCTGCAAGTCAGCCAACTGCTTGCCGATCTCGTTCATGAACAGTTTCGTCCGTTCGAGGAAATAGGGATCGTTGGTACGGAGCTTGATATCCTCCTTCTTCAACAACCACCAGGGCAGTCCGCCCATCTCCCACTCAGAGCAGACATAAGGGCCGGGACGCAACATGATATACATGCCTTCTTTCTGGGCCAGCCGGCAAAAAGCGGCAATATCGTTCTGCCCCTTGAAATCGAACTCGCCCGGTTTCTGCTCATGGATATTCCAGAACGCATAGATACAGATCGTATTCATGCCGAGTGCCTTGCACATCTGAATACGATGTTGCCAGTATTCGGCGGGGATACGGGTGTAATGTATCTCCGCCGCCTTAATCACAAATGGTTTGCCATCCAGCAGGAAGGTTCCCTTCCCGATAGAAAAATCGTGCTTCTCCCCTTGTCTGGGACTGCATCCTGAGAACAGGAGGATAACGCAGCAGGTTATCAATCCTGCTAAAATCTTGTTTACGTGTTTCATATAAGTTAATTGTATTGTACTGTCACTGTTTTATCTTTCTCTGTTTCCAGAATCAGGACTCCCTCCTTCTCCAGTTTATCTCCCTTGTTGCCCGTTACGGAAGCGACTTTGCATCCTTCAGGGATAGCCAGACGCAACGTCCCGCCCTGTTCGGGCAAGATACGGACTTGCCGCACCTGCCCCGCCACCTTTTCGGCCGAGACAAGGAAAGCCCCCATGGCACGCAGTTTGTCGAAAGATACATCCTGCCAGGCAACCGGTACAGCCGGGAACACCCGGATAACGCCCGTATGGCTCTGGAGCAGCATCTCCTGGATACCGGCGGCAAAGGCGAAGTTTCCTTCCAAAGTAAACGGACGGTAGGTGAATTTCGACTTTCCGCTTTTCGTCTGGTCGCCGTTTGCATGGAACGTATTCGGGAGGCAAAAACATTCGGCAAAGGTGCGCAGTGCATCGGCAGCCCCTTCCCCGTCGAAGGCACGAGCTTTCATATTCCCGAACCAGCTATAGGAATAGCCGCACCAGTAATCAGGCCCGAAATTTTGTAGCTTCTTCAAGGTCGCTTTTATGATCTCCTGGGATTTCTCGCCCTGGCTCCAATCAATAAGACCGAGCGGATGGATCGACATGGCGTGGGAGAAATGACGGTGCGACTGGTCGTAAGGGAAACCTTTTGCAAAGGTCAAGGCCCCGTCTTCATCCAGGTTCAGATCGGGCAGTTGAGCACCGATCACTTTCCAGTGGGCGGCCTCGTCTGCCAGCTCCAATTCGGAAGCCAGCTCGGAAGCGGCATTGAAAGCGAAGTGCATCAAGGAAAGGTCATAGTTTGTCATATCCTTGAACCACGCATTGATCGAGTTGTCGAAAATTTCCGGGCTGGAACTCAGCGGCAACCGGCGTACTCCGTCGGCATCGACTGTGGAGATCTGTTCGAGATAAGTCGCCACGTCCTTCAGAAACGGGTAGGCCCGCTCTTTCAGGAAAATGCGGTCGGCCGAATACTTCCAGTGCAGATAGAAATGCTGTCCCAGCCATGCGCTGACCGTCGGCGACATGGAGTACTGTACCCATCCGCCCATCGGCTCGCCGGTCAGGGTGCAAACGCCGGGAACATTCATCCCGTCCGTCCCGAAATACTCTCGGGTATATTTTTTATACACATCACGCTGTTCCCAGAGGGTATTCAGATAGCCCATCCCCTCCTGCAAATGGTTGCCGGTATAGGCAGGCCAATAACTCAACTGTGTGTTCAGGTCATGATGGTAGTCTCCTTTCCAGGGCGGCAACATCCCGTTATCGGCTGTCCAGACTGCCTGAAGGGAAATCGGATAAGAGTCCTCGCGGGCAGCCGACCCGAACTTGTACATCTCGTTGTCGTACTGTTTCTGCAGGAGCGTATCCGGCAGCGAGACGGACGACTGTGCCCAATAGCCTTTCCAGAAGTCCATATGCGAGCGGTAGTCTGCCTCCACGCCACGCTCCATCGCTTCTGCCGTTTCCTGGTCGGCCCGGTCGGCGGCCAAAGAAGAAGTCAGGCTCCATACGCCGCTGAGCGTGCCGCCTTTCTGCTGCCAACGGACGACCACATCGTACGAAAAGCCTCCCCACCCTTCCTGATGGAAAGTGGTCGTACCGGCTTCCTTCTGTATCGTCCCCTGTTTATATCCGAGGCGTCCCAGGGCCGGACCGGCATGCGAGTTGTCGCCTGCGACCTCGTCCGGATTGCTGTAGCGGGGTGCAATGATCTCCGGCGAAACCGTATCCGGCAGGTTCTCGAAGACAAACCATCCGACCGGTTCGTCGGCATGCACGAACGTTTTCAACTTCGTCCCGTTCTCCCAAAGCACCTCACAAAGGGCATTATTGAGGAAAAGATGTACGGAAGAAACCTTCCCGATATTCAACGGGAACTCCAAAGCCGCCCCCGGTATCTTAGACGGGGCAGGCAAGGCGTTATAAGGGTGGTCGAACTTCTTCTGCACCGGCAGATAATCCCCTTTCCTCACCTGCTCACAGACCCAGGCAAAACGATTGTTCGGTCCTGCAATACTATCCATCGGGCGCAAGTCCCAGAGATCCGTCCGATCCAGCGAAAAACGTAGCACAGAACCGCGTTGCCAGACTAATGTTCCTACTGTGGCATTTCCCAACGGAATTCCTTCATCCCAAGTCTTGGCCAAGTGACCAAACTGCAAGTCACTGCTTGTCGGTGTGACAGGCAGTGACTCCTTTTCGCAACAGGCAGCCAATAGGCATGCGCTTATGCAAGTTAGCCAAAATTCCTTTTTCATTCGTATTAAATCGATATTATTCTTTCTTTGTCTCCTGCAAAGATACGGTTTATTGATTTAATAACTGCTTGACAGCTTCGTCCGAACGAGTTTCCGTCTCCTGGATTTTTTATAGTCGAACAAAGCATCGAGTTCGTAAAGTTGCAGGGTAACAGTCGGGGCAAAACGGTCGGAAGCGACATAGTTGCGGGCTGATGTCAGCAATTGCTGCATGGCCGGGCGTTTCTCTATATCCTTAACCGGATCGACCACAAGGACAAACAGCTTGCCGCTTGCCGCAATCTCTCCGCTTTCGCTTTCGAGCTGCCAAGTCAACTGCCCTTTACGGATCGCTTCGGGACCGAAATGATAGATGCCATCTTCGCAGTAAAGGTCTCCGCATTTGTGTAAGCACGCTTCTGAAGGCGCGCCAGCAGGACGATCGGAGCACATGATTCACGGTATTTCTCAGGGGTTACCAACCCTTTGCTTTCCCAGAAGGCATCCAAGATACCGACTACTTCTCCCGCCTCTTCAGCAAGATCATGGGGATGCCGCCGCTGGAGTACAAGAAGATGAAGAAAGGATGATTACCAATAATACTCATCCATAATCTCCTGCATCCGGGGCGTTGCGGCATCGGTATCGCCAACCTCGCGACGCAGTTTCAGCAGCTCGCGCTTCATCTTTTCGATTTCACCGGCATAAGCGGGGGAATTGTAGACGTTATGGTCTTCGTGGGGGTCGGCGAGCAGGTCGTAGAACTCCCACGACGGCGTGACGGGAGCCTTATCCGATCCGGTCGCATTCAGCGGATCGCCGTAGAGGAACATCAGTTTGTAGCGATGGTTGCGGATGCCCATGTGGGCGGGACGGATCTTGTGGTGCGTCCAGTAGCGGTAGTACATGGACTGCCGCCAGTCGCGCGGAGTCTCGCCCTTCAGGTTGTCGCGGAAGCTGCGGCCTTCGCTGCACGACGGGGCGTCCACCCCGGCATAGTCGGCCAGCGTAGCGGCAAAATCAATATTGAGGATGATGTCGGAATTGCGCGTCCCGGCCGGGATCTCCTTCGGGTAACGGATAACGAACGGCATGCGAAGCGGCTCCTCGTACATCATGCGCTTGTCGAAAAAGCCATGCTCGCCGAGGAAATAACCCTGGTCGGAGACATAGACTACGATCGTATTCTCGGACAGCCCCTCTTCGTCAAGGAAACGCAGCAGGCGGCCGATATTGTCATCGATGGCCGCTCCGCAACGCAAGTAGTCGCGAATCAACTTCTGATAGATTTTCCGGCGCGCATCTTCCTTGCCCATTCCTTCTATGGAGAAAGGCAGTTCCGGATACTTGCACCACCAGGAATCCGGGTCTTTCGAGGCGATCCCCCATCGGCGGGCCATATCTTCCAACGGTTGTCCGGGGAACGTACGCCCGGATTCTTCCGGCCCGAACTCCATCATGTTTGCCGGTTCGGGGAACGTGACTCCGTCATAAATATGTTTCAACCGTTCGGGGAAATCCCACGGTTCGTGCGTCGCCTTGAAATGGCAACACATCATGAAGGGTCGGTCCTTATCGCGCGAACGGATCCACCGGATCGTCTTGTCGGTCACCAGGTCGGTCGAGAAGCCCTTCTCCACCTTGCCGCTTTTCCCTTTATCATCGTCTATCCAGCCCTCCGCGGTCTTGAAAAGCGGGTCCCAATATTCCCCCTGGTCATGGAAAACCGAAAAGGTGTCGAAACCCGACGGCTGCGTCTTGAGATGCCATTTGCCGAAAAGGGCAGTCTGATACCCTCCCTCCTGCATGCGTTTCGCAATATTGTCCAAAGCCGGATCGAGCCTGTCTTCAAGCGTATAGACCCCGTTATGATGGCTATAGGCGCCTGTCATGATAGCCGCGCGGCTGGGCACGGAGATCGAGTTCGTGCAAAAGCAGTTGTCAAGCACGCACCCCTCGGCCGCCAGGCGGCGGATATTCTCGTTCTTCACGTATTCGCTCAGTATTCCTCCATAGATTCCCCACGCCTGCGAGGTATGATCGTCGGAAAGGATGAAAAGGATGTTCGGGCGTCCAGAGTCGGCTT
>ERZ1504840.534-NODE-534-length-10755-cov-3.238598_pt1 | contig 10755 bp, 8 predicted proteins | sample MGYA00572104_ERZ1504840 | MGnify/ENA primary metagenome ERZ1504840 (study PRJEB39906, sample SAMEA3182061) | gut metagenome | biome: human; feature: gut; material: Stool; isolation source: human stools | place: Canada | collected 2013-01-14 ...
GGGCCGCACCTGAACAGGTGCAGCCCGCTGCTTATGATACCGGTTACCGACAGGAATGGCACTCTCCCGCCGAGCAGGCATTACCGCCGGGATACTCGAATTCGAGCGTAGAATGCGTGATACCCATTTCGGCCAAATCGTGTTTCACGGCCGCCTTCACCCGGCCCTCTTCTTCGGCCGAATCTATCACCACATGCGCGGTCAGCGCATTCTCAGTCGTACTCAATGCCCATATATGAATGTGGTGAATGTCGTGTACGGCCGGCTCCGTTTCCATGATTCGGCGGCGCAGCTCCTCGGGAGCAACGACTCCGGACGGCACCCCATCGAGCGAAAGCCGCAGGCTGTCGAACAGCAGATGCGTCGTGGAAACGAGTATGACGGCAGCTATCACGAGCCCTATTATCGGGTCGATGACATACCAGCCGGTCGCGCTTATCACGATACCCGATACCACCACACCGAGTGAAACAAGGGCATCAGCCGCCATGTGCAGGAAAGCTCCCTTGACATTCAGGTCGCGCTTACGGTCTTTCATGAAAAGCCATGCAGTAAAGGCATTTATCACGATGCCGACGCCGGCCACCCACGCAATGGCACCCCCTTCGACGGGATGCGGTTCGCGCAGTTTGCCGATACTCTCCCAGACGATGACACCGACCGCGACGAGCAGGATGCAGGCATTCAGCAGCGAAACGAGCACCGTACTCTTCTTGTATCCGTACGTATATTTCGAATTGGGTTTTACCCGTGCCAGTTTGAAGGCCAGCAGTGCCAATACGAGGCTGACCACATCGCTCAGGTTATGACCTGCATCGGAAATTAGCGATACGGAGTTCAGAAAAAAACCGGCAGCGAGCTCGACGACGACATACGCCACATTCAGTACAATACCGACCAGGAACGCCCTGTTCAGATGGTCGAGCGGCTCCGCATGGGCATGGCTGTGGGCATGTCCTCCATGCGCAGGGCCGTGCCGTTTTCCGGAGGCCGATTCGCCGGTCTCCGCCGCAGGGCCGCGAACCTTTCCGCCTCCTCTATTCATTTCGTCCATCTCTTTTTCATCCATTCGTTTCCGTCCGGACAGCCGGCTGCCGTTCCGGTGAAAAAAGGTTCCGGCCGGGACATCGAAGACATCGGGCACGGCCGACCGGCCGCACCCGACAAGTCCTCCCTTTCGTCCCAGGGCCGACGGCCGTACTAAAACTCCACTACCGGAGCCGTCGCACTGCCTTCAGCCGCTTCGAAATAGGGATACTGTCCGAATCCGAACAGTCCCGCTATGATATTGGTCGGGAAGCGGCGTACCCGTGTATTGTAAGCCCGCGCCGCCTCGTTGAAATTGCGGCGTTCGGTAGCGATACGGTTCTCCGTCCCTTCGAGCTGTGCCTGCAGCTCGGAGAAATTCTGGTTGGCCTTCAGGTCGGGATAGTTCTCCTGTATCATCAGCAGGCGGCCGAGTGCAGCGGTCAGTTCGCCCTGCGCGGCCTGGTATTTCTCAATGGCCTCCGGCGTCAGATTGTCGGCATCTATGGTCGTCTGCGTGGCACGCGCACGGGCAGCCACCACACCCTCAAGGGTTTCGGACTCATGCGACGCATACCCCTTGACCGTATTCACAAGATTGGGTATCAGGTCACTGCGCCGCTGATACTGGTTCTCCACCTGCGACCATGCAGTCTTTCCTCCCTCCTCCTGCTTCACGAGCGAGTTATACCCCGTTGCGAACCAGATGACCAGTACGGCCACGATGGCTATCGCGATTATCCATCCTTTCTTCATTGTTTTCCGAATTTTAATTGATGTCTTATGTTCTGTAAATCCAAGTTTATCCTATGTTCCCGGTCAGAAACTTCCGCGGGCACCGCCGCCGCCGAAGCTGCCGCCGCCGAAACCTCCTCCGAATCCGCCGCCGTGACCGCCCATACCGCCCAGCATACCGCCGAGACCTCCGCCTATTATCATACCGCCCGTGCCGCCTCCGCCGCTGTGGTCGCTGCTCCGCCGCTTCACCACATAACCGCAGTTGCGGCAGACGTAGGTGGTCTCCTCCACCACCTCATTCCTCGTCCGGGAGATGACCTCGGTACCGACACGCTTCAGCGTCCGCTTGTGACAGCGCGGACAACGTCCGGCGAACACGAGGGCGATAATGATAACAAGAAGCGGCACGCCGAAGAAAAAGAAGAGCATGCCAATCGCCCCGCCGTCGTCCTCGGAGAGTTCCGCAGGCGGCCGGCCGTTGAGCACGCCGGCGATGGCGGCGACTCCCTCCGTCATCCCGCGGTCCCAGTCGCGCTCCCGGAAGGCCGGCAACATATAATTATTGATTATCCTCTTCAACAGGGCATCCGGCAGGTCGCCTTCGAGACCGTATCCGGTCTGTATCTCTATCGCTCCCTGGTCGACGACGAGCAGAATGCCGAGCCCGTCATCCGCCTCCTTGCGCCCCACTCCCCAGCGCGTAACGAGCTGCTGCAGAAAGTCGAAGGGTACTTCATCCCCGATGGAGTTCACAGCCACGACAACGACCTGGGCCCTGCCGCTCTCCTTCAGCGAATAGAGCATGGTGTCGATGCGGTAAACCGCCGACTGCGACAGCAGCCCGTCGGGGTTGCTGACGAAGCGGGTTCGGTCGGCCGCCTGCACATTGGGAATATCCTCCACGCGATAGGCTCGCGAACTACCGAAGAGGGTATTCGCAGCACAAAAGGCGAACAATAGGATGACAAACAATTTCCGCATATCAGAAGCGATTACGCAACATACGATGCAAATGTATAATTTTTACTCAAAACAGCCGCCTCGGCCGACGAATATCGGGCCTAAAAACACGGGGTTCCCCTCTTGCCTTCAAAATTCCTGCCGGACGGCAGTCCTCCATGGACCGTACAGGAGCAGGCACCGCACGAATCCCATCACTCGACCACTTTCCGATAGGTATAATATTTCTGTTTGACACCATCCACGAAAGCGAGCGTCTCGCCGTATCCGCTGAAACGGCGATAGGTCACCGAATCGCACATATAGTCACCGTCGCCCATCAGGGCGAGGCAGCGCGACACAGCCTCCCACGAATCGGGATTCTCCCCTTCGGCCCGGGCGAGCCGGCGGGCATCCCGGACTGTCCCTATTCCGCAGTTATAGGCGGCCAGAATGATGCTGAGGCGCGACTCGTCGGGAGTGCCCTCCGCAAATCCCAGCGATTCGTCGATGCTTTTGATGAGTTTCGCCGCCAGCGTGATGTTCACCTCCGGGTCGGAGAGTCTCCGCTGGTCTATCTTGAAATGGCGGGCCGTGACGGGCATTATCTGCATCAGTCCGCAGGCCCCGCTCGGCGACACGACATTATGCCGGAAACGCGACTCCTTGTAAGCGATAGCCGACAGCAGGCGCCAATCCACCCCCTCCCGCATACCGACCTCCCGTATCATGCCGTCCCATACCGAGATGCCGTTCGGCACACGGCGGTCACCCTCCGCACCGCCGAAACACCGGCCATCCCCCCGGCCGGAGTAGACATCGCACAGCGCGGCATACTCCTCCGTCCGGCTGTATCCGCCGAACCAACGCACGAAATCGTAATACAGGGCAGGATTTTCGGGCGAAAAGACCATGCTGATGTCTACCCGTTCCGCAAATTCATAGACGGTCGCCAATCCCGGGACAAACTCCCCTACCACGGCCGCTTCCCCCTGCTCGCATATCAGAAAGTCGGACTCTCCGCGGGCAAGCCCCGCAGCGAGTTCATATACATTCAGCGGCGAGATGTACAACTGCGCACCGGCAAGCGAATCGAGCAACCCGGCATAACTCGCCGTACGGGTAAACCCTTCGGGCATCACCACCCGACCGCTGCCGACCGTCCCGGAAAGACCGGTTCCGCCGCACGGACGCTCCCTTCCGGCAAGCATGACATAGGTGGTCGTCCTGACCGGAAGCGACAGCGCTCCGGCCTCCACATCGGAAGAGACCGCAACACCGACATCCGTCAAACCGCTTCTGAGATTGTTCCACATACGGGCCGAAGACACCCCTGCGGTAAAATCGAGTTCCCGTCCCCCGTTCTCCGCATACGCCTCCATCAGTTCGCAGAAATAGCCGTAACGCTCTCCGCCTACGACGAAGCATCCCGGTATGCCGGCAGCCGCCGAAACCCTGACCGGCCGGCCGTAACCCGCAGCGAAATTCCGGCCGTCACCTCCTCCCTCCCCCGTACCGCATTCGCACAGGACCAGCAGGAAGAGCATGACAGGCAATATTCGTCTTTTAAACATTCATCAAATTTCTCCGGGCAGCTTTTCCGCTCCGACGGAACCGATACCGCACGCTCCCGCGCACGGCCGTCAGTCATAGAATCCCCACGAGATGCCTATCTTGAATACGCGCTTGTTGAGCGGATAGTGGAGTACCTGGAAATACTCCCTCGTATTGAAGAAATCCTCGCTCAGATGTGCCACTTTCAGCAGGATACGCATACGTTTCCACTTGGCGGCAATGTACACGTCGAGCATCGGGTAACCGCCTATCTGCTGCGCCCGCTGGTTGTAGAACTGTCCGGTCGCCGGATTGTACCCGAATGCGTAATATTTGGTATTATATCTCCCATCCACCCCTATCTTGAGGCGCAGCACGTCGCGCACGGCGTCGAATTCGAAGAAATAGGAGATATAGGCGCTGACTAAAGGCACGGGGACTACCTGCTGGTCGGTACTCCATTGCAGCAATACCCTGTGGTTCAAATGAAGGCCGCCTATGCGGAAATCCTTCCTGGCATACACTCCCGTCACGCTGACGGCATGCAGGGCCTGGCTGGGCATGGCATTCGCGCCGTAATACACCCGGTTGCCGAGCACGCTCTGGTAAAAGGCTGCCTCCGCATTGACGGTCGGGGCGGTCAGCTTTACCTCAAGACGGGTCTCATTCTCCTTCCGAAAGGAGTTGTTCCATATGAAATGGTTAGAGGAAAACGTCTGGCTCCAGTAGGAAGGCTCGTGCAGCGAATAGCTGAACCTTCCCGTGAGCGAAACGGGATGCTCCTTGAAATAGACGCTGAGCGTCGCATTGGCCTCGGCATCGAGGTCATGCTGTCGGTAGCCCAGAGGCACGTACCGCAGCTTTCCGTTCCATTGGAAATACTTTTTGAACTTGCCGTCCACCGCACCGTAAACGTAGAAACTCTCCTTCTTGACGGGTTTCATATTGCCCGTCAGGTAATCCTGCTGACGGAACTGGTAATAACGGTGCGCATCCAATCCGACCCCCGCATCCACCGTTCCCACGATGGCATCCCGGTCCCAGGGCTGAAGCTGGACGAACAACCTGTTGGAGAGTTTCGATTCGAAGGTCGAGTCGCGCGAGGCGGTACCGTTAAAATACCAGTGCTCGTAAAAGGGCGTCGTCGGTACCGGCGCATCGGCCGACCCGCCGTCCTTACTGGGGGTCTGCATGCCGGAATAGGTATCGGTATAAACCCTGTTCCAACTGTCGTACTGCAGCGAGTACCCCACGTAAATGGCCGGCACGCCTGCCATCGAAAAATCGTCGTCGGTCAGGCGGCGCAACGGGATACCGTAACTGTGGAAGGTATAGAAAGTATTGTTCTTCAATATATTTCTCGCATCCGATAACATAAAGGGGATTTCGAACGGGCGCTCCTTCTTCACGCCCGTGATATACCAGTCGTCCACTACGCCGCCGTTCTCCTGCATACGGATGGTATTGAAGATATATCCGGCGTAACCGGTATACCGTTTGCCGTTGTGCGACACGCCGAGCGAGAAATCCGTATCGCGCGTGGCCTGGTTCATGTAGATGCCGCGCGTTCCCATCGTATGATACGTCACGTTGAATCCCGTCGAGGGAGTGATGTTCTGCGCGTGCAGAATGGAGATATTCTCCTCCGCATACTGCCGCTGTCCGGCGGTGATGTACCCCAGTTGGGTAAGCGGTTTCTTCACATTGTAGAACGGGGCGCTCTCCGGAGTGTAAAGATAGGAGTAGAGCGGCTGGGCCATCTGGAAATCCCGGAACTGCGGACGGTCGTAGAACCCCAGCGGGATGGAGGGGGCCCCGAGATTGCCGAGATAGGCATCGCCTACGTCTTTCTTCAGGAAGGGATAATCCACCTGGAAGTCGTACAATATCGTATCAATGCGCGTCATCTCTATCCGGTTCATGGACATGTTGATGTTCCACGCGAAGTTGTTCTGCGAACGTATCGAATCGTTGAAGAAGTAGGATTCCAGCGGTTTGCGCTCCTTTTTGGTGGTATCCATCCTGGCCGAATCGAGTGGCCCTTCCTCGGTCTGGAACGGATTAGCGCCAATGCCGCCGGGGGTCTGGAAATTCATGTCGTTGAAATCGCCCATGCCGGGATTCAGCGTATTGAAGCTCTGTCCGCTAACCTCCGCACAGAACGGCATAACGAACACGGCAAGGACCGTTATGATTTTATATTTCAGACCGCGCATCCAAAAACGGGGTTTCCAGCCGCAAAGATAACATTTTTTCGCCACGTCACTTACACCTACCCACAAGCCATATCACAAGCGAATAGAGGATATAGAGCAGGATGGCGAGCCCGACGCCCGGCATGCCGGCGACCAGAACGATGACCAGCGACACCAGCAGATAGGTGTACCGCACCTCGTTGCCCGCGAAGCCGAACCCCTCGAACTTCAGCGAAAACATACTCACGGGAGAGACCATCAGCAGAGCCAGCACCACCCCTGCGGCGAGTACGGCCCACTGCATCCATGCCGCCGCCGGCAAACCGATACGGCCCGACATGTACCAGCCGAACGCCCCCACGAACAGGGCGCAGGCAGGTACGGGCAACCCGACGAACTCCCGCTTCTGGTCGTCCGAAACGTTGAACCGGGCGAGCCGCAACGCCCCGCAGGCCGTTATCAGCAGCATCACCGCGCTCCATGCGCCGTATCCTCCGGCGAGATAGTAGATTTTCATGGCGACGACGGTCGGCAGCACGACGAAACTGACCATGTCGGCCAGCGAATCGAGCTGGGCTCCGACAGGGGAATATTGCCCGGTGAGCCGCGCCACGAACCCGTCGAGGAAATCGAAGAGGGCTGCCGCCAACATGAGCACGAACGCCACGCGCAATGCCCCGGCCGACTGGAGCGACACCATCGATATAATGCCCAGCGTACCGCACAGCAGATTGGCGAGCGTAATGATATTGGGCAGCGTGATAAGCTTTGCTTTCATGTCTTTCTCTCTGTTTTCACCCGTTTCTTCCGCAAAGGTAATAAATCCGAACGACCGATGCCCCATTCCGCCGGTTATTTCCACCGTGCCGGCCCCCGCACTCCGTTTCACCTACAACGTCGTCCGCTTCCGGTTATTGCCCTTTTCGGAAAACGGGAGCACCGAAGGATTAAAATCCGGCCGGAAATCCTGCAAATCCGGGAGAAATCCCCATTTTTGTACCGGGAACATCAATTTTAATAAGGAACGACATGAAAGCAATATTGATGAAGGGCGGTTCCGTGGCGGACGGTCAGCAGGGAACGGTCTCCCGTGCCGACGTACTCGTCCGGGACGGCCGGATAGCCGCAGTCGGAGAAGGTCTTCCGGCCGCCGGAGCCGAAACGCTGGACTGCACGGGACTGGTGGTCACGGCAGGTTTCGTGGATGCGCACGTACACATCGAGTCGAGCATGGTACTCCCCGCCGCCTTCGGAGAAGCGGTACTGCCGCACGGTACCACATGCGTGATAGCCGACCCGCACGAAGTGGTGAACGTGGCCGGAGCCGAAGGACTGCGGAGTTTTCTCGACGAGGCCGCTGCAGCCCCCGTCGGCATTTTCACCGCCGTTCCTTCGAGCGTCCCCGCCACCATGCTCGACACCAACGGCGCGGGCGAGTTCCTCGCCGATGCGATGCGGGAATTCGCCGAACGCCCCGACGTGGCCGGGCTGGGCGAAGTGATGTGTTTCTACGACGTAGCCGAACGCCGTCCGGAAATCATGGAGAAAATCGCCCTCTTCCGCGACAAGACCATCGACGGCCATACGGCCGGCATGCCGGCCGACCTGCTGGACGCCTACATCGGGGCCGGTATCCGGAACGACCACGAGTGTACCGACGCTGCAGGCATGCTGGAGCGCTACCGGAAGGGAATGAACATCTATATCCGGGAAGGGAGTGCGGCCCGCAACGCGGAGGTACTGCTGCGCTGCGTGAAAGAGCGGGGGCTGGACACCGCGCGGTTCGCGTTCTGCACCGACGACAAGCACCTGGCCACCATCGCAGCGGAAGGACACATCTCCTATATCGTCCGCATGGCCCGCCGGCTGGACTTCGGATGGGGCGAAACGGCCCGCATGGCCTCCTGGAACCCCTGCCGTTTCTACGGTCTGGAAGACCGCGGCAACGTCCGCGAAGGATACGTTGCCGACCTCGTCGTCACGGACGACGCCTGCAACCGCATCGTCTATGTCATAAAAGACGGCCGGTTGGTCGCCGCGGAAGGCCGTCTCACCGGCACGACAGGCTGCGGCGCCGCCCCGCGCCGCGACTTCCCGAATACCGTCCGTTTCAGAGAGATGCACGCAGCGGACTTCACCCTGCCCGATACGATGAAAAAGGTGGCCATCGAATTGGTGGAGGGACAGCTTCTCACACGCAAAACACCGCTGGCCGATGGGGAGTGGCGGGGACTGACACGCCTGGCCACGGTGGAACGCCACGGCAGGAACGGCAACATCGCCGTCTGCATGCTCAAAGGGTACGGCATCCGCAACGGAGCCGTCGCCACCAGCGTCTCGCACGATGCACACAACGTGGTCTGCGCCGGTGACAACGCAGCGGACATGGCCGTGGCATGCAACCGGCTGCGTGAACTCGGCGGCGGATATACGATAGCCTCCGGCGGCAGGATTGTCGGCGAACTTCCCCTGCCGGCATACGGCCTGATGTCCGCCGAGAATGCCGCCACGGTCGCCGAAACGATACATCGTCTGGAGAAGCACGCCCATGGCATGGGCGTGAACCGCCGCATAGACGCCTTCACGACACTCTCTTTCGTAGCCCTGCCGGTCATACCCTCCCTGCGCCTGCTCGATACGGGACTGTACGACGTGGACGAAAGCCGGTTCATCCGGTAGACGGAGCCAATCGGACTGCCGGTACGCAGCAGGCCAAACGACAATGAACGACAACAAAAAACGAACCATGTACCAGCCAGCCTCCATTCTCCGAACGGCCGCCCTGTTGCTGACCTGCACCGCACTCGCCGCATGCGGACCGAAAACATCCGACCGAGGCTTCACGGACGAAGAACAGGCACTGATAAGACCCGACGGCGGCCCGATGCGCCTGCTCTCCGTGAACGACCGCAACGACTCCCTCCTTCTGCGTACCCAATCGAAACCGCTGGACGACGGAATGCTGCACACGGAGGAGTTCGAACGGCTGGTCGCCGGCATGCTGGCGACCGTACGTGACCCCGCGAACGAGGGCGTAGGCATCGCCGCACCGCAGGTAGGTATCCTGCGCCGTCTCATCGCCGTACAGCGTTTCGACAAACCGGGCGAACCTTTCGAACTGTACGTCAATCCTGAGATAACCGGCTACGGGGACGACACGGCCGCCGGACAGGAGGGATGCCTCTCCATTCCGGGCATCGTCGGAACGGTGGTACGCCCGCAGGAGATTACCGTACACTACCGGACTCTCCGGGGCTCCGACACTACGGAGCGGGTCACGGGCTATACAGCGGTCATCTTCCAGCACGAAACGGACCATCTGAACGGTATCCTGTTCACCGACAGAGCCGTACATACAGAACAATACTGCGATACCATGACGAAAGAAGAGTTGATGACAAAGGCCATCGCCCTCTCGGTAGCCAACGTGGCGAAAGGCGGAGGCCCGTTCGGGGCGGTCATCGCCCGCAACGGCCGAATCGTGGCGACGGGCACCAACCGCGTAACGGCCGAGAACGACCCCACGGCCCATGCCGAAGTGCAGGCGATACGGGAAGCGGCCCGGCGGCTGGGTACGTTCGACCTGAGCGGATGCGAAATATACACCTCCTGCGAGCCATGTCCCATGTGCCTGGGCGCCATCTACTGGGCGCGGCTGGACAAGGTATATTTCGCCAACGGGAAAGAGGACGCGAAGGCCATCGGTTTCGATGACTCGCTGATATACGACGAACTGGCCCTGCCGCGCTCCGAACGGCGGCTCCCCTCACAGGAGCTGATGCGCAGCGAGGCACTCGAAGCCTTCCGCCTCTGGAGCGCGAAGCCGGACAAAACGGCCTACTGACGGCAGACGGGAAAGAGCGGCAGCCGCCCCGAAGAACTCTCCGTGTTCCGGCGAGCGGTGGCGGCCGACGGAACACGACAACGGAACGGGTGCAATTCGCAGCGGAAAGCGTTTGGCCGATGCGCTATTTTTTCCTACTTTTGTTTATCCGGTCCGAAATGCAAGCCGGAAGATGAAATCATTGTTTCGACAGCAATCACAAACCATCCCAAAGCGATGAACAGCCATATCTATTGCGTTATCATGGCCGGCGGGGCCGGAACCCGCTTCTGGCCCATCAGCCGCAGCGGCAGGCCCAAACAATTCCTCGACATCTTAGGAACGGGGAAAACCTTCATCCGGAGCACCTTCGAACGGTTCGCGGAGTTCGTCCCGGCAGAAAACTTTCTCGTCGTCACGAACAGCACCTACCGCGACCTCGTACTCGAACAGCTGCCGGAAATCGCACCGCAACAGATA
>ERZ1504840.535-NODE-535-length-10722-cov-2.926409_pt1 | contig 10722 bp, 9 predicted proteins | sample MGYA00572104_ERZ1504840 | MGnify/ENA primary metagenome ERZ1504840 (study PRJEB39906, sample SAMEA3182061) | gut metagenome | biome: human; feature: gut; material: Stool; isolation source: human stools | place: Canada | collected 2013-01-14 ...
GCTCCAGGCCCGCAGTGGCCCCCATGATATAGCCGTGGTCAAAGGCCAGCATCACCGTGTTGCCGCTCTTGGGATTGAACAGGTGGGAGAGCCGATTCTTGGCTCCCCAGTCCCCGTGGCCCAGGCCCTTGGCGAAGAAGCCCTGCTCCGGGGCAGGCACGTCCAGATGGTAGTCGTGGGCGGTCTTGTTTCCGATTGCGTCTGGCATAGCGCTTACTCCTTACTGAACGCCGGGGTGCGGCAGGGGGTGTTCCACAGACGGAGCATCTCCTCGTCCCACTTGGCGATGTTCATCTGAAAGCCTGCGGCCTCCTGGACGGTGAGGATCTCACCCACCATGCTGGCCACGACCTCGATGCCCTTGGCCTTCAGGAACTCCACAGTGTCCTTGAACAGCACCAGCATCTCCATCATGGTGGTGGCGCCGCAGCCGTTAATCATCACAAAGGTCTTGTCCCCGGGCTTCAGGTCCAAGGCCTTGCACAGGGCCTCGGCCACGGTGGCCACGGTATCCTTGGAGGACATCATGGGCACCCGGACGCCGCCGCCCTCGCCGTGTTGGCCGGCGCCGATCTCCATCAGGTCGGTCTCTCCTAGGTCGCCGAAGGACATGCCGTTCTGGGGATGGGTGGCATCGGTGGACTTGACGGTGATGGAGGCCATGTTGTCCGCGTAATGTTGAGCGATCTCCGCTACCTCCTCCAGAGTCTTGCCCTCCCGTGCGGCGGCCGCGGCGATGTGGTACAGCGCCACCGCGCCGGCCAGCCCCCGCTTGTTGTCCTCGCCGTTGGGGTCGTACTGGATCTCCTCGCCGGTGACCACCTGACGCACATTGAGGCCGGCCTTCCTGGCCAGCTTCATGGCCTGCTTGCCCGCCAGCTGGTCGCCGGCGTAGTTCAGGGTCAGCAGCAGCACGCCGTGGCCCTTGTCCGCCATCTTCATGGCATCAAACACCAGCTGGCCGTTGGGGGCGGCGAAGATATCACCCACCGCCTGGATGTCCAGCATACCCTTGCCCACAAAACCGGCCTGGGCGGGCTCATGGCCGGAGCCGCCGTAGGTGACGATGGTCACCCGGTCGGCATTGGTCAGATCCTTACTGATGACCAGGTGGCCGTCCACATTCAGAATGTCCGGATAAGCCAGACCCAGGCCCACCAGCTCTTCGTCGGTGACCGTCTCCGGCGCGTTCATGAACTTCTTCATTTTCATACAGCATTCCTCCAGTGATATTTAAGTGGTGCATTGCCAATCCCGCTCCTGCGGGTGGAACAACAGGTTATTCCCGGGCCAGCCCCTGGAAGAACCAGGACATGGACACGGCGCCCGCGTCCGGGGTGCCGATGGTCTTGGTCCCGTAACTCTTGGCCCGGCCGAATTTGGAGACATACTGCTTCGTAGCCTCCGCCCCCTGGGCGGCGGCCTGGGCCGCGGCATCGAACAGCTCGTCCGCGCTGTCTCCTGTATAGGCCGCGACGGCTTCGCTGGCGGGGATCAGGGCATCCATCATAGTCTTGTCCCCCACCTTGGCGCCGGACATATCTTCCAGCTCCTCCAGGGCCTTGGCGAAGATGGCCTTGAGGCCCGCCACGTCGATCTCCTCCCCCTCTGGGGCCTCCTCCTGCAAGCCGTCCAGCCAGGTGTTCCACAGGGGGACGGCGCTGCCGCCGTTCAGGGTCATAACGGCCATGGCCGCGTCATCCAGCATGGACTGGATCCCCCCCTCGGCGGCGTCCACTGCTTCGGAGATAGCCCCGGCAATCTTCGCCATGGTCAGGCCGTGATCCGCGTCCCCAAATTTGGAATCGATCTCCGTCAGCTCCGCCTCAGCGGCGGTCACAGCGGCGCAGGCGTTTTTCAGGCGCGCCGCAAATTCAGCTCTTGTCATGTGATATCGGCCCCCTCTTTTGACAAAATAAACAAATTTTGGAAGACATCTTTATTCTAACATAGTCATTTCGCTTTTTCAAGGCGCATCGCCCCTCTTTTCTCCCGGCCAGCAGGGACTCTCCGACGGCCTTTCCACCCCGCCCTTCATTGACGGACAGGATTCCCTATTTTGTGTGTTTTGTATATGGATTTCCCATGGCGATTCTTGTAAAATACAATTGTTGAAAAATGCAACGATAGGAGAATGGTATGCCGAATCGGATCGAGATGTTTCGCCGCCTGGAGCGACAGTATTTTCGGGACAGGCTTGGCACCCTGGGCCTGCAGCAGCTGGACGGCATGATCCTGCACCTGCTGGGGCGGGAGGGCAGCATGCGGCAGGAGGACCTGGCCGTCCAGCTGGCGGTGGACAAGGGGGCTGTGGCCCGGAGCCTGGCCCGTCTGGAAAAGCGCGGCCTGGTGGAGCGGCAGGTGAGCGCCCGGTGCCGCCGGGAGAAGCATGTCTCTCTGACTTCCGCGGGGGAGGGCGCATATCAGGGCGTCCAGCGGATTCTGGAGGAGTGGGGGCATGTCAAATACCAGGGCTTCACCCCTGAGGAGCGCGCCCTGAACGAGGCGTTTCTGACCCGCATTGCGGAGAATGTGATCGAATTTTGTCGAGGAGAGGGAAGTGAACATGGTTAAGAATCTGACGGAGGGCAGACCGCTGAATCTGCTGTTTTTCTTTGCCCTGCCCATGGTGGCGGGCAATCTGTTCCAGCAGCTCTACAATATGGTGGACACCGCGGTGGTGGGAAAATTTGTGGGCGAAGACGCAGTGGCGGCCGTAGGCTCCTCCTTCCCCATCGTGTTTTTGTCGGTGGCCGTGGCCTCCGGACTGTCCATGGGCTGTACGGTGGTGGTGTCCCAGCTGTTCGGTGCCGGGCGCATCCATGAGATGAAGACCACCATCTCCACCGCCATCATCTCTCTGGGCGTCCTGGGGCTCCTCATCATGGGCCTGGGAACGCTGCTGGCCGGTCCCCTGCTGCAGCTGCTGGGCACGGACCCGGATATCATGGCCGACTCCCGGACGTATCTGCAGATCTATTTCGGCGGCGCGGTCTTCCTGTTCCTCTACAACACTCTCAACGGCATCTATAACGCCCAGGGGGACAGCAAGACGCCCCTGATCTTCCTGATGATCTCCAGCCTGACAAACATCGTGCTGGACCTGCTGTTCGTCATCCGCTTCGGCATGGGCGTGGCTGGCGTGGCGTGGGCCACGCTGATCGCCCAGGGCCTCTGCGCCGTGGCCTCCCTGCTGGTGTTGCTCCGCCGGATGCGGCGGATGCCCTGCGAGCCGGAAAAACAGGGCGTGAAGCTGCCCCTCTTCCACATAGTGGCGGTGAAGCGCATCGCCCAGATCGGCCTGCCCTCCATGCTCCAGCAGTCTCTGGTGTCCCTCTCCATGATGATGATGCAGGGTCTGGTCAACTCCTTCGGCAAAGTGCTGGTGGCCGGATACACTGCTGCCACGAAGATCGACTCCCTGGCCATGCTGCCCAACATGAACATCTCCAACGCCATGTCCAGCTTCACGGCCCAAAACATCGGTGCAGGCAAGTACGAGCGGGTCAAGGAGGGCCTGAAGGCCTGTCTGCTGATGGTGGCGGTATTCTCTCTGCTGATCACCGTCATCATCTTCCTCTTCGGAAACCAGCTGCTGTCCCTGTTCTTGGACCCGGGGGACGCCTCGGGCGCCATGGGCTACGGTCTGGCCTATATGCACACAGTCTCCCTCTTCTATATCCTGATGGGCCTGCTGTTCGTCCCCAACGGGATGCTGCGGGGCGCGGGTGACATGGCAGCCTTCACCTTCAGCTCCATGGCCAACCTGTTCTCCCGGGTGGGCATCGCCTACGCACTGGTGTATCTCACCCCGCTGGGGGCCAACGCCATCTGGTGGTCCATCCCCGCCGGCTGGCTGATCGGCGCGGCGGTCTCCCTGCTCCGGGTCAAGAGTGGAAAGTGGATGCGCAAGGCTGTGGCCGACCGCTGACCCTCGCAGGCGGTCTATTTCAGGAATCGCAGGTGCTGTGGATATGAACAGGAAACAGAATCTGGAGGTCTTTGCGAAGACACCCGTCCGAAAGGCCGTGCTGCTGCAGATAGTCCCGGCCGTGGCCAGTCAGATGGTCACGCTGGTCTACAATCTGGCGGACACCTACTTTGTGGGGATGTTGAACGCCCCCCATGAAACCGCGGCCGTCACTGTGGCCTATCCCTCCTTTCTGATGCTGACCGCCATTTCCAACCTCTTCGGCGTGGGCGGGGCCAGCGCCATCGCCCGGGCCCTGGGCCGTCAGGACGAGGAGGGTGCCCGGCGGATCGCCGCTGTCTCTCTGGCCGGCGGCCTGCTGTCCGCCCTGCTCTTCTCCGCGGCGTTCCGACTGCTGGCCGATCCCGTGCTGCACCTGTGCGGCGCCACCGAGGCTACCTATGCTGCTGCCTACGGATACGCCAAATGGGTCGTCATACTGGGCGGCCCCTTCACCATTCTCAACACCCTCCTGGCGAATCTGGTCCGGGCGGAGGGCGGCGCCGGAGCCGCCGCCTTCGGGGTCTCCTTCGGCGGCGTCCTGAATATCCTGCTGGACCCGCTGTTCGTCCTGCCCCAGTTCCTGGGCCTGGGCGCGGTGGGCGCGGGCATGGCCACGGCCCTCTCCAACGGGGCGGCGGTGGCCTGTTTTGCCGTCTATCTGGTCCGCCGCCGGGGCGCCACCTATTTGAACCTGCTGCCGGCGAATCTGTGGTATGCCGCCCAGTACCTGCGCCCCATTCTGGCCATCGGCTTCCCCTCCGCCCTGCAGTATGCGCTGACAGTGGTGGCCACCGCTGCCCAGGCCGACTTTGTATCCCAATACCCCACAGAGGCGGTGGCGGCCCTGGGCATCGTAAAAAAACTGGACCAGCTGCCCCTGTATTTCTCCATCGGTGTCTCCAACGGACTTCTGCCGCTGCTGGCCTATAACCACGCTGCCGGGAATCACCATCGGCGTGCGCAGGCCTTCCGGATAGGGAGCCTGATGTCCTTTGGCTTCGCCGTGCTGTGTCTGGTCTGCTATGAGGCGTTTGCCACCCCCCTGGTCTCCCTGTTCATTGCCGATGCTGCGACAGTCCGCTATGGGGCCGTGTTCCTGCGGTGCATGGTGACGGCAATGCCCATGATGGCCCTGTGCTATCCCATGATCATCCAGTTCCAGGCCATGGGCAGGGCCAGGGAGTCCCTGGTCTGCTCGATCCTGCGCAAGGGTGTACTGGACATTCCGCTGCTCTATCTCATGGACGCGCTCTTTCCCCTGTACGGCTGTATGTGGGTGCAGCCCATCGTGGACGCCATCTCGCTGGCCGCAGCCCTGTGGTTTTACCGGGCCATCCAAAGGGGGAGCGCGGCGGGCGGAACGGCCCCAGCCGGGGCCTGAAACCGGCGTGAGCAAAACGGAACTGTAAGGAGGAGAACGAATCCGTGGCAAGCAAGGAGCACGATTTTTCCGTCGGCAGCATTCCCCGCAACATCATTTCGCTGGCGCTGCCCATGACGGCTGCCCAGCTCATCAACGTGCTGTACAGCGTGGTGGACCGCATCTACCTGGGGCGGCTCCCCGGGCATCTGGCTCTGACGGGCCTGGGGCTGACGCTGCCCATCATCTCCATCGTGATGGGCTTTGCCAACCTGTGCGGCACGGGGGGCGCCCCCCTGTGCTCCATCTACCGGGGCAAGGGCGAGGAGGAAGAGGCCGAGCGGATCATGGGCAACGCCTTCACCCTTCTGCTGATTTTCGGCGCCGCTGTCACAGGGGTGTTCCTGCTGTTCCGGCATCCCCTGCTCTACCTGTTCGGCGCCAGTGACGCCACCTATCCCTATGCCGACGCGTACATGACCATCTATCTGCTGGGGACCGTCTTTGTCATGATCGGCCTGGGGATGAATCCCTTCATCACGTCTCAGGGCTTCGGCCGCACCGGGATGATGACCGTGGGCCTGGGGGCGGTGGTCAACATCGTGCTGGATCCGGTCTTCATCTTCGCCCTGGACATGGGGGTGCGGGGCGCGGCGCTGGCCACCGTGATCGCCCAGGGCTGCTCCGCCGTGTGGGTACTGAAATTCCTCACCGGGCGGAAGGCCATCCTGCGGCTCCGCCTGCGGAATCTGGCGCTGGGCGCCGGGCGGGTGAAATCCATCGTGGCCCTGGGCCTGTCCGGCTTCTTCATGAATCTCACCAACAGTCTGGTGCAGGTGGTGTGCAACGCCACGCTCCAGGCATACGGCGGCGACCTGTACGTAGGCGTGATGACCATCATCAACTCCCTGCGGGAGGTGTTCTTCATGCCGGTGCAGGGGCTCACCAACGGCGCCCAGCCGGTCACCGGGTACAACTACGGCGCCGGCCGATACAGCCGCGTCCGGAGCTCCATCCGCTTCAGCGTGGCGGTGACGGTTGGTTACGCCGCTGTCTTCTGGGCCGCCGCCATGTTGTTCCCCGGGCTTTTGATCCGGGTCTTCAACAGTGAGCCGGAGGTGGTGGCTGCCGGCATCCCCGCCCTGCGCATTTACTTCTGCCTGTTTAGCCCCATGTCCCTCCAAATGGCGGGGCAGGGTGTGTTCGTGAGCCTGGGGCGCTCCAAGCAGGCGGTTTTCTTCTCTCTGCTGCGCAAAGCCATCATCAATGCGCCGCTGACGGTCGTCCTGCCTATCTGGATGGGCACCACCGGCGTATTCACAGCCGAGGCCATCTCCCAGCTGGTAGGCGGCCTGGCCTGCAGCCTCACCATGTATTTCACCGTGTACCGTCCCCTGGGCCGCCTGCCGGACCGCCCGCCGGAGAACATCTGAGACCCGGTTGCCGCGCCGTTGTTCCCTCTCTTACTCCCACAGACTCGCAAGAAAAAGCGGAGGCGCTTTTGGAGGTTTTTCCAAAAGCGCCTCCTCTGCCTGTTCCGGCCCCCTGCGCGTCTTGACAAACAGTTCCGGCCCGGCTATAATCTTCCCCGCAAGTCCCGGCCGCCCCTCTGCGGGAGGTTGGAAGATCCCGAACCTGTTAGGAGCACCGCCATATCATGAGAGCATCCTCTGCATACAGCCTCTTTGATACAGAGAGTGTCTGGGCCATCCTGATGCGGATCGCGCCTCCGGTCATGCTGGCCCAGCTGATCCAGGCCATGTACAACATCGTGGACAGCTATTTTGTGGGCCAGTTCTCCAGTGACGGCCTCACCGCCCTCTCCATCGTCTACCCTGTTCAACTGATCGTCACCGCCATCGCTGTCGGCACCGGCGTGGGCGTCAATACCCTGATGTCCCGGTACGACGGCCAGGGGAACCACCACCTAGCCGACCGGACCGCCGGAACAGGGACGGTCCTGGCGCTGATCAGTTGGCTGATCTTCGCCGTATTGAGCGGCCTGCTGATGCGCCCCTTTGCCGCGATCTCCACGGAGTCCTCCTCCGTGGCGGACCTTGCCGTGACATACGGTACCATCGTCTGCGTGGGCAGTCCGGGTGTGTTTCTGGAGAGTACCTGGAGCAAGGTCCACCAAGCCCGCGGCAACATGCGCCTGCCCATGTTGGCCCAGATCGCCGGAGTGGCCGGTGCCGCCTTTGCTACGGTGTCAGGCCAGGTGCTGGCGGCGCTCATTGTTGTCTCCGGATTCCGGAAGCCGCCCCCCATCCGGGTGTTCCGCTCCTATGCGGCCAAGATCTACCGGTTGGGATTTCCCTCCATCTTCATGCAGCTTCTGTTCACGGTCTATATCATGGCCCTGAACATGATCCTGGCCGGCTTTTCCGATGACGCCGTGACGGTCCTGGGCCTGTATTACAAGGTGCAGTCCTTCTTCTTCATCCCCCTCTCCGGACTCCAGACCTGCATCGTCCCCCTGCTGAGCTATACATACGCCAAGGGTGCCTACGGCCGCTGCCGCCGGGTGGTGAAGAACTCCGTCCTGCTGGCCATGTCCTTCATGCTGGTGGGGATCGCCTGCTTCGAGCTGATCCCGGAACAGCTGCTGCGCATTTTCACCGCGGAGCCCGCGGTCCTGGAGATCGGCGTCCAAGCCTTCCACATCATCGGCATCAGCTTTCTGCCCGCCGTGCCCTCCCTGATCCTGCCGGTCTTTTTCCAGGCCATCGGGGCGGCGCTGCCCAGCGTCCTGCTCTCCCTGACCAGGCAGATCTTCTGCCTGATTCCCGTATTCTGGCTCTTCTCCAGGATCGATCTGGCCTACACGTGGCTGGCCTTTCCCATTGCGGAAGTCGTGACCGGAACGCTGGGCCTGTGCTTCTATCTCCACCGCATCCACATCTGGGACCGCTGCAAGGGCGCGGCCCTGAAACCCGAACGCAAAGGAGCGACTGCCATGAAACTCATCACCGCCATCGTCAACAGACGGGACACCAGCGAGGTCTGCGCCGCCCTGACAGACGCCGGCTTTTACTTCACCCGCATGGCCTCCACCGGTGGTTTTCTCACCGGCGGCAACTCCACGCTGCTGATCGGCACAGAGGAGGACCGGGTGCCCCAGGCCATCGCCATCATCCGCCAGAACTGCTCCCGCCGGACGGAGAAGATCTCCTCCAACGTGCAGCTGGCCACACCCTCTGCGGCCTATCCCACGGAGGTGACCGTAGGCGGTGCCACGCTGTTCGTCTCCGATGTGACGCAGTTTGAAAAGATCTGAGCCGCCCGCCATATCCGGCGGCCGGGCACAAGCAGGACGAAGCGATCCCCCTCAGTGTGTGCACTGAGGGGGATCGCTTTTTGCATCAAGATCGATCAGGCAGGGGCGAACGCCGCGCCCGGAGACGCGGCCACAGTCCCATCCTCCCGTACGGCCACATATTCGATCATCTCGCCGCTGTCCCTGCGCAGCCGGTCCACCAGAACGCCGCCCTCCTCTTCCCCCAGGATGAAAAAGGCAGTGGAGAGCAGGTCTGTGTAAACGGGCCGCGAGGACAGGATGGAGACGCTCTTCAGTGTCAGCGGCATGGGGTACCCGGTCCGCGGGTCCAGCAGATGGTGGTACACGGTCCCATTCTTCTGGAAGCTGTGCTCATACCAGGAGGATGTGGCGATGCCCGCGTCCTGGAGCTGCACCGTCCCAAACACCGAGCCGGTGTTGTCCGGGTCCCGGATCGCCACCTTCCACGGCCGGGTCCCGCCCTGCGCGTCCTGGTGCGCACCGATCACAAACAGGTTCCCGCCGTAGTCCAGCACGGCCTGCCGGACGCCGCCCTGCCGCAGGCGGTCCACGGTCAGGCCCAGGGCGAAGCCTTTCCCGGCCGCGCCTGGATCCAAACCGATTCCAGAAAGATCAAACGTCACGGTCCGCGTATTCCGGTCCAGGCGGACGTGCTGATAGCCCACCCGGTCCAGCACCGCCCGGATGCGCTCCGCAGAGGGGATCCGGGGCGTCTGGGACAGAAAATCCCACAGCTTTACCACCGGCCCCACCGTGGGGTCGAATGCTCCGCCGGACAGGCGGCAGATCTCCAGATTCTGCTCCAGGAAGGTGTACAGGGTCTCAGAGACCGGCACAGCCTCGCCGGGCCGGATGTCCCGGCAGAGCCTGGAAAGCTCTGAGTCGGGATCGAACATGCTGAGGGTGCGCTCCAGCCCGTGGGCCTCCTCCTCGCACTGCTCCAGCAGCTGCTCCCCGTCCTCCGGGATTTCCGCCGCGATGCGGCAGAGGGTGTCGTACGCCAAAAATGCGCGGGTATGCTCCATAACGGTTTTCCTTTCCGGTTCTTGTCTTTACTGGAAAACGCCGTCCTTGCGCATCTCCTCCAGGACAACCTTGGCCATCCGCAGGTAGTTGATGAACGCAGGATACATCGGCCGGTTCTTGGGATCCATATCCAGATGCGCATGGTCTGGGTTGGGATTGTCCCAGATCATGCCCATATCCCGTCCGGCGGCGTGGGGCAGGCCGGTCAGATCCAGCATGTTCTGGGTGGCGCAGACCTTCAGGTTCAGGTTGTCCATCTGGGTGCGGAAGCCCACCAGGAAGGCGTGGCGGTCCCAGCCGGAGGGGAACGGATCCTCATAGGTGGGGCAGTCGTATTTGGACTGGCGGTAGTACTTCTTCAGCTCGGGGTGGACGATGTCCTCCTCGTTGTCTGCGAAGATCTCGTCAAAGCGGCAGGAGCGGATCCTGCCGTTCTCCACCACCACCTTCAGCCAGCCGGTGAGGCCGTAGCCATAGTCCTCGGAATAGCTGTACAGCTTCTTGGAGGAGGGCTCGTCCAGCTCCTTGTCCAGCTTGGCCGCGAAGGTCAGCAGCTTCTTCACGCTGCCGGAGGCGCTGGCCACCAGATCGAAGTCTCCGCTCAGGCTCTGTTTCTCCAGCATCTGCTGCTCTACGTACTGCATGCCCATGGTCAGCACGGAGCCGGCCTTCTGCATCCGGGGCTTCGTGTACTGCCAGAAGCTGTAGCTGGAGCGGCGCTTGGAGATGCCCTGGTACAGGTGGTTGTAATAGGAGGGGGCCGTGATCTCATTGAGCTCCACAAAGATCAGCTTGCCGTCGGCCTTCACCGCCTCCACAATGCCCAGGTGACCCGGATCGGCGGGAAACTCCCCCTCTACGCCGGGATAGTAGGGCGGGAACCGTTCCTCGATCCGATAGTAGTCACCCTTCAGCATCCCCTTGGGGGGCTGAACGGACCAGACGGGCTTCTTTCCTGTGTTATCCATGTTCGTTCCTCCTTACTTCACGGCGCCGTCCTTGACCATCTCGTCGTGGACGATCTTGGCCAGGCGCAGATAGTCTGTCTCTTATACACATCTGACG